>Ga0068856_100004708_pt1 | contig 13547 bp, 9 predicted proteins | sample KBSCornC62_FD_66595 | JGI IMG/M metagenome (GOLD analysis project Ga0068856, IMG submission 66595) | Corn rhizosphere microbial communities from Kellogg Biological Station, Michigan, USA - KBS Corn C6-2 | ecosystem: Host-associated > Plants > Roots > Rhizosphere > Soil ...
TCAACTTCTGCCAGAGCGGCTCGGGAATCGTACTGAAGCGCTTGTCCATGCGCCGGTCGATCCGCATACTCAACGCCAAGCCATCCCACATTCAGCAAATTTTGAGACCGGTTCTTAGCTCAAGGCGTTAGCCAGACAGTCATCGTTTCTCCCCACGACGATGCCGAGACTCCTCATTCGTGCGACATCGCGGTTCATCAGTGACTTCGACCGCGCGCAGCCACTACTGCGTGCCTGCGCGGCCGGCGCCCTCGGCGACCTTCAACGCGCTTTTCAGTCACGACCAGACCTCGCGCTAAGGCGGTATAACACCGTCAAAGGTCTTCAGCCGACAGTTCTCGAAATCGACGTGGCGGGCGGCGAGCGGATGTTCGCTCACTGGCGTGAGGGACAGCTCTTCCTGTTGGGCCTGGGAAAGCACGAATCGACTAAGCACTATCAGCAGACGGGACGCGTGGACATTGAGATTCAGCGCTGCAAGCCGCTTCCCCATTCACTAGCCCGGCTTACCAGTGCTCCGTTCTTCACGTTCGATCTTGAGCATGATTGGAAGGACTTCGGTAGCGAGGCCGACGCGTCGTGGCTTGCGTACCTGGACAAACAGCAGGCTAACGCGGTCACTCGCATTGTTGCGCGAGCAAAGGGACTGGCACTCAAGGACTGGTATTTCCCCGTCGTCGGCGGGGGTCCCGGCACCGGAAAGACGTCGGTTCTCCTGTCTCTTTTCGAGCGGGCGTGGGAATGCGACTTGGTGCCTCAAGTCATCGTTGAAGACCAAGTCTTGGAGTACGTCAACTCGGCCGTCGGCATCGATCTCGCGCCTTATCGCGTTTCGACGTTCACGGCCGAGGCTCAGTCGCAAGGCGGTATCCTCTTGGTTGACGATCCCCGATCGCTGACCGAAATCCAGCAGGTGAGATGGCTTGCGCAATCACGAGTGTTCCGGGCGGTCGTCGTCGCCGTAGATCCGCTTCAGCTGTTCGGTGACGTCGCGGATGATCCCTTTCGACAGCTGACCGCCGGGAAGGGAGCCGAGTTCATCCCCCTGAGTTCCTGCTACCGGCAGAAGAGTGCAGTTGGCCAGGCCACCAAACGCGCGCTCGAAGCGATTGCTGCGTCGAGCCCGTATCTCGCCCACGAAAAGAAGCAGTGGTTCGCGGAATCGCGACGGGAGATAACCTCGCTCGCCAATGCACTGGAGTTTCCGAATTCTGGGGGGCGTTTCAAGGTTCTCAACGCGCCGTCCCCCTCCGAGGTCCGAGCAGAAGTCGACCGGCTGGTTCGAGCCCGCGGCCTGTGGACGCACTGGAATCCATTCCTGATCGCGTTCGACGATTCTCTCGAGCAGATCCCAACTCCTTGGATGAAGGAGCTGAAACGACTGTCCCGCCGCACCGAGCTTCCCCTCAGCCGCTCCACTGCGGTAAAAGGGGTTGAGTTTCAACACGGCATCATAATCCTTGGTGAGTCGCTTTTTCTCCAGCTTGAAAATGGTTTCGAGGGTGCGACGCGGCGCGGTTACGAGGCCCGTCAGCTCATGAGAATCCCCATGTCACGCGCGAAGGATACGGTCACCGTCTTGGTTCACCCGCGTGCTGGCTAACGATGCAATGAAGCTGACGGGCGAGCTGCGGAAGCGCGCGCGCATTCGCGCGCGCGATCGGTTTGAATCGCCCGCAGCTTATCGCGGGCGTTAGACAACATCCCAATCTCTATGCGCACACAGCTCGCGGATCAATTCCTTGGCGCATTTGCGCAGCGTATCGCGTCGATTGGCGCTGGAGTGCTGCGCACGGCCTGGCACTCGCAACATGAACGGACGGCGCTATACACCGGTATTCTGCGCGACGTGGCGGGCGATATGGAGCTGACGCTGGAGGAACAACTTCTCATCGTCGATTACGCTCTCGTCGACGCGACGACCAACGTCCCTCGCGTCTTCATTGAGTCCGAGAACATCGCGTTTTCAGCGATGCAGGAAGTTCGGAAGCTCTGCTGTTTGGCCGCACCGTTAAAGGTGCTACTCTCAGTATGTGAGTGGGATGAATCGCCTGGCGTATGGCCGAATGGATCGGTGCGGCGGCGCGTGTTGCCCACGCGCGACGAGTTCGCCGAGGCGCTGCGGGTGATGACGTATTCGCCGCCGTCGTCCACACGGGTGCCGCTGCTGATTCATCGCGCGTACGAGGGTGACTACGACTCCTTCGCAAACTTTGCCGTGGCCTCGAACCGCGCGATTCGGCGCAGCCTGCGCTTCGGCTTTCTGCTCGCCATCACCTGTACGGAGGACGTGTCGCGCATCGATCCGGCGGCGATCGCGCGAGAGACCGCGCACACGTACCTCGGCGCGAGCCGCGTGCGCGAGCAGATCGCGGCGTGTGACGGCTGGCCGCGAGGCGCGTTGGCGGCCAATTACGGCGACCCGGTGCGGTCGAGTGTCCCCGTATTCCTGCTCTCGGGCACCGTCGATCCCGTCGCCGGCGTGGCGTTCACCGCCCAGGCGGCGCGGTACCTCTCGAACAGCATACACGTCATCGCACCGGGCGGCCACGTGCCATTCGGACCATGTATCGACTTGATGGAGCAGCAGTTCCTCGAGACAGCCCGTGCGTCCGCCGTCGACACGAGCTGCGTCGCCGCAATGCGATTGCCCTCGTTCGTGACGCGCTGATCGCTTACCGGGAGGCGGAGTCGAGCGCGAGTAATCCTTGTAGGGTGGATTCCGGCGCGAGGAAAGCCGAGCCGTGGCGAATGCCGCGCGGCGCGTGCAGTGAATCGGTGAACGGCTCCCAGTGCACGAAGTCCTTGGTGCGCACCGCGCCGTACCGCCCGCGCGTGTACTGATCGTAGTAGACGTACCAATACCCGCCGGTGTGCAGCACCGACGGACCTTCCGTGTCCTTCGAGGTGAACGACGGCGACGCCGGTCCATACGGGCCCGTGGCGTGCTTGCTCGCCGCGACGCGAATGTTGCGCGCCGGCGGATAGAAGGTTTCGTCTTTCATGACGAGGTAGTACGTGTCACCGGCTTTGGTGATGGTCCCGTCGATTGCGCAGAAGCCGCCGTCGTAGAGCAGCTTCGTCGGCGCGTACGTCTTGAAGTCCTTCGTCGTCACGTAGTACAACCGATGGTCGGCGCGGCCGCGCGACGTTTTCTGCGCCAGCGAGTCGGTGGCCGGGAATCTTCCCGGAATCGCTGACGCAAAGACAATCACGTACTGCCGCGTCGCGTCGTCGTAAAAGAGGTCCGGCGCCCAGGCGTTGAGCGCGGTTGGCTCGTGCCCCATCACGGGAACGCGCTGCTGTTGCGACCAGTGAATGAGATCGCGCGAATGCGCGACGCCGATCGCGTGGTCGGTCCACGCGACGGTCCAGACGAGGTGAAACACGCCGTCCGGCCCGCGAAGGATGCTCGGATCGCGCATCAGCGCCGCCGTCGTGTTCCACTCCTGCCAGCCGATGCCGGCGCCAGTGACCGCCGGCTTGATGACCGACCTCCCTCCGTTCAGCGGAAGCCAGGTGATTCCGTCGCGGCTGTAGGCGAGATGAACGCCATCTTCGCCGTTGCGAGTGAAGTAGGAAAAGAGGTATGCGGGTTGGTCGGGCGAGGGAGTCGGGCGCGGGTGGGCGCACGCTGTCGCGAGCGATACGAGTATCGCGACGCAGCAGGCGAGGTTCCTCGCGATACTCGAAATGACAGCCCTCACGCGCGCACCTCGGCGGCGATGCGGCGGAGCTCGGGGAGGATCTGTCCGATATTCACAGAATCAGAATCAGGATGTCCCATGGCGAAGTAGAGCGACTTGTACATGGGATAGAGCCGCTCGTAGGTCGCGTGCTGCGCGGCGTCGGGCTGGATCACGCGAAATGGTGGGCAGAGCGCGCGCTGGCCATCCTCGATCGTGGGAAAGACGCCGGCCGCCACGAACGCCATGATCGACGAGCCGAGGCTCGTGATCGGCTTCTCGGGAACGAGCACCGGCACGCCAAGCACGTTCGCGTAGACGCGATTGAGCACTTCGTTCTTCTGAGGAATGCCGCCGGCGTTGATCACTCGGCGAATCGGCACCCCATGCTCGGCCATGCGCTCGAGGACGATGCGCGTGTGGAGCGCGGTTCCCTCGATCGCCGCGAAGAGTTCGTCGCGCGCATCGTGGTTGAGATTCCAGCCGAGCGTGACGCCGCCGAGGCTCGGGTTCACGAGCACCGTGCGGTCGCCGTTGTCCCAGGTGAGACGCAGCAGACCAGTTTGCCCCGCGCGATACTCGTCGAGTCCGAGCGACAGATCGGCGACGGTCGCCTTCGCGCGCCGGGCGATCGCCTCGAAGATGTCGCCCACCGCGCAAAGGCCCGCCTCGACTCCGACGTAGTCCGGGTGCACCGATCCGCGCACCACGCCGCACACGCCCGGCACACACTCGGCGTCTTTCGCGATGGCGATGATGCACGTGCTCGTCCCGACCACGTTCACGACGTCGCCTTCGGTGATGCCAGCGCCGATGGCGTCCCAATGCGCGTCGAATGCGCCCACGGGAATCGGGATGCCCTCACGCATTCCGAGCCGATCCGCCCAGGTCTTGCACAAGCCGCCGGCAATCTCACGGGACGTGCCGAACCGGCCGTTCAACTTCTCTCGCGCGCCGGCGAGCAGCGGATCGACGTCTTTAAAGAACTCTGTAGTCGGATATCCGCCGAGCGACTCGTTCCACATCCACTTGTGGCCCATCGCGCAGGCAGAGCGTGGAACCCGCGCCGGATCGGTGACGCCGCACAGAACGGCGGCGACCATGTCGCAATGCTCGAGCGCCGTCGCGAAGCGCTCGCGCTTATCGGGATTGTTGCGGAGCCAGTGGAGCAGCTTGGCCCAGCCCCACTCCGACGAATAGACGCCGCCGCAGTAGTCGATCCACGGGAGCTGTTGCCGACGCGCAGCCTCCGTGATGGCCGCGGCCTCAGCCTTGGAGCGGTGATCCGCCCAGAGATAGTAGTCATCGAGCGGCTCGAGCTTCTCATCGACCGGGATCACGGTCGATCCGGTCGTGTCGAGCGCGATCGAGACGAGCTCACGCCCGTCGACGTTCGCGTCGCGCAGCGCGAGCCGGGTGGCGGCGACGAGCGCGTCCATGTGCGCGGCATGCGACTGCGTGGCGAAATCGGGATCGCGCCGATCGCGCAGCACTGGATACTCCGCGACGCCCGCGCCGAGTGTGCCGCGCTCGCTGTCGACGATCGCGACGCGAACGCTCTGCGTGCCGAAGTCTACGCCGGCGGCAACGGGCATTGGTTACGCGTGCCGGTGGACGTCCCAGCCGAGATAGCGCGTCGTCGCTTCGTGCACCGCGTCGGCGACGTTGGCCATCGTGCCTGCCACGTGATGCTCGAAGCCGTTCGTGCAGATGTGGCGCAGCAATACTTGAAGGTTGGGGATCTCGACCACGCCCGCGCCGCCGAAGGTCGTGAGCGGGTCGTCGGTGAAGCGGCCTTCGCCCACGTAGCCGCGCATTTTCCCGGTGCGATCGTCGGTCGAGAAGCGCGCGAAGCTCATGGGGCTCGGGCGCACCTTGCCGGTGACGGTGCCGTACGTGTTCTCGCGTCCAACCGTACCGGCGATGATCGCCTGGTAGTCCATCTTTGCCTGGTCGAAGAAATCCTTGGGCAGGTTGCTGCAGTGGAAGCAGACTGCCTTGTTCGGATCCTCGCCGTAATTGTTGTTCCAATCGAGCAGCGCGCTCGGGCTCTGCGACGCGAGCGTGAGCGCGTACATGCTGATCGTGCCGCACACGTCCACCTCGCACGCACTCGGCATGTTCGCGTTGCTCATCATGCTCATGAGCGTGCACGGGACGACGCCGAAGAATTCCTCGAGCGATGTCCAGCACTGCACCGCGCTGACCGTGACGTCGGCTTCCTTCATCCACTGATCGATCACGAAGCCAAGCTTCGCCATCTTGATCAACGCGTCGATCGGAATGCCTTCCGTCTCGACGTACTCCTGCATCTCGTCGAGCTTGCGCTCCACGTGCGGCTCCGAGTCGGCGAGCCGATTCACGCGGCCAAGGATCTCGGAAAGATCGATGGGCTCGACGGCGATGCCGGTGGCCTCGAGGATCTTCTCGCTGTAGCGCACCGTCTTGAATGCAGCCGGCCGTGCGCCGATCGCGCCGATGCGCGCCGTGCGGAGGCCGCGCGCGACGCGGCACGTCGCCACGAACCTCCGCAGATCGCTCCTAAAAGTTTCGGAGTCGGGCTGCTGGGTGTGCACGGTCGTGAGCGAGTACGGAATGCCGTACTGCGAGAGCACGTTGCAGACTGACATCTTTCCGCAGAACGCGTCGCGCCGGAAGTCGATGCCCATCTTCGCCGGGTCGTCGGCAGCGGCGTGGATCAAGACCGGCACGTTCAGCCCGGCCATGCGAAGCGTCTCGGCGACCGCGCGCTCGTCGCCGAAGTTCGGCAGCGTGACGACGACGCCGGCGATCTTGCCGGCGTGTTGGCGGAAGAGCGCAGCGCACGCCTTGGCTTCGTCGCGGCTCTCGACGGCACCGTGCGCCGAATCATCGGGGCCCAGCGCGATGGCGTCGATCCCCTCATCGGCGAACACGCGCAGCATGTCGTCACGTCCCGTCTTCGCGAGATGGCCGGGAAAGAAGCCTCGATTGCCGACGAGCAGCCCGAGCGTGACGCGCTCGACCGGCGTGTTGCGGCTCGCTTGGCGCGCGGCACGCTCGGCGCGCTTGGCCGTGAGCTTCCCGCCGGCATTCGATTCGAGTTGAACGCGCATGTGAACCTCACTCAAAATTCGTGTCGTGTACTAAGAATCAGCCTCAGGATGATATAAAGCGATGGGCTTTGGAAGAGCCTTGTGGTGCCCAAGGCCGCGAAACATTCTTCGACACATCCATCCTCACCAACAACGAAATCGGCCGAGGGCCATATGAGGCGTTCTGGCGTACTGGCAGGGGCATTGATGCTCGGCGGCGCGGCGCTGGCGGCGTGCAGCGGTTCGAAAGCCGCCAGCACCGACACGAGCAAAGCGACGGCGCAGGCGGGCGGCGTGAAAGCGTTCACGATCGCCATGATCGCGAAGAGCTCGACGAACCCCGTCTTCCTCTCTGGCCGCGCGGGCGCCGAAGCTGCCGCGCGCGAGCTCTCGAAGCAGTCGGGCGTCGCCGTGCGCATCGACTGGCTCACGCCGCCGTCCGAGGACGCGACGCTCCAGGCGCAGCGCATCGGCGAAGCGGTAAACTCCGGCGCCGACGCGATCCTGCTCTCGGCGAGCGACGCGGGCAAGCTGCTCGGCGCCGTGAACGACGCGGTGACGCGCGGCGTGCCGGTGATGACGTTCGACAGCGACGTCGCGGGATCCAAGCGATTTTCGTTCTACGGCGGCGACGACGAGCTCATGGGCACGCAGGTGATGGACGAGCTCGCGAAGCAAATGGGCGGCAAGGGGAAGATCGCCATCCTCGCGGGGAATCAGAACGCACCGAATCTTCAGAAGCGCGTGCAAGGCGTGAAGGACGAGGCGAAGAAGTATCCCGGCATAACGATCGTGAACACCTTCTACCACGCGGAGACGCCTCAAGACGCCGCGGCCGAGGTGATCCGCGCGCAGAACGCGTATCCGGAGATCCAGGGTTGGGCGATGATCGGCGGATGGGCGCTGTTCACGCCGGCGCTCGTCGGGACGATCGACCCGACCAAGGTGAAGATCGTCTCGGTCGACGCGATTCCGTCGGAACTCGTCTATGTGGACAAGGGGATCGCGCCGGTGCTGCTCGCCCAGCCGACATACGACTGGGGATACGTTTCAGTGAAGACGATCTTCGATCATGTCTACTCGCACAAGGCCGTGCCGGAGCACGTGCAGATGAATCTGGTGCGCGTGTCGAAGGACAATCTCGGCCAGTGGGCGCGGCAGTTGAGAGATTGGGGATTCACGGATGTTGATCCGAAGTACGTGGCGATGAAATAGGCCGGGGGATTCGCTCATGACCCTTTGCTGACGCGGTACATCGCCACCGACCGCGGACCTACAGCCGCGGAGATCGTTCCATCAACCGTCGCGCTCTTGTGCGTCCACAGATCGCGCACACCGTGACGGCCCGCGGCCAGCCCGAGCTCTTGCGGCGTCACCGCGATCGTCGCGGTCGCGGCTGAATCGCGGTTGAGCAGCACGACCGCGGCGTCGCCGTTCGACATCGGCTTCATCCAGACTTCCTGCTCGCCGTCGTCGCGGATCCTGTGGCCCTGCATGCCGCCCCAATCCTGATCGACGGCGATGACGTCGCGATTGGTGAGGATTGCGCGCGTCGAATCGTTCATCGAGCGGATGTCGTTGCCGGCGATGAGCGGCGCGTTGAGGAGCGACCAGAGGCTGAAGTGCGCGACGTACTCCGAATTCGTCATGCGGCCGTTGCCGACTTCGAGCATGTCGGGATCGTTCCAGGCGTTGGGGCCGGAGTACTTCTCGAGGCCGACCTGTTTGTCGAGAATACCGAGCATCGAGTCCCAGCGGTCGCGGATATCGCCGGTGGTGCGCCAGAGGTTCCCGCCGACGGAGCGTCCCCACTCCCAGGGCTTGTTGCGGCCCCACTCGCACAAGCTGTAGACGATCGGGCGTCCCGCCGCCGCGAGCGCGTCGCCCATCGCCTTGTAGCGCTCGAGGGCGGGCCGGTTCTGGTTGTTACAGTTGTCATATTTGAGATAATCAATGCCCCACGACGCGAACGTCCTGGCGTCGGCGACCTCGTGATCGAGGCTGGCGGGGCGGCGCTGGCAGGTGCCCGTGCCGGCGGACGAGTAGATGCCGATCTCGAGGCCCTTGGAGTGCACGTAGTCGGCGAGCCACTTCATGCCGTGGGGGAACCGCTGCGGGTCGGTCGCCAGATTGCCGTCCGCATCGCGCTGCGGCGCTTCCCAGCAGTCGTCGATGTTCACATAGTGGTAGCCGGCGTCCTTCATTCCCGACGAGACGATCGCGTCCGCCGTCTCCTTGATCAGGTTCTCATCGATGCGGCAGCCGAACTTGTTCCAGCTGTTCCAGCCCATCGGCGGTGTAGGCGCGAGCCCGCCGCGCGCAACGGCGCTGGTGGGTGATCCAACCCGCATCGCGGTGCGGCAGCCCGCGAGTGTGATGAGGGCGGTGAGCATCCCGACGGCAACTGCGTTCACGCGCATGAGCGGCTTCTCCCGTGAAAAATCCATCGCCCCGTCCTGAGCGAGAGCGGTAGCGGCATATTCGTTCCGCGAATAGCGTATACCGCTGACTCGCTGAAATGGGAAGAGGACGCATGGCCGAACGGCCGCACCCCGATCGAGAGGGATCGCACCGCCGCTTCAATCCGCTGCTCGACGAATGGGTGCTCTGCTCGCCGCGGCGACTGGACCGGCCGTGGCAGGGGCGCGTCGAGGCGGTCGCGATGCCGGCCCAAGCGGCGTACGAGCCGGATTGCTACCTCTGTCCCGGCAACGCGCGCGCGCGCGGCCAGCGCAATCCGAGCTACGAGCACACCTTCGCGTTCGACAATGATTTTCCGGCGCTCGATCCCGTCGCGCACGAACAATCGCTGCGTGACGATCTGCTGCGGACGCAGCCCGAGAGCGGCCGATGTCGCGTCATCTGCTTCACCCCGCGGCACGATCTCTCGTTGTCACGCATGTCAGTGGCAGATGTCGCCCGGGTGGTCGACACATGGGCAGCGGAGTGCGACGCGCTCGCGTCGGCTGGGGCTGGCTACGTGCAACTATTCGAGAATCGCGGCGAGCTGATGGGGTGCAGCAACCCTCACCCGCACGCACAGATCTGGGCAACCGCGCACGTGCCGACCATGCCGGCGAAAAAGGCCGCGACCCAAGCGCGCTATTTCGACTCGCACGGCTCCGATCTGCTCGGTGATTATCTCGAGCGCGAGCTCGGCGAGCAATCGCGGATCGTGATCGCGAACGAGCATTGGGTGGTGCTCGTTCCCTTCTGGGCAGTCTGGCCATTTCAGACGATGGTTGTCCCGCGCCGCCGGGTCGGCGTACTGTCGCAGCTCGCGCGCGACGAGCGCGTGTCGCTCGCGGCCGCGCTCTGCGACATCACCTCGCGCTACGACAATCTCTTCGATTGCGAGTTTCCATATTCGATGGGGTGGTCCGCGGCGCCCGTGGGTGCGGAGGACGATCCATCGTGGCGGCTGCACTGCGAATTCCTGCCGCCGCTGCTCCGCTCCGCCACAGTCAGAAAATTCCTCGTTGGCTATGAGCTGATGGCGGAGCCACAACGCGATCTCACCGCCGAAGATGCCGCGGCGCGATTGCGTGCGACGTCGCCTCGCGCCGAATGACGCCGGTTTCAAACGAAGCGCTCCGGAGTCTCCTGCGCCGGCGCTTCCGCGAGCGGTTCGGGCACGAGCCGCGACTCAGCGTCGCGCCCGGCCGAGTGAACCTGATCGGCGAGCACACGGACTACAACGATGGATTCGTGCTGCCCATGGCGATCGATCGCGAGGTCATCGTGGCGTTTGGAGCTCGCGAGGAGCGCGGCATAGTCGCGCACGCTGTCGATTACGACGTCGAGCTGACCATCGCGACCGGCGGAACGGACGCGACCGCGCTGCCGCATTGGACGCGCTATGTCGTCGCGATCGCGAACGCCGTTCGTGAGCGAGACGAGGTCCCCGGAGCGGAGCTGGTCATCGCCGGAAACGTTCCCGTGGGTGCGGGACTTTCGTCGTCCGCGGCGCTCGGCGTCACGTTGGCGCGTGCGTTCTTCGAGCTTGGCCGCCTGGAGTGGCGCGCCGCCGACGCCGCGGCGCTCGTTCAGCGCGCGGAGCTCGACGGACTGGGGGTGCGCTGCGGGATCATGGATCCATTCGCGTCCGCGGCGTCGCGCGCCGGATGCGCGACGCTGCTCGACTGCCGGTCGCTCCGGACGGAGCTCGTGCCGCTGCCGGCGGAAGCAGCCGTGGTCGTGATGGACACAGGAACGCGGCGCGCGCTCGCCTCGAGCGAGTACAACGAACGGCGCACGGCGTGCGATCGTGCGGTGCGCGCGCTGCAGGTGGAGGGCAAACCTGTTGCCGCACTGCGCGATATATCGCTCGACGACCTCACGGCGGCGCGAGACGCGTTGGACGACGTCGCCTTGGCGCGGGCTCGACATGTGATAGAAGAGAATCAGCGCGTGCTCGAATTCGCGGCCGCGCTCCGCGAGCAGGATCTCGCCGTCGCCGGAATGCTGATGGACGCCTCGCACGCGAGCCTGCGCGACTTGTATCAGGTCTCGAGCCCGGAGCTCGATTTGATCTGCGAGATTGCCCGCGCCGAACCTGGCTGTTACGGGGCGCGTATGACGGGGGCCGGTTTCGGCGGCTGCGCCGTGGCTCTCGTCGATGCCGGGAGGGTAGCGGACTGGGCGCCCCGAGTGGAGAATCAGTATCGCGCGCGTTCGGGCAAGTCCGGCGCGCTGATGCACGTCCATCCAAGCGACGGCGCTCACGTCGTCGCGTGAGCGCACTCACCCCAGGAGAAGAAGTCATGCGGTACTCGCTCGCGATCGGGCTGGCGCTGTCGGCATTCACGTCCGCGCTCGCGCAGGGCACCCCAGCGGACTACGCGCGATCGGCGCAGCTCAACGCGCGATTCGAGGGACTCGCGCTCAACGTGCCGGACCACGCCACGTGGATCGCCAAGTCGAGCCAGTTCTGGTATCGGCGCACCGTGCGCGGCGGGCACGAGTTCATGCTCGTCGACGCCGCGACGAAAGAGAAGCGTCCCGCGTTCGACCATGAGAAGCTGGCGAAAGGCCTCGACGCCATCACCGACTCGAGCTACCGCGCGACCACGCTTCCGTTCACGGATTTCACGTTCAGCGACGACGAGCACTCGATACGATTCGTCGCGAACGCGTTCAACTGGCGCTGTTCCGTCGTCGACTACACATGCGCGAAGCTCGACTCCGCGGTCACGAACGGCCGCTTCGGCGCGCGCGGCCGCGGCCCGGCCGTGGACGACAGCGAATACGCGGTGCCCTACGAAGGACCGTGGGACGACATCGAAGCGCTCGGCGACGAGGCGCTCGCGCAGCGCGCCGCCCAGCAGCAGCGCGGCGGCCGGGCCGCCGAGCCGGAGAACGTGCGCCGCTCGCCAGACGGAATGAGAGAAGCATACATAGAGAACTTCAATGTCTACGTGAGGCCCGTCCATTCGCGCGCCGGTACGGAGCTCACGTACGACGGCTCCGAAGGCGGCGCGTATACACTGCAATCGATCGTGTGGTCGCCGGACTCGAAGAAGATCGCCGTGTACCGCGTCACGCCCGGGTACCGGCGGCTCGTGCGCTACGTCATCTCGTCGCCCGCCGATCAGCTCCAGCCGGAATACATGGAGCGCGTGTACGCGAAGCCGGGCGACGTGCTCGACGTGCGCGAGCCGGTGCTGGTGGACGTCGATGCGAAGCGCGCGACCCACATCGACTCGCAGGATTTTCCGAACGCGTATCAGATGACGGCGTTCGTGTGGCGCAAGGACAGTCATGCGTTCACCTTCGAGTACAACCAGCGCGGCCACCAGGTGTACCGCGTAATCGAGGTGAACGCGTCCACCGCCGCGCCGCGCGTCGTCATCGACGAAGAGTCGAAGACGTTCATCGACTACAGGCGCGCGAACGGCGGGCTCACCGATTCCGGCCGCGAGTTCCGGTACGACGTCGCCGACGGCAAAGAGATCATCTGGATGTCGGAGCGCGACGGCTGGAGCCATCTGTACCTGTACGACGGCGCGACCGGCAAAGTGAAAAACCAGATCACCAAGGGGCCGTGGGTCGTTCGCGCCGTGGAGCACGTCGACGAAGCAAAGCGACAGATCATCTTCGCGGCGAGCGGCATGGATCCCAAGATGGATCCGTACTTCACGCAGTACTACCGCATCAACTTCGACGGCACCGGCCTCACGCCGCTCACGAACGCGAACGGGACGCATTTCATCGCGTTCTCCGGCGACAGCACGTACTACCTCGATACGTGGTCGCGCGTCGATCTCGCGCCCGTGCTCACCGTTCGGCGCCTGAGCGACCAGAGCACGGTGATGGACGTCGAGCACGGCGATATCTCCGCGCTCTCGGCGGCCGGTTGGAAGCCGCCCGAGGTGTTCGTCGCGAAAGGCCGCGACGGTACGACGGACATCTGGGGCGTGATCTTCAAGCCGACGAATTTCGACTCGACGAAGAAGTACCCGGTCATCGAGAACATTTACGCCGGCCCGCAGGGCTCATTCGTTCCGAAATCGTTCAGCGTGACGAACGCGATGCGGAACCTCGCGGAGCTTGGGTTCGTCGTCGTGCAGATCGACGGGATGGGGACGGCGAATCGCTCGAAGGCATTCCACGACGTGGCCTGGCACGATCTGGCCGACGCCGGCTTCCCCGATCGCATCCTCTGGCACAAGGCGGTCGCGGCGAAGTACCCGTGGTACGACATCTCGCGCGTCGGGATCTACGGCACGTCCGCTGGCGGTCAGAATTCGCTCGGCGGCATGCTCTTCCACCCAGAGTTCTATAAAGC
>Ga0068856_100004709_pt1 | contig 13545 bp, 11 predicted proteins | sample KBSCornC62_FD_66595 | JGI IMG/M metagenome (GOLD analysis project Ga0068856, IMG submission 66595) | Corn rhizosphere microbial communities from Kellogg Biological Station, Michigan, USA - KBS Corn C6-2 | ecosystem: Host-associated > Plants > Roots > Rhizosphere > Soil ...
CGCCGAGGGCGAAGCGGCCTAGCGGGCCGCTCGCCCCCTGCTCACCGCGCTCGTCTCAGACTGCCTGGCGCAGACTGCCTGGCGCAGCGCTTGGATGGTCGGCCCGCATCGCGGGTCGTCCTGACCGTGTCGGCAGGCCGTCCGGGCCGCGTTGGCAGGTCCTCCAGGGCACGTTCGCAGGTGTTACGACTCTGTGCCGGCGTGTGACGAATGTGTGCCAGTTTGCGGACTCCCCCCACCGCCCGTCCGGGCCGTGCTTAGACTCGAACGCAAGGCACAGAACTTGTCGAAAGGAGCCCCGAAATGGCGGGCAACATCAACCGGGTGATCATCACCGGCAACCTGACTCGCGACCCTGAGATCCGCACGCTGCCGAGCGGCACGAGCGTCTGCGAGCTCCGCGTGGCCTGCAACGGACGCCGCCGGACAGCCGAAGGAAACTGGGAGGACGACCCCAATTTCTTCAACGTTTCGGTGTGGGGACAGCAGGGAGAGAACTGCAAGCGCTATCTTTCCAAGGGTCGCGGTGTTGCGATCGACGGGCGTCTGCGCTGGCGTGAATGGGAAACCGAAGGACAAAAGCGCCAGGCTGTCGATATCATCGCTGAGACCGTGCAGTTCCTCGGCGGTGGCGGTGACGCTCCGAACGGTAACGGGAATGGCTTCTCCAGCAGCGTGAATGCTGCTTCGAGCGACATTCCGGTGGATACCGCGGACTTCGTCCCGACCTCCGTGGGCTCCGGTGCCGCCGACGACGATATTCCGTTCTGAGGCGGCGGACCCAATAAAAGAGACTTCGATAGGTGATGCCAAGTGGCGAAGCAACGTAGACGGCCGGTTCGCCGGCGCGACAGGAAGGGCGGCCCCTCATCGGGCCGGCGTAAGCCCTGCCCGTACTGCCGCGACAAGGTCGAGCAGGTCGACTACAAGGATGTCTCCGCCCTGCGGCGATTCATCTCAGATCGCGGCAAGATCCGGTCGCGGAGGATCACCGGCGCCTGCCGCCGGCACCAGAACCAGATCGCCCGCGCGGTGAAGCGCGCACGCGAGGTGGCTCTGCTTCCGTACGTCGCCGAGGGCGGCAGCGATCATCGCGAGGGCCGCGGCGGTCGTGATCGCGACCGCGACCGCGACCGGTAACCAGGAGGTCCAGATGCCACAGGCAATTCTGCTCGAGGACGTCGAGTCGCTCGGCGAGAAGGGCGCGATCGTCGACGTCTCCAACGGCTACCTGCGCAACTACCTGTTGCCGCGCAAGCTTGCCGAGACCGCTACCAAGGGCTCGATCGAGGCTGCGGCGCAGCGTCGTGAGGCCGCGGAGCGCGAGGCTCGCGAGGCGGTCGACCGGGCTCGCGAGAACGCCGAGCTGCTGGGCAGGACAGTGCTGACCATCCCGCAGCAGGCCGGCGATGACGGCCGACTGTTCGGGTCGGTCACCACGCAGGACATCGCCGACGCGATTCACGACGCCCGCGGTATCCGCATCGACAAGCGCAAGGTGCAGCTCGACGAGCCGATCAAGACCGTGGGCACGCACATGGTCACGGTCGAGGTCGTCGACGGAGTCACCGCGACCATCAAGACCATGGTCGTCGCCGCCTAGCGCGAATCTCCACCTGTCTGACTGATCTCTGAGGGGCCCGCGTCAGCGGGCCCCTTTTCGTTGCCGCCACGCCGCCGGTCAGCGGGGCGCGGGCCCTGTGTAGGTTGCGCGGGGCCGGAAGCGCAGCCGGTGCGGGTACTCCTCGAGGCCATGCGCGACCAGGCCGGCAATGCGCGCGAGCGTGAAGATGGTGCTCGCCGAGCCCGCTCGCAGCTTCATGACCCTGGCGAGCGCAGCCAGTGCGAAGTCGACGTTGGGCGGCGGTAGGCCGAGCGTTGCCGCGGCGTCGAGGATCGCCTCGACGCTCGCCAGAGCCTGCTGGTCGTCGGAGATGGAGCGCAGCCGCTCGAGAAGGTGCTGTGCGCGGGGATCGGCGCCACGGTAGACGCGGTGCCCGAAGCCGGGCACGGCTCCCGTCACGACCCGGCGCTCGAGCGCCGCATAGGCGCCGGCGGGCGTGCCCGCCTCCGAAAGCAGCTCCTCGACGGCCAGCGATGCGGCACCGTGCAGGCTGCCGCCGAGCGGCCCGAGCCCGGCCAGCACCACCCTGTAGGGGTCGGCCCAGGCGGATGCCGCAACCCGTGCCGCCAGCGTCGAGGCGGCCAGCTCGTGGTCGGCGAGCAGCACCAGCGCAGCGTTGAGCGCCTGCAGCTGCGCGGGGCGCGGGCGGCCGGCGTCCTCCCGGACCGCAAACCACAGGCGCTCCGCCATCCCACCACCGTCTGGCGATGCCCCGTGCGTGATCAGCTCGAGCGAGCCCGCGAGCATGCGAGCCGCCGCGCGATGTACCGCCTCGGGGCGTCTGTCGCCACGCTGCGCGTCCGTGGCGGCGAGCGCCGCGATTGCGACCGGGATCCGGTCGACCGGCCTCGCCGCCGGCGGCAACGCCGCTCCGAGCGCCGCGATCAGGTCTCGATCGTCGGGGCTCAGCGCGCCCGGCAGCGGCGGCTCGCCGTCCCACAGCAACCCAGCGACCTCCTCGAAGCTGCGGAAGCGCGCCAGCTCGATGACGTCACGACCGCGGTAGTGCAGGCGCCCCTCCGGATCGAGCGCGGTCAGCTGCGTCTCGATCACAACCTCGAGGGCACCGGAGCGACGTGGGCGACGCGCCCGCGTCGCGAGCCGCTCCACCTCATCGGAGGCGAACAGCGAGTTGCGGTGGGAGCTGGCGGGATCCGGCCGCAGCAGCCCGCGACTGACGTACGCATAGACGGTCTGTGTCTTCACACCGAGCCGCCGTGCGACCTCGGCGGTGGAGAGCAGACCGCGTCCTGGGGGTTCATGGGTTGACGTGATCAACATTGAAACACGCGGGCGACCGGTCAACTCTGTCCCTGGATCTGCTGACCAGGAAGGAGCCGGGATGGCCACACTCACCGATGTGAAGGACGGGCTCGAGGGCGTACTCGCCTTCGCCACGGAGATCGCCGAGCCGGACCGGGCCGGCGGCTCGCTGCGCTACCGGGGCATTGACATTGAGCAGCTGGTCGGTGCGGTGCCGTTCGAATCCGTCTGGGGCCTGCTGGTCGCGGACCGCCTCGATCAGCCGCTCTCGAGCGTGCGAGCTTTGCCCCTGCCGCTGCACTCCGGCGACGCGCGCGTCGATCTCCAGGTCGCGATCGCGGCCCTGGCCGCGGTCTGGGAGCTCACGCCGCTCGTGGATGCCACCGTGCCCGACGCGCAGTCACAGCTGGCGCGGATCTCCGCGCAGGCGCTCGAGTTCACGGCGCAGTCTGCCCGGGGAACGGAGAAGCCGGCGGTACCGGACACCACGGTCGATCAGGGCACGACGCTCGCGGAACGGTTCCTGCTGCGCTGGCGCGGGGAGATGGACGCCACCCACGCCAACGCGATCGACGCGTACTGGATCACCGCCGCCGAGCACGGGATGAACGCCTCGACCTTCACCGCCCGGGTGATCGCCTCGACCGGCGCCGACGCCGCTGCCGCGATCAGCGGTGCGGTCGGAGCGCTCTCGGGCCCGCTGCACGGCGGTGCGCCCGCACGGGTCCTGCAGATGCTCGATGCGGTGGAGCGCAGCGGGGATGCCGACACCTACGTGCGGGGTCTGCTGGATCGCGGTGAGCGCATCATGGGCTTCGGCCACCGCGTCTACCGCGCCGAGGATCCGCGAGCGCGAGCGCTCCGGCGCGTCGCCGAGCGGCTCGGCTCTCCGCGCCTGCAGGTGGCCGCCGAGCTGGAGCGCGCCGCACTCGCCGCACTCGCGGACCGCAGGCCCGACCGCGTCCTGGCCACCAACGTCGAATACTGGGCGGCGGTGATGCTGGACCACGCACAGGTGCCACAGCAGCTGTTCAGCTCGCTGTTCGCGTGCGCGCGCATGGCGGGCTGGTCAGCGCACATCCTCGAGCAACGGTGCCGGGGGCGCCTCATCAGGCCCGGCGCTCTCTACGTGGGCGCGGGCGAGCGACCGCTGGCAGCCTGACGCGCTGTCGGCGAGGGCGAGCGCCCGCTCGCGCTCGGCTCGCAAATGTGTCAATCACGGCACACCCAGAAAGCAATCTTCCCTATATGCGGCATGCATCAAGGAGCTCCGCCTGACAGCGTCCTATTTTTGAACATCCAGCATGACCGCGACCTCGGCCAACACGATCCCCCACAACCTCGTTGCCGAGAAGTCGGTGCTGGGCGCGGTGCTGCTCGACGAGCAGCACCTGCATTCGCTGCTGGTCGATGAGCAGCTGCGGCCGGAACACTTCTATCTCCGGGAGCACGGCGCCGTCTTCGAGGCGATGCTCGAGCTCTACGAGGCCGACAAGAAGATCGACCATCTGACCGTCGCCGAGCAGCTGCGCGACAACAACCGCCTTGACGAGATCGGCGGCCCCGACGTGGTCGAGGAGCTGGTCGCCTGGGTGCCCTCCACCGGGCACGCCCGCGACTACGGCCGGATCGTGCGCGAGCAGGCGCAGATGCGCGCCCTGCTCGACGCCACCCGTGAGATCCAGGCGGATGTCATGAACCGCGTCGCCTCCCCGCGTGAACTGGTCGAGCAGGCCGAGCGCGCGATGCTCGAGGTCGCGCACGACGAGCGCCAGAAGGCCATCCGCTCAATCGCCGAGGTGCTGCACGAGGAGACCGACCGTCTCCACCACCGCTCCAATCAGAAGAGCCCGCTGACCGGCACGCCGTCCGGCTTCCGCGACCTTGACGACATCACCGGGGGCTTCCAGGCGGGCAACCTGATCGTGCTGGCCGCACGGCCATCGATGGGCAAGTCCGCGCTGGTCGCCAACATCGCCGAGAACGCGGCGCTCGGCGGATTCCCGGTGGCGCTGTTCTCGCTCGAGATGTCCGAGTCCGAGCTCGCACAGCGGTTCGTCGCGTCCCAGGCGAAGGTGCCCGGCGACGACCTCCGCCGTGGGCGCGTCGCGGAATCGCGCTGGCCGAAGATCCTCGAGGCCTCGGGGAGACTCTCGGACTCCGCCCTCTACGTCGACGATTCCAGCGATACGGGCGTGCTCGAGATCCGCGCCAAGTCACGGCGCCTGCACCACCAGCTCGAGGAGCGTGGCGGGCTCAAGCTGATCATCATCGACTACCTGCAGCTGATGCGGCACGAGGGCCGGATCGAGAGCCGCGTTGAGCAGGTCGGCCAGGTCAGCCGCGGGCTCAAGAGCCTCGCGCGCGAGCTCAAGGTGCCGGTGATCGCCCTTTCGCAGCTGAGCCGCAACGTCGAGCAGCGCGCCGGTGACAAGAAGCCGATCCTCTCCGATCTACGCGAGTGCGTCACCGGCGACACCCTCGTCAACCTTGCCGACGGCCGCCGCGTGCCGATCGCGGAACTGGTTGGCACCACTCCGGATGTCCTCGCCGTCGATGAACACCACCGGATCATTCGGGCCCCGAGCGACGCGGTCTGGTCCGTTGGTCGCAAGCCGATTCTCCGTGTGACGCTCGCGTCGGGTCGCGTCTTCAGAGGGACGGCCAAGCATCGCGTCCTCTCCGGTGAGGGATGGCAGGAGCTCGGGCAGCTGAACGCCGGAGACCGCTTCGCGATGGCTCGCCGCCTGCCGGAGCCGGCGCTCACTGAGCGCTGGCCCAAAGATCGCGTGGTGCTGCTCGGCCAGCTGATTGGTGACGGCAGCTATCTCTCCGGACAGCCAATGCGATACACCACGGCCTCCGAGGAGAACAGCCGGGCGGTCGAGGGCGCAGCCACCCGTGAGTTTGGCGCCAAGGTCACGCGCTACAAGGGTCGCGGGAACTGGCACCAGCTGCTGATCTCCGGCAACGGCACGCGCTGGGCACCGGCCGGGGTCGGCGCATGGCTGAAGGAATTGGGAATCTTCAACCAGCGCTCGCACGAGAAGCGTATTCCTGAGGCTGCCTTCAAACTGCCCACCGACCAGGTAGCGCTATTACTCCGCCACCTCTGGGCGACCGACGGCTCCATAACGTCGAGAGCTACGAGGAGCGGCGGAACGCGGGGGCGGATCTATTACGCAACGACCAGCCCGGGACTTGCACGCGACGTCTCCGCACTGCTGTTGCGACTCGGCATCGTCGCGCGAACTGGTACGACGGTGTGCGGCGAGGGGCGAATTACCAGCGTCGATGTCTCCGGTGGCACAGACCAGCGAACGTTCCTCGAACAGGTCGGCGGCTTCGGGCCCCGCATACCGCAGGCGCTGAAGCTGGGGGCAACCATGTCGGCCGCTACTAACAGCAACGTCGACACGCTCCCACTACAGATCTGGGGCGATGTTCGCGAAGCCATGGCAGCCGGCGGAATCACGACTCGCGAGATGGCTTCGCGTCGTGGGACCGCTTACGGCGGGACGGTTCACTTCAAATTCGCACCATCCCGCGCGACCGTGGCGAGCTACGCCGAGATCCTTGGGTCGGAGAAGCTCTCCATGGCAGCCGAGAGTGACGTCTTCTGGGATCGGATCGTCGCGATCGAGGCCGACGGCGAGGACGAGGTGTTCGACCTGACGGTTCCTGGCCCCGCAAATTGGCTCGCCGACGGTCTCATTACACACAATTCTGGCGCAATCGAGCAGGACGCAGATTTGGTGATGTTCATCTACCGCGAGGAGTACTACAACCGCGAGTCGACGCGGCCCGGGGAGGCGGACATCATCATCGCCAAGCACCGCAACGGCGCCGTTGGCGAGATCACGCTGACCTTCCAGAGCCAGTTCCCCAAGTTCATGAACTACGCCCCACCGCAGTTCGCGGGATGATCTGATGGCCACCTGCATCCTCGGCATCTGTGACGGCTCGGGTTTCCTCTACGACGAGGAGACCAACACCGCGCGTGACTGCCAGTGCCGGCCGCAGATCATCGCGCGCAACAAGGCGCGCAGCCTCTCGGCCGTGATTCCCGAGCGCTACCGCGACGTCGCCTTCGACCGCTTCCCCGTGACCGAGATCGATCCCAAGATCGTGGCCGCCACGCGCCGCTTTGTCGACCGCATCGATGCCAACCTCGACGCCGGGCGCGGCCTCTGGTTCATGGGACCGGTCGGCACCGGCAAGACGACCCTGGCGATGCTCGTCACCAAGGCGACGCTGGAGGCGGGACGCTCGGCCGCGCGCTACTCGCTGCCCGGGCTGCTCAGCCAGATCCGCAAGACCTTCGACACCGGCTCGCACAACGACCTGCTAGAGCGGCTGACAGCGGTCGACCTCCTGCACATCGACGACATCGGCGCCGAGCAGACGACGCCCTGGGTGCTCGAGGAGCTGTACTCGATCATCAACGCCCGTTACGAGGAGCAGCGCTCGGTCGTGGTCACCACCAACATCCTGGACCGCGAGACGCTCTGCCAGCAGATCACCGAGCGCACGGTCTCGCGGCTGACGGAGATCTGCGACGAGCTGCCGCTGCTGGGCGCCGACCACCGCATGGACCTGCGGATCGCGTGATCTGACCTACGCACTGCGGCGTCCTCGGTCGCTCGCGTACGTTCGTACGCCACGCTCCCTGCGTCCTTGCATTGCTTGGTCAGATCACGCGATCTCCCGCCCGCCTACACTGGAGCCGAAATGCCTGGAATCGTGATTGTCGGGGCCCAGTGGGGTGACGAAGGGAAGGGCAAGATCACCGACCTGCTCGCCGAGCGAGCGGACGCGGTGGTGCGCTTCCAGGGCGGCAACAATGCCGGCCACACCATCGTGCAGGGTGGACAGACCTACAAGCTGCACCTGATGCCCTCAGGGATCCTGCATCCCGGCAAGCTGTGCGTGATCGGCAACGGGGTCGTGATCGATCCCAAGATCCTCACCGACGAGCTGGACGATCTGCGCCGCCGCGACATCGACACCAGCGCGCTGCGGATCTCCGCCAACGCGCACCTGATCATGCCCTACCACATGCTGCTGGACCACGCGGGCGAGATCAAACTGGGCAAGCTGCAGATCGGGACCACCCGCCGTGGCATCGGACCCTGCTACTCGGACAAGGCCGCGCGCCTGGGCATCCGCGTGCAGGACCTGCTCGACGAGAAGATCCTCAAGAAGAAGATCGTCGCCGCGATGGAGCCCAAGCGGCTCTCCCTGCGTGAGTTCGCGCGCGACCCGCGGCTCGACCTGCAGGCGATGACGGAGGAGTACCTGACCTACGGGCATCGCATCAAGCAGTACATCGCCGACACCAGCCGGCTCGTGCTCGAGCGCCTCGACGACGGCCAGCTCGTCGTCTTCGAGGGCGCCCAGGGCACGCTGCTCGACATCGACCACGGCACCTATCCGTTCGTCACGTCCTCGAACCCGATCGCCGGCTCGGCGACGATCGGCGCGGGCGTCGGACCCCGTGACATCGACGAGGTCTGGGGCATCACCAAGGCCTACAGCACACGCGTCGGCTCCGGCCCGTTCCCGACCGAGCTCGAGGGCCCGCTCGGCGACGAGCTGCGTGACCGCGGCGCCGAGTTCGGCACGACCACCGGACGCGCCCGGCGTGTCGGCTGGCTGGACCTGGTCGCGCTGCGCTACGCGGCGCGCCTGAACTCACTGTCGGCGCTCGCGATCACCAAGCTCGACGTGCTCTCGGGTCAGAAGACGCTCTCGGTCTGCACGCGCTACCGCGGCACCGAGGGCCTAGAGATCGACCACTTCCCCTACCACCAGACGGTCCTGCACCACTCCGTGGGCGAATACGTCGAGCTGCCCGGCTGGAGTGAGGACATCACCGAGTGCCGCAGCGAAGATGAGCTCCCCGAGGCGGCGCGCAGCTACCTGCAGTACATCTCCGACTTCGTCAGGGTGCCGGTCGCACTGATCAGCGTCGGGCCCGGCCGCGAGCAGGTCATCTGGACCAAGGCGGGCGCCGGAATGTACGGCTCCGCAGCGACCGCCGCGGCCTAACGTCCCGGCATCCCAGCGCGATTGCGACCGTCGCCTCAACGGTCAGCGAGACCGAAGGGAGCGCCAGGCAGTCAGAGCGAGCAAACTGCGCGACGCCCGGCCAACTTGCTCGTCTGGTCCCGAGGCACGCACGTTTCTGAGCGATCTGCTGATGGCGGGCTCAAATTGCTCACCCTGACTGGTAAGCCGCAGGAACGCGCTCGCAGAGTGATCGTCCTTCAGCGAGAGCGCAAACGGCGAGGACCCGGCCGCCTGCCGACCTAGTGGCCGGCGCCGTTGCCGTTCTCGGACTCGCCCGAGTTCTCCGGCACCTCGGCGCTGAAGGGCAGGGCCTCGAACAGCATCAGCGTGAGTCCCACCGAGAGCGCCTCGTCAGAATCGGCAGCCATCCGCGCCGCCGCCTCGCGCTCGATCTCCTGGGCGCGGGCCAGCCACTTGCGCGACTCCTGCGCCAGCTGCTCCCAACCCTTGCGATCGAGCCGCATCGCGTCTGTCGAGATGTGCGCCTCCTTGGCGTCGAAGCCGCCCGCGGCGGCGGACCTGGTGGCGTAATCGGTCGCCTTGGCGATCAGCGCGGTCAGCAGCCGCTGCTTGGAGATGGTGTCGAGCCCCTCCCACGCCTCCGCGGATGAGGCCGGGTGCCCGGTCGTCTTGTAGTAGTGCTCGGTGGCACCGCGGCGCTGGCGCGTGCTGACCAGCTTCAGCAGCCCGAGGTCGTAGAGCGTGCGGACGTGGTAGGCGATCGTCCCGAGTGGCTGATTCAGCTTGGAGGCGAGGATCACCGGGCTGGCGGGCTCCTCGTCGAGCATCGCCAGCAGGCGGATGCGAATCGGGTGCGAGATCGCGCGCAGCCAGCGTGGATCGGTGATGTTGGTTACCGGTTCTTGATTGGGCATGGCGCCGGATCGGAAATCCCGTCGCCCGTCAATGCGTCGCGAATGGACGGCGGCCTTATGTAGCGACTCCTCTGATCACTCACCTCTCCACATATATCAGCGCCATCGTCCGATCAGCTCAGTTGCGTCAACGTGACGGACCAGGCGCGCCGGCAGGCCGACCACGACCTCCCGGGGGCCGACGTCGCGGGTCACCACCGCACCCGCCCCGACGAACGCCTCCTCCCCGATCTCTACCCCGGGAACGAGCACCGTTGCACCCCCGACGCGAGCGGCGCGACGGATAACGGGAGCGTCGAGCCGCTCCCCCCGCGGATGGCGCCCCATCGTGTCGTCGTTTGTCATCAGCACACCCGGCCCAAGGAACACGTCGTCCTCGACGATCGCCCAGCTCGTCACGTACACGCCGGTCTGGATCGAGACACGATCACCGACGCGCGCGTTGAAGTCGACGCACGAGGCGCGCCCGATGACCGAGCGCTCGCCGATCCGCGAGCCCTCGCGCACCTGCGCCTGGTCACCGATGATCGAACCGGCGCCGACCGTCGCGCCCGCGTAGACGACCGCGCCGCAGCACACGGTCACCTCCGGGCCCAACTCCAGCTGCCCCAGCTCGACCGCCGCCGCGGCGGCGCTCGAGCCGCTGCGCAGGCGCGGGCGCTTGCCGAGCACCACCAGATCCTCGATCACGCAGCCGGCGCCGATCCGCACGCCCGCGTGCACGACGCTGCCGGCGCCGACCACGGCACCGTCTCCGAGCACCACACCGGCGTCGATCACCGCGGCGGGCGCGATCGTCACACCAGTGCCGATCGTGGCACCGGGATCGATGTGCGCGCCCGCGGAGATCTCAGCCATCGCCGCGCTGCGAGGCCTCGAGTGACCGCTGCAGCTGCTCCAGCACGCGCACCACGCGCAGCCCGGCGGCGCCGTCGGAACGCGGCGCCCGCCCCTCGAGGATGCTGTCGAGGAACTCCTGACACTCGACGCGCAGCGGTTCGACGGTCGGCAACCGTGGCGAGTAGATGTCGCCGCTGCGGGTGACCCACTCGCCGTAGCCGCGCGGCGCCTCGTCGAAGCCCTTGTCGTAGACGGTGATCTTGCCCTCGGTCGCCATGTCGTCGAAGGTCGCCATCTTGTGCGCGCCGACGACGGTGAAGCGCCGCTCCTTGTGCGGGTCAAGCCAGCTCAGATGCAGATGCGCCGCCAGTCCCGAGGGGAAGCGCAGGTAACAGAAGACGACGTCCTCGACACCGGGGCGCAGGTAGCACTCTCCGTGCGCGACCGCCTCGGTCGGCTCCTCGCCCGCCAGCGCCAGCAGCACGGAGACATCGTGGGCGCCGAGCGACCAGAGTGCGTTCTCGTCGGCGCGTAGCTTGCCGAGGTTCAGCCGGTTGCCATAGATGTAATAGATCTCACCGAGCTCGCCGCTGTCGGCCAGCTCCTTGAGCTTGAGCACGCCCGGGTGATACTCGAGCAGGTGGCCGACCATCAGCGTCCGTCCGGTCCGTTGCGCCGCCGCCACGGCCCGCTCGGCGTCGGCAACCGACTGCGCCAGTGGCTTCTCGACGAAGCAGTGCTTGCCGGCCTCGAGCACCCGCACCGCGAGCTCGGCGTGGCTGGGCACCGGCGTGGCCAGCGCGATCGCATCGAGCTCGGCGTCGGCGAGCAGGTCCTCCAGCTCAGCGGTCACGCGCGCCCCGGGGAACTGCAGCGCCGCCTTCTCGCGCGCTGCCTCCGAGCCGTCACAGACCCAGCGCACCTCGCTGCCCGGCAGCCCCGAGAAATTGCGTGCGAGGTTCGGGCCCCAGTAGCCCAGGCCGACGACGCCAATCCTGATCGGTTCCGGAGCAGCCATGCGACGGCCAGTCTAGTTGCCGAATCTTGCGCTCAGCGCGGCGACCACGCGCTCGCCGGCGTGCCCGTCACCGTAGAGCTCGGGCCTGCCCGCAGGCGGGACAGCGGCCAGCGCCGTGCGCGCCGCCTCGAGGTCGAGGTCGACCAGCGTGTTCCAACCCGCCGCGACCGTCTCCACCCACTCGGTATTCGGGCGCAGCGTCAGGCACGGCACACCGGCGAGATAGGCCTCCTTCTGCAGGCCCCCGGAATCCGTCAGCACGCCACGCGCGTTGCAGAGCAGCGCCGTCAGCTCCAGGTAGCCGACCGGCTGGATCACATGCACCTGACCCGCGCTCGACAGGCGTTCGAGCAGCCCCGCCGCCTTCAGCCGCGCGCGCGTGCGCGGGTGCATCGGCAACACGACCGGTACGCCGATACCGAGCAGCAGCTCCGCCAGCGCCGCCAGCCGCTGCGGATCATCGACATTGCCGGCACGATGGGCGGTCGCCAGCAGGTAATCACCCGGCTCGACACCGTGAGCGCGCACGAGGTCGACGCGCTCGCGTGCGCGCGGCTGCGCCTCGCGGGCGACATCGACCATCACGTCGCCCACAAGCACGACCTCTGTGACCGAGCTGCCGGCCCGCTGGCCGGCAGCACCGATGCCCTCAGCGGCCAGGTTCGCCACACCGACCTCCGAGGAGCACAGCAGCAGGGCGCTCAGATGGTCGGCGAGGACGCGGTTGGTCTCCTCAGGCATCGTGCGGTCGAAGGACCGCATCCCAGCCTCCACGTGCGCCACCGGCAGGTTCAGCTGCGTGGCCGCCAGAGCACCCGCGAGTGTCGAGTTCGTGTCCCCGTAGACCAGCACGCAGTCCGGCCTCGCATCCGCGATCACCGGTTCGAGCGCGCTCAGCATGCGGGCTGTCTGCGATGTGTTCGAGCCGCCGGACACCGCCAGCTGGATCTCCGGCGCGGGCAGACCGAGCTCGGCGAAGAACACCGCCGAGAGCTCGTCGTCAAAGTGCTGGCCGGTGTGGACGAGCAGCTCTGAGCCGGCCGCACGCAGGCGTGATGAGACGGCAGCAGCCTTGATGAACTGCGGGCGGTTGCCGACGACCGTCAGAACCTTCAGCGCCATGCCATTCAGCGCCGCGTCCAGGCCTCCGCGAGCCGCACGATCACGGCCGCCGAAGCCGCCATGTCCTGCAGCGAGGCGAACTCCCGCACCGAGTGGTACTCATGGCCGCCGTCGAAGATGTTGGGCGTGGGCAGGCCCATCTCGGAGAGGCGCGACCCGTCGGTGCCTCCCCGGATCGGGTCGCGGATCGCCTCGATGCCCTCCGCCGCCAGCGCCTCCTCGGCGGCCAGGACCACATCGGGGTCGCGCTCGATGTATTGGCGCATGTTGCGGTACTGGCGGATCACCTCGAACTCGACCTCGGCACCGGGGTTGGCGGCGACGACGCGATCGACGGTCGCGCGCAGCAGCGCCACGTGCGATGCGAGCAGCTCCTCGTCGAAGTCGCGCACTATCCAGCGGACCTCGGCCCTGTCGCTCGCGCCCTGGATCGTCGTCGGGTGGATGAAGCCCTCGCGCCCGGACGTCGTCTCCGGCGTCAGGCGGTCGCTCGGCAAGGCCGCGACGATCTGCGCAGCGACGCGCAGGGCGCTGACCAGCTTGCCGGTGGCGAAGCCGGGGTGGACACCGATGCCGGTGATCCTGACGCGAACCTCGTCCGCGCCGAACGATTCGTCCTGCAGCTCACCGCACCTGGATCCGTCGATCGTGTAGACACAGCGCGCGCCGAAGCCGGGGATGTCGAACAGGGTCGCGCCATGTCCGATCTCCTCATCAGGAGTGAAGGCGAT
>Ga0068856_100004710_pt1 | contig 13543 bp, 15 predicted proteins | sample KBSCornC62_FD_66595 | JGI IMG/M metagenome (GOLD analysis project Ga0068856, IMG submission 66595) | Corn rhizosphere microbial communities from Kellogg Biological Station, Michigan, USA - KBS Corn C6-2 | ecosystem: Host-associated > Plants > Roots > Rhizosphere > Soil ...
GAGAACCAGCGACACGATCGCCGCCATCTCCCCCGAAAGCGCCGATCCGAGCTGGTTTGTCCTCTAGCTGGGTTCTCCTCGAGTTAGCTCCGCGCCGCGGGAGTCGGTTCTCCCCCAACCTCCCAACCTCCCCGGCGCGGCCTTTTTTAAAAGTGAAGTTCGCGCGCAGCGAGGACACAGTTAACCGTCATCCCCGCGCAGGCGGGGATCCAGTTCTTAGCTTCGACTCCGCCTCGTCGCGCCGAGCCGCCCTTCACCCGATCGCGCGCTTCATCTCGCCGATGACTTTCGCGTAATCCTTCTGCCCAAAAATCGCCGAGCCCGCGACGAACGTGTCGGCGCCCGCGGCGGCGATCGCGCCGATGTTGTCCACTTTGACGCCGCCGTCGATTTCGAGCCGAATCGATCGGCCGCTGCGGTCGATGAGTTCGCGCACGCGGCGCAGCTTGTCCAGCGCCGACGGGATGAAGCTCTGCCCGCCGAAGCCCGGATTGACCGACATCAGCAGGATCAGGTCGACCTTGTCCAGCACGTGGTCGAGATACGTCAGCGGCGTGGCCGGATTGAACACCAGTCCCGCCTGACAGCTCGAATCGCGAATCAGGCCGAGCGTGCGGTCGATGTGCTCGCTCGCTTCCGGGTGGAAACTGATCAGGCTCGCGCCGGCTTTGGCGAAGTCCGGCACGATGCGATCCACCGGCTTGACCATCAGGTGCACGTCGATCGGCGCGGTCACGCCGTGTTTACGCAGTGCCTCGCATACGAGCGGACCGATCGTCAGGTTCGGCACGTAATGGTTGTCCATCACGTCGAAATGGACCCACTCCGCGCCGGCGGCGATCACGGCGTCGACCTCGTCGCCAAGCTTGGCGAAATTGGCGGAAAGAATGGACGGAGCGATGACGGGAGATTGTTTCATGGGCGGCCGGGATTCGCGATGAAGGATGGAGGATTCGGCAGAACGTGCATTCGGCATCGGGACGACGGGGTTTCGCGGCGCGGCTGCTGCGCTGGGTCGAATCCCGAACCCCCGATCCCGAATTCGTGCTCTATTTTATTTCCCGCTCCGCGCGGATTCTGTCATACGCCGCGTTGATCTCGCGCGCGCGCTCTTCGGCGCGGCGCTTGAGTTCGTCCGGGACGTCGCCGAGCTTGTCCGGGTGGTGGCGGCTCATGAGTTTGCGGTAGGCGCGCTTGATTTCGCTGACGCTGGCGCTGGCGTCGAGACCGAGCACCGCATACGGATCGCGCCCGGCGGGCGGCGGCGGACGGGGTGCCTCGCGGCGCGCACCGGGACCGCCCGTACCGGGGCCGCCGGCGGCCGCGTAGGCGTAGCCGCGCATCGCGGCGAGCGCGGCGAGTTCGCGTTCGTGCACGTTGAGCGACCAGCACAGCTTGCGCACGAGCTGGAACTTGCTCGCCGCCAGCGGACCTTCGGCGTAGACGATGTCGAGCAGCAGATCGAGCAGCAGGAACGCAAGGTCGCGCCGTCCGTGCGCCCAGGCCTTGAGATCGGCGATCGCGAGATGCGCGGGAAAGCCGTCCTGCTTGCCGGCGGTGAAGCGCGCGATCGCTTCGGCGCGCTGCTGGGTCGTGAGCTGCATGCGCCCCATCAGATTTTCGGCCGCGGCGATTTCCTGTTCCGACACGCGCCCGTCCGATTTGGCGATCGCGCCGGCGAGGCCGAACAGCGGCGCCAGGAACGCGTTCGAGCCGGTATTCGGTCGCGCCGGTCGCGCGCGCAGCAGTCCCATGTCCCACAGGTGTCCGAGAAACACGCCGAGCACGATGCCGAACGCATTGCGGAACAGGTACCAGCCGATCGCTGCGCCGATCAGTTTGCCGAGCATGCTCACGGCGCCGGCGTCTTTGCCGGCGGCTGCGCGGCGTACCAGGCAAGCACCGCGTCGGCGTCGGCTTCGCTCAGCATCGACGCCGCCGCGCGCATCGCCGGCACGTCGCGCGCGCCGCCGCGGTAGGCGGCAAACGCGGCGCGCAGATAGGGCAGGTTCTGGCCGGCCAGGTTCGGAATGAGCGGCGTGGCGGCCGTACCGCGTTCGCCGTGGCAGGCGGCGCACAGGCCGAGCCGGGCCGGCGCGGTTTGCGCATTTGTGGAAAATGCGAACAGACTCGCGGCCGCGCCCAGGCCGAAAGCGGCGGCGCGGCGGGATGGGCGGAACGGGGCAGGCCGGATCGGAAACGACATGGGGCGGCGATTCTAGCAGCCCGGCGCGATGCGCACGCATCGGCAGCGGCGTTTGCGGCTAAACTACCGCCCCGCCAGCGCACCGTCCGGGAACGCCATGCCCACCACGCTGCACCAGTCCGCCCTGCCGGGCCTCGATCTGATCCATCGCGGCAAGGTCCGCGACGTCTATGCGTTGTCGCCGCGCGAGCTCCTGATCGTCGCCACCGACCGCTTGTCGGCATTCGACGTCGTGCTGCCCGACCCGATCCCGGGCAAGGGCGAAATGCTGTGCCAGATCTCGAATTTCTGGTTCGGCAAGACCGCGCACCTGATGCCGAACCATCTGCTCGACACGCCGCTGATTTCGGTCCTGCCGCCGGGCACGGAAGTGAAGCTCTATTCGCGCCGTAGCGTGGTGACGAAACGGCTCAAGCCCGTGCCGATCGAGGCGATCGCGCGCGGCTATCTGATCGGTTCGGGCTGGAAGGACTACCAGGCGAGCGGAAAGCTCTGCGGCATCGCACTGCCCGCCGGCCTGCGCCAGGCGGAAAAACTGGCCGAGCCGATCTTCACGCCGTCGACCAAAGCCGCCGTCGGCACGCACGACGAAAACATCGGCTTCGACCAGGTCGTGGCCACGGTCGGCGCGGACCTCGCCGAACAGGTGCGCGACGCGACGCTCAAGATCTACCGTTTCGCCGCCGATTACGCCGCCGCGCGCGGCATTCTGGTGGCCGACACGAAGCTCGAATTCGGCACCGACGAGAACGGACGGCTGTTCGTGATGGACGAGATGCTGACGCCGGATTCCTCGCGCTTCTGGCCTGCGGACCAGTACAAGGTCGGCAGCAGCCCGCCCAGTTTCGACAAGCAGTTCGTGCGCGATTACCTGGAAACGCTCGACTGGAACAAGACCGCGCCGGGACCGCGCTTGCCGCAATCGGTGATCGAAGGCACGGCGGCGAAATACGCCGAAGCGCTGCGGCGGCTGGCGGATATCGTGCTGGATTGAGCGCTGTCGCTCAGTGGCTCGTCATCCCGGCGAAAGCCGGGATCCAGTGACTTGCCCTTGCCGCAGCGCCAGGAAGGGCGCTGGATCCGGCTTTCGCCGGAACGATGAGCGTGACAATCCGCAGTTGCGCCGGCACGACGAGCAAACGCAGAATCGGCGCTCTCCCCGCGCCGGTGTCGCCATGAAACGCATCCTGCTCGTCCTGCTGTTGTCCGCCTGCGGTGTCGCCCAGGCCTCCGACCCGACCCCGGCCGAAACCGTGGACGCCGCGCTGGCCGCGGCGCAGCGCGAACACCGTCCGCTGTTCCTCGATTTCCAGGCGCAGTGGTGCTACTCGTGCTATTTCATGGCGACGCACGTGCTGACCGGCCCGCAGTGGCAGGCGCTGGAAAAGCGCATGCGCGTGCTCGAGGTCGACGCGGATTCGCCCGACGGCGCCGCCTGGATGAAAAAGCTCGGCGTCAAGGCACTGCCGAGTTTCGTGCTGCTGAAACCGGACGGTGGCGAACTCGGCCGTATCGTCGCGGAACAGCCGGCGGCAAAATTCTACCCGGCGCTCGAAAAGATTCTCGGCGGCAGCGACGCGCTCGACGCGCTGCAGGCCAAGGCGCAAACCGGCTCGGTCGCAGCCGTGGCCGATGTGCTCGCCAGCTTCCATGCGCGCGACGAATACGATGCCGCCGTCGCCTGGTATGCGAAATTGCCGGATCCGATCAAGGCCCGCGCCGACAAGGATGCGCGCGTGACGCTCTGGCGCGATCGCATCGCGCTCGAAATCGCGGCGAAAAAGAAGGACGACACCGCCTGCGTCGCCGCGGCGCAAAAGGTGCTCGCCGCGGACGTCGGCTGCGATCGTTACTACGTGCTCGAAAACCTGCTCGGCTGCAGCGAAAAACAAGCGCCGGATGCGCGCAAGGCGCTGCTCGCGCCGCAGAGGCCCGCGCTCGACAAGCTGCTCGACACGCAGGTGTTCGTCGTCCCGGCGCAATGCGCGGATCAGCGCACCGCGGTGCTGGTGGCCGCCGATCTGGACAAGGCGATCGGCGACGCCGCGGCCGAAAGCGCGGTGCTCGATCGCGGTATCGCCGACGCACGCCGGCGTCTGGGCGAGCGCTACGCGAGCGATCGCAATCTGGCCGACAACCTGCGCGTGTTCCTGACGCGAGCCAAGCGTCAGGAGGAGGTCGACGCGCTGATGCCGAAACTGATCGCGGCGTACCCGGACGATTACGTCTACGCCTATCGCTACGGGCGCAGCCTGCTCGATCGCGACCGGCCGGCCGAAGCGCTGCCGTACCTGGAACAGGCCGCGCCGAAAACGTTCGGCTCCAATCGCCTGCTCGTCGCCGGCCTGCGCGCGAAAGCGCTGCTCGCGCTCAAGCGCCGCGCCGACGCCGAACAGGTCGTCGCCGAAGCGCTGGAGGCGAACGGTCCGTGGTTTCCGGAAGAGGCGGCGAAACTGAAGGCGCTGCTGAAAGGCTGAAGCGCACGCCAGCGCGGCGCGCTACTCGGCGGAACGACGCGTGCGTGCGGGCCGTTTCGCGGTTTTTTTCGCCGCTTGTTTTTGCTGCGCGACCGCGAGCGAGGCGCGCGCCCAGTCGACCAGCAGTTCTGGCTCGTCCAGTCCTTCCTCCGACACCGACCAGTACGCCGACACGGTGACGTCGCGCTTGCGCGTGCCGTAGACGAACGGCTGCGCGCCGCGCGTGCGCAGTTTTTCGGCCAGCGCGGCGTCGGTGCGGAAATACAGCACGTCGTCGATGATCATCGCGAACTGCACGCCGCCGCAGACGATGCCCTGACCGCCGAAAAAGCGGCGATGGCTGACCGCGCCGAGCGGCGCCAGCAGGTCGACGAGACTGGCGGCGAAACGCGCCCCGGATGTGCTCATGCTGGGTCTCCTTCGCTGCGCAGTGTAGCGCCGTGTCGAATCTCCGCCCACGGCGGTACACTTCGCTTCGGTTCTCCCGCGGTCCGTCATGCGCAAAATCGTGCACGTCGATCTCGACGCGTTCTACGCGTCGGTGGAGCAGCGCGACGATCCGGCGCTGCGCGGCAAGCCCGTGGTCGTGGCCTGGCGCGGGCAGCGCTCGGTCGTGTGCGCCGCCTCCTACGAAGCGCGCGTGTTCGGCGTGCGCTCGGCAATGCCCGCCGTGCGCGCCGAGCGCCTGTGTCCCGACGCCATCTTCGTGCCGCCGGATTTCACGCGCTATCGAACGGTGTCGCGCCAGGTGCGCGACATTTTTCTGCGCCACACCAATCTGGTCGAGCCGCTTTCACTCGACGAAGCCTACCTCGACGTGACCGCGCCCAAGACGGCGCACGATTCGGCCACGGCGATCGCAAAGACGATCCGCCGCGAAATCTTTGAGACCACCGCGCTGACCGCGTCTGCCGGCGTGGCGTCGAACAAATTCCTGGCGAAGATCGCGTCGGACTGGCGCAAGCCGAACGGGTTATGGGTGATCCGGCCGCACGAAGCGGAGGCGTTCCTTGCGCCGTTGCCTGTCGCGCGCCTGCCGGGCGTGGGCAAGGTGATGGACGCGAAACTCGAAGCGCTCGGCATCCGCACCTGCGCCGACCTGCGCGCGCGCGAAGTGCACGAACTCGAACTGCGTTTCGGCCGCTACGGCCGACGCCTGCACGAACTCGCGTACGGCATCGACGAACGCGCCGTCGTGCCTGACCAGCCGGTGCAATCGATTTCGGCCGAAGACACATTCGCCGAAGACCTGCCGCTGGCCGCGCTGGAACCGATGATCCGCACGCTCGCGGCCAAGACCTGGGCGGCCACGCGCAAGACCGAACGTATCGGCCGCACTGTCGTGCTGAAGCTCAAGACGTCGGATTTCCACATCCTGACGCGCAGCCACACGCCGCAGTTGCCGCCGCAATCCGAAGCCGAACTCGCCGCCATCGCCGTCGCGCTACGCGAACGCGTGCAGCGGCCCGGCACGACACGCTATCGGTTGGTCGGCGTCGGCATGTCGAATTTCCACGATGCGGACGAGGTACCGCAGCCGAGTCTGTTCTAGACGATACCGCGGTCGCGCGCAGCGCGACGATCACTCCCCCTCTCCCGCTGGCGGGAGAGGGCCCGGGGTGAGGGTGGCCTCCACGCTGCCCGCGCAAAGAGGGCTCTTGCAGCGCCCATCGCCACCGTCACCCGAAGCCGCTGGCGCGGCTTCGACCTCTCCCGCAAGCGGGAGAGGTGATTTTCGCGAGACGCCGATTAATCCGCCGTCGTCCTCAGCTGATCGTGAAAGCGCTTGCGGAACTTCGCCACTTTCGGCGCGACCACGAGTTGGCAGTACGGCTGCGTGCCGTGCAGCTTGAAGTAGGCCTGGTGATAATCCTCGGCCTTGTAGAACACGGTGAACGGCACGACTTGCGTGACGATGGCGCCGTTCCAGGCGTGACTGTCCGCGGCGCGCTTGATCGCCGCTTCGATCGCGGCCTTCTGCTCGGGAGTGCGGTAGAAGGCGATCGAGCGGTACTGTTCGCCGACGTCGGCGCCCTGGCGATTCAGCGTGGTCGGGTCGTGGATCGTGAAATAGACGTCCAAAATCGTGTCGAGGGATACCACGTTCGGATCGAACGTGATCTGCACCGTCTCCGCGTGACCGGTGGTGCCGGTTTCGACCTGTTCGTAACTCGGCTTGGCGACGTGACCGCCGGCATAGCCGGACTCGACGGACGTCACGCCCTTGAGTTCGTCGAACACCGCTTCCAGGCACCAGAAGCAGCCGCCGCCCAGGGTGACGACTTGCGGCACGGCGTGGGTTTCCGCTGCGGATGCGGGAGCCGCCGCAGCGGCAAACAACAGCGCAGCGATAAGGAACAGTCGACGCAACATGGCGAAACTCCGTTGGGGCTTGCGCAAGGGACGCGCAGGCGCGGCGTTTCCTTACATCGCGCCGACCGTGGGCGAACTCAAGCGCGTTCGATGCGTGCGGCGTAGCAGCCCGGGCGCGCGAAATGCACGTGCACGTACGCGGTGCGCGCGTCGGCAAACAGCGGTTCGAGCGCGGCTTCCAGCGCCTCGCCACCGACCACCTCTGCGCCCGTCAGCATGCCGGCGGCGTCGAAGCCGCGCAGCGACAGCAGGCGCGAGCGCAGCATTGGCGGCACGGTGTCGATCGCGTCGAACGTCGTTTCACCGGCGCGGATGTAGATCGCGTGGCGCGAGCGGAACGGCGACGCAACCGGCAGATGCTCGTAATTGAGCAGCAGCACGCGTTCGCCGACGGCGGCGTCGGTAAGGCTGATGCGGCAGGGGAAGCCGGGGTTCGAGTCGGCAGTGCGCGCGACGGCGCCGCGCGCGGCCAAGCCGGCGTCATCCAGCGCAAACCAATCGGCGAATTCGGCGGCGGGAAGTCCGGTGATGCGAAAGGCCATGAGTGTCTCCGTGAGGTCGATGGCCGCCACGATACGGCGTCGCCACCACCGGTGCGCCACGGTTCTTGCGCTGGAATCCAGTCTTGGTGCCTATGTCTGATTTTGTCCGTAAGCTATCCGGCGACGGTCTTTTTCCGGCGTAAACAGGCGCATAATATTTGCGCTGTGCGGCGATCCGCCGCTTCAGCCAGGAGAAAATGACCATGTCCTTTTCCGACACCGCCCTGATCGTGGTCGATGTGCAGGAGTCGTTCCGCCACCGCCCGTACTGGAGCGACGCCGACGTGCCCGCGTTCCTCGCCGCGCAGCAGGCGCTGATCGACGGCGCACGCGCGCGCGGCATTCCCGTGCTGCAGGTGTTCCACGTCGAGGACGACGGCATGTTCGCGCTCGCCTCCGGGCACGTGCGCACCATGCAGGGCCTGCGCATTGCGCCCGACGCCGTGTTCCACAAACACAGCCACAGCGCGCTGGTCGGCTCGGGTCTCGACGTGTGGCTGGTGCAGCACGGCATCCGCCGCGTGATCGTCAGCGGCATCCGCACCGAGCAGTGCTGCGAGACCACGACGCGCCATGCGTCGGACATGGGTTATGCGGTCGACTACGTGACCGAGGCGACGCTGACCTTCGCCATGACCGCACGCGACGGGCGCGTCTACACGCCGGAGGAAATCAAGGCGCGCACCGAGCTCGTGCTGAGCGAGCGCTTCGCGCGCATCGCAAGCGTGGAGGAAGCGCTCGGCGGCCGGCCGGCGGCGCGCGCGGCGTGAACGCGCCGCGTACCGTGCCGGTGTGCGTGGTGCTGCCGCCACGCTTGCTGCTGCTGGATCTGGCCGGGCCGCTGGAGGTCCTGCGCCGCGCGAACCTGATCCAGCACGAGCTGCGCTTCGACGTGCGCTACGTCGGCGCGACGCCGGCGCTGATGAGCTCCATCGGCCTGATGCTGGGCGCGATCGAACCGCTGCCGGCGGAGTTACCGCCGCACGCGATGCTGATCGTGCCCGGCAACGTCGACCAGACGATCGACGGCGCCACGGAGACCGCGGCGGATGCCGCGGCCGACCTGCGCATCGTCGAGTGGCTGCGCCGCTGCGTGCGCGCGGATCATACCTTGCTCACGATCTGTTCCGGCGCGCTGCTCGCGGCACGCGCCGGACTGCTCGACGGCTACGCCTGCACCACGCATTTCTTAAGTTGTGCCGAACTTGCGCGCGTGGCGCCGGCGGCGCGTGTGCTGGACAACCGCCTGTACGTCGAAGACGGCGCGCGTTTCAGCAGCGCCGGCGTGACGGCCGGCATCGACCTCATGCTGCACGTCGTGGCGCAACGCATCGGGCATGCGCACGCGCTGGCGATCGCGCGGTATCTCGTCGTGTACCTGCGGCGCAGCGGGAGCGATCCGCAGCTGTCGCCGTGGCTGGACGGCCGCAACCACATCCATCCCGCCGTGCACCGCGTGCAGGATGCGATTGCGGCCGATCCGACGCAGGCCTGGCCCGCCGAGCGCCTGGCGCGCATCGCGGGCACCAGCGCGCGGCATTTGTCGCGCCTGTTCCACGAACACGTCGGCATGCACATCGCGGAGTACCGCAATCGCCTGCGCGCCGCGCTCGCGCGCGAATTGCTGAGCCAGACGCAGCTCGACATGGAACGCGTGGCGGAGCGCTCCGGTTTCGCGTCCACGCGCCAGCTGCGGCGCGTGTGGCGGACGCTCAACGACGCCCCGCCGCGGGCGCAGCGGCGCAGCGCCTGAGCGGGCGCGGCCGCTGCTTTTCAGCGGATTTCACGCAACCTCCACGTCTGCCGTCAGGAACTGCCAACCGGCGCACAGGCCCGTTGCGGAATCGGCGCGCGCCGTTCAGCTGCGGCGTGCCTAGTATTTCCCGCCACAGGGAAACCCGCTGGAGCATGCACATGTCACACAACGACGACCGCCCGAATCCGTACGAACGACATTGGACGCGCCACGCCGAGCGCTACCTCGCGCTGGTGCATGCGGCGCTCGAGAAGAATCCGAACGATCTGGAGCTGCAGGAGCTGCTGCACGCGATGGAAGCGACGATCGCGTTGCGCAAGCCGCACACGTCGATCCAATAGCGCGACCGCGGAACGCGATATCGCCCGCCTCTCGCTCAAGCGTTGCTGGGGTGAGAGGCGAGGATCATGCAGCAACGTCGAAGGCCTGCGCCTCGTTGACTTCGCACCCAGCCGGTCGATGAAACGCCATCGACGCAGAACGATTGCAGGGTCACCGACACCGGCTGCGTTTTTTGACGCGCCCTGCACACCCCCAAACCCAGAATCGCGCCCACCTCGCGAGAACCCGTGATGAAATGGCGCCGCATTCTCGTTTCGATCGCCCTCTGGTGCAGCGTCTCGGCGGCGCTGTACGCCTATAGCGACGACACGATGCGCGACCTGCCGCCGCTGACGACGCATGCCGAGGTCGATCTCCCGCGCTACATGGGCGCATGGTACGTGATCGCGAACATTCCGTATTTCGCCGAGCGCGGCAAGGTCGCGTCGCGCGACGTCTACCAGCTCGACGCGGACGGCAACGTCGCGACGACCTACGTGTACCGCAAGGCCTTCGGAGCACCGGAGAAGACCACCGCGTCGCTGGGCGTGGTACAGCCGGACAGCCACAACGCGCGCTGGATCGTGCGGTTCTTCTGGGTGGTGCGCGCGGATTACCTGGTGCTCGAAGTGGCGCCCGATTATTCCTGGGCGCTCATCGGTCAGCCAAGCCGCAAGCTCGGCTGGGTGCTGGCGCGCGACCCGGCGATGGACGATGCGCAGTACGCGCAACTGCTGAACAAGTTCACCGGCTACGGCTACGACACGGTGCGGTTCCAGCGCGTGCCGCAGTTCGCCGAGCAGGTCGGCAAGCCCGGCTTCCAATAGTTCCTTACGGCGGTCGATAGGTCACGACTTGCAATGGCACCGCGCGGACGTATACTACGACTGCTTTCGTAGTACTTGCGTCCATCCGACCACGAGGTAGTGCCATGTCGATCCGTCGTCTCGCGTGCTGCATCTTCGCCGCCACCGCATTCATTGCCGCTCCCGCCTTCGGCGCCAGCAACAGCTGGACCTACAGCGAGCTGAACAAGACGTTCCCCGGCGCCTCCGGCAACTCTCCCGAAGACGATGCCCGGCCCGGCGAGTATTACTTCATGCGCGCCGTGGACGCGGTGCATGCCGGCGACTACGCGCACGCGATCGACATGTACCAGGTCGCGGCGTCGTGGGGATACAAGGACGCGCAGTACAACCTCGGCGTGATCTACGCGAAAGGCGCCGACGGCGTGAAGGTCGATCTGCCGCGCGCGATGGCCTGGATGGCGCTCGCGGCCGAGCGCGACGACAAGCGCTACGTCGAAGCGCGCGAGCTGATCTACGGGCTGCTCGACAAGGCGCAGTGGGACGAGGCGAACGCGATCTGGCGCGATCTGAAGACGACGTACGCCGACGCCGTCGCCCTGCCACGCGCGAAGGCGCGCTGGGCGGAGGCGCGCAACGGCGCGACCGGTTCGCATCTGGGCTCGCCCGGCGGGCGTCTCGAGGTCGGCACGCCGACGGACAACTCGGGCCTGGTGCGCATCTTCACCGCGACCGACTCCGCGATCGGCAAGTCGGTACCCCAGGTCGGCCGTACCGCCGCCGACATCGCCGGTCCAAACACGGTGGACGGCACGATCGCGTACGGCGCGCTGCGTGCGACCGACAATCCGTACGACCCGCGCTTCAATCCGGTCGGCACCGCCACCGTGCAACCGCCGCAGACTGTCGGCGACGGCAAGACGAACGACTCCGGCAAAGGCTGAATCCGCGAAGTCTGCGACGCGGCAGCACTCTGCCGCGTCGCTTGCCCACTGCGGCAGCTGCGGCTATAACGGCCGTAGCGCAACCAGGAGGTGGGTCATGTCGATTCGATCCGGTGTGTGTGCGGCGCTGGCCGCTGTGGCGACGCTCGTCGCGTCGCTACCCGTGTGCGCGGCCGAGCCCGAGGAGCATGCGGCACCCGCGCAGGGCAATCCCGCGCCCGATTACCGTTCCGATTACCGCGCCGAGGTCAGTGCGATTCCATCGGTCGCCGGCAACACCCCGGAAGACGACGCGCGGCCGGGCGAATACTATTTCCGGCTCGGCGCGTACGCGTTCCAGAAGAAGGACTACGCACACGCGATCAAGATGTATGAGGTCGCTGCGTCCTGGGCGTACAAGCCGGCGCAGTTCAACCTCGGCGTGATGTACGCGCGCGGCCAGGGCGTCAAAACGGATCTTCCGCTGGCGATGGCGTGGATGGCGCTTGCTGCCGAACGCAACGACACGCAGGAATACATCGACGCGAAGGAACTCGTTTACGGCCTGCTGACCAAGGAACAATTCGCGCAAGCGAACGAACGTTGGCGGGAACTGCGCAAGACCTACGGCGACGGCGTCGCGCTCGTGCGCGCGAAGCAGCGCTGGGCCGAGGTGCGCAACAACGCCACCGGTTCGCATCTGGGCTCGACTGCCGGACCGCTGATCGTGGGCAATGCACCGACGCGGGTGGCGAAACTGCCGCCGACTGTCGGCGGGGGCGCAGCGGCGCACATGGCGACCGATGCCGGCGACGTGATCGGCGGCTACCGTGCCGACGGGTCCGTCGTCTATAAGCAGCTGCGCGAAAGCGACAACCCCTACGATCCGAAATTCGAACGACCGGCCGCCGGCATCGCCACGGTCGAGCCGCTGCAGCCGCTGCAGGACAAGGATGGCAAGGCGGTCGATCCGGCGAAAGGCTAGCAGCGCAACGCGGCGCGCTCAGTACACCGTGCGCGCCCGCAGCGGCGGTTTCGCCGCGAGCGAAAAACGCGCTTCGGCGGCGTTCGTTCCGGCCACGCGCTGCGCGACGTACGCGCCCACGGCCGGCCCGTGCTTGAAGCCATGTCCGGAACCGCCGCCGACCAGCCACACGTTCGGCCACTGCGGGTGCGTGTCGATCAGAAAATCCCCGTTCGCCGTGTTTTCGTACTGGCACACGCGCGTTTCCGTCAGTGCGGCGCGCGCCAGTCGCGGAAAACGCCGCGCGAGGTAGGCGCGCGCTTCGGCCAGGCCTTCGGCGCTGGCCAGGCGCGAGCCCGTGTCGGGATCGAACGCCGGTCCGTGGCGGTCGATGCTGAGCTTGAAGCCGCGCTGCTCGATGTCAGGTAGGCCGTACACGAGGTCCGGGTGGTGGAACCACGCGGGCATGTCGGGCGCGGCGAACGCAGCGTCGCCGGGCGGCGGGGCGAAGAAGAAGATCTCCTGCCGGCTGGGTACGATGCGGCCCTCGAGCACGTCCGGAAACAGTTTCGGCAGCCACGGGCCGCAGGCGAACACGAACGTGTCGGCGGCGATCGTCGTGCCGTCGGCGCAAGTCAGCGCATCCAGATGCGCGCTGTCGCGCGGCGGCCGCACCGCGGCGAGGCGATAGTCGAGTCCGCGACGCACGTCTTCGGCCACGAGCTGTTGCACCGCCTGGCGCGCCATCAGCACGCCGCTGCCGGGCTCCCACAATGCCCATTCGACATCGTCGAGCGCAATCTGCGGAAAGCGCGCGGCGAGCGCGTCGCGGCTCAAGCGCTGGTGCGGAATGGCGAGCGCCGCGAGCGTGCGCTCGGTCTGTTCGACGTATTCCGCGCGCGCGCCGGCGAGCCAGAGCATGCCGCTACGGCGGAACAGCGGGCGGCGGCTGCGCGCCGCCAGCGCCTTCCATTCCGCGAGCGAGCCGAGCGACCACCGCGTGTACAGCGCGTCCGCGCCGTAACCCATGCGGATGATGCGTGTCTCGCCGCCCGAACTGGCGCGGCTGTGCGCCGGACCATAGGCGTCGAGCAACAGCACGCGCCGGCCCTGGCGCAGCAATTCGTGCGCACACCAGGCGCCGAAACAGCCGGCGCCGATGACGGCGACGTCGT
>Ga0068856_100004711_pt1 | contig 13543 bp, 8 predicted proteins | sample KBSCornC62_FD_66595 | JGI IMG/M metagenome (GOLD analysis project Ga0068856, IMG submission 66595) | Corn rhizosphere microbial communities from Kellogg Biological Station, Michigan, USA - KBS Corn C6-2 | ecosystem: Host-associated > Plants > Roots > Rhizosphere > Soil ...
GGGATCCCGACGTGCGGCATCTAGGGTGCGCAGGTCGTCGAGGCTGAGGTAGCGAGCTGGGTGAAGACCGTCCGCCAACTCCCGCACGAGCGTGCTCTTCCCGGCCTGTCGGGGGCCGACCAGCATCACGGCGGGGGTATCGCCGAGTGCGGTGAGAATTCGTGGAGTTATGGCTCGTTGGATCGTGTCCATGGGCGGCCGTGCGTTGTCCAGTCATTATACGACTATCTGATGGTCGATTTATGACCGGCATAGTGTAGAATGTTCAAGAGACTTGCTGCATCCGATGGCTAAGTCGGACGCTGCGAACTAGGGCATCTTTGATCGAGCGCATCGACGCAGAGCTGGCACAGCGGTCTGCGACGAACGAGGATGGCGCCGCGTATTGGCCGATGCTCCCAGAGGATGTCTGGCGAACAGCTCCCCGCGGCAGACGACGGCAGTTACGGGCGAAACTTCTATATGCGTTCTGCTGCTGCTTTGACGTGTGGGCCGAGTGTGGCGATCATGGTTTTGACGGTGTAGTGGTAGGCGGGTACGGTGACGCTGATCGCGAGTGGTCTGGAGCGGCCGGGGTGGGGTATGGCTGCTGCGATTGAGCGGACTCCCCAGGCTTGCTCTTCGTCGCAGGTGGCGATGCCGGTTGTGCGGATGTGTGTGAGCTCTGCGGTGAGGGCTCGCTTGGTCTTGATTGTGTTGGGTCCTTCTTGCTCGAGTGTGAGGGAGGCGATGGTGGCGCGTTGCTGGGGTTCTGAGAGGCTTGCGAGGATGGCCTTGCCGATGGCGGTGCAGTGCAGGGGTACGTATGCGCCGACGCCCAACTCCAGGTCGGTTGCGTACTGTCCGGGTCCGTGGGAGAAGAAGCGTTGGAGGTAGACGGCGTGGGTGCCCTCCAGGGCGCCCAGGCTGACGGTGTGACCTGTCTGTTCGCGTAGGTCTTCGAGGATCTTGCGGGCGGCGGGGGTCTCTCGCCGGATCGTGTCGATCGCGGTTATGCCGATTCTTCCCGCGAGGTGGGCGAGTCGGTAGCGGCGGTGCTTGTCCTGCTCCAGGCGTTCCAGGACCAGGAGTGTTTGGGCGTAGCGGTGGGTTGTGGAGCGGCTGGTCTCGAGCACGTCGGCCAGCTCGCTGATCTGCCATGCCGGACGCGCGGCGGAGAAGCTTTCAAGCAGAGCCAAGCCGTATTCCAGCGAACGCGAGAGTCGTGGCTCAGGCGCCGGCCTGATGCGCCGCGGGTTTCCATCGGATTTGTCGGGTGCCTTCATCGACGATGACAATGACGTGTGTGCTCAGTTCTGAATAGGGAGCCGTCCCTATCTTTCTTACACCGTGCTGAACAGGCAAATCCGTCGCTCAAGCAGATCGGCATGCGCAGTGGCCGATCGTGCCCGGATCTGCAAATCAACGACTACGAGCACGCAGGATCACCCGCGAGCCCGCATGCGGCGCCACAATCACGCTGCGCCAGCGTGGGCGCTCCATCCGGTTGCTTGCCGGCTGGACCGTTCTGGTCGTGAGGACGGTACGCAGGACCGTCTTCATCTCGAGCATCGCCAGATGAAGACCGGGGCAGCGCTTGCGGCCGCCACCCCACGGTATCCACGCGCGCGGATCCGGCGGTGCATCTAGGAAGCGGTCGGGCCTGAAGGCGTGTGGGTCCGGGTAGATAGCCGGGTCGTGGTGCAACAGATAGATGCACGCAAGTAGCTGGGCGGGTGAGCGGTGGACATGCCCGTCGATTTCCACCGGCGCGGCAACGGCGCGGGGGATGGCGAACACGAACACGCACCGATGGCGGAGCACCTCTTGGATTGTGGCGGTGAGGTACTCCTCGCTCGTGCCGGCGTCGATCTCTTCGTGCAGGCGCTCGCGTACGGGCGGATTGTGCGCGAGCAACTGGAATGCCCAAGCAATTTGTGCGGCAGTCGTCTCGTGGCCTGCCAGGATCAAGGACATGGCGTTGTCGCGTACCTGTCTTGGCGACGGCCGCGAGCCGTCGGAGGTGGGTAGACCCTCCAGTGCGCCTAGCAGGTCACCGCCGGGCGACGTTGTTGTTTGCCTGCGTTCGTCTATGAGTTGGAAAAGCAGTCTGTCAACCTGTGCTCTATTGCACAGAAATCTCTGCCAGGTTCGTCTCCCGGGTCCGTGGCGAAGGTGAGGCTCGATGAAAACGGGGCTGGCCGTGACCTGCAGCATTTCGAGGACTCGGTCGCGCAGGGCGAGCGTGAGATCGTCGACGGGACCGGCGAAGCGTCCGATGAGCGTTCGTAGGATCACTTCGAGCGTTAGCGACTTCAGTCCTGGATGCAAGGCTGTGACCTTGTCTGTGGGCCAGCCCGTGACCGCACGTTCCGCTGCTTGAACAACTGTGTGGGCATGGCGTTCAACCGCGCCGGCGTGAAGTGCTGCAATGACAGCTTTGCGCCCTGCCTGGTGCTCGACTCCATCTGAAAGCATGAATGATCCCTCGCCCACGATCGGTGAGATGGCGTTGCCACCCTCGCCGGGATGAAGTATTTCCTCGGGAGCTGCGATTATCGATCTAATTTCCTGGGCGTCGCTGAGGAAGATGAGTGGAGGATGGCTGCTTGCGTTAAGGGTGAATGTCGGCCCGTATCGTTCTCGGCAGTGCAGCAGATATCGGAATGGATATCTCCAGAACAAAAACGTCTGAAGTGGGGCCGGTGCCGGCGTCTGCGCAGGAAGCGTGCGCCTAGGCACTCTCTGCGGCCTCTGCTGCTGCGCCACCTCGCATGTACGTCGCCGGTCGAGTGTCCGCCACAGGCGGGCTGCCGGGATCAGCAGGCGCGTCAGGGAGCCGCCTCCGGCCGCGATCTGCTTTGTGAGCTCGAGCGATTGCTGATCGGCGTTGGAGAGATACATCGCCATCATGCTTGCGGCCAAGAGGACGTGGCGCGACCCGTTTGGCAATCTGTCCGCTTCGTGCAGTGTCGATGCGAGAATCTCGCGCAAGCGTTCACACATGACTTGCTGGTCTTCATAGTGTGCGATATAGCTGTGACTGCCAGTTGCGAGGTCTTCGAGAGCGTCGACGTAGCTGTCGAGCATCGCGATTGACAACGCCATCCAGGGAAAGTAGGCGAATCCAATCTGTGCCATATAAGCCCCGTCGTGGACGGGTTCCGCGGCGAGGGCCAACAACGCGTGAGGCAGAAAAGCGCTAGCGGCGGCGGTGAGCTCGAACCAGCGCAATTTGAGGTGTGTGTGCGCAGCCTCTTGCTGTCTTGCCCAGACCTTCAATTCCCGCTCGCGCCGATGGCGCTCGGGAAGATGATTGATGCCTTGAATGGCACAATGCCGTACTCCGTCGAGGACGAGCGAGCGAACCTGATGGTAGGCGGGTAGAACCTCACAACATTTGCGACATGTGAGTACGAGCTCGCGGATATAGCCACCGTCGGCGTGCTTGGAATGGTGACGGTAATAATCAGATATAGGAGCGCGGGGGTCCAACGCCTCGACGAGGGCGCGATGCAACTGGTAGCCATTCTTGCTGCCCAGGATCGCGCCCCGCTCGCTGACATTGTCAAGGTAGTCCCACAGGGTTTGATAGGCAACGAGCAGCTTGAGCAGTTGCGGCTGGCGGCGTGTGGGGAGGATGCAAAATATGGCGGCGCCCTGGGCGTTGTCTCGCTTGAGCGCGATCGACTCGAGCGCATCTTCCCTCAGCTCCTCGTCGGGGATGCGGTTTGCGTGCTCACGCCACTGCTCCAGCTCGCGCGAAGCAGCGGGCCATATCCACGTGACTGTACGACTTGTCGCCAATGCGAGCGTCGCCAGTTGCCGCAGCGAGAGGCGCCCGGGATTGGAATGTCGATATGAACGGTATAGGCCGAGCGTATAGGACCGAGATCGAAAGACACGAACGTCTTTAGGAAGACAGGTGAGGGGCTATGCCGGCGCGGGAGCCTCCCGATCGCCGCTGGATTGCCAGCGGCTAGGGGCGTGGCGCGATGCTTGCCACGCGGTAGCCGGGTACGGCGACGATTACCCCCCCGACTATCGTCACGAGCAGGAAGCTGCCAATCGCAAGCGCCGCACGCGAGGAGAAGATGACCGGCATGCCCGTGACAGAGAGCAGCGCATGGCTGAGCAGCAACTGTCCATAGATCCCCAGCACGGCTCCCAGCAAGCAGCCTACGAGCAGCAGCGATGCCGACTCGCAGATCAAGGCGGCCCACAGCACTCCCGTTACATATCCCTGCACCTTCAGTCGGGCGAACCTGCGACGGCGCTGCCAGATCATCGCGCCCATGGCCGTAACGGTCGCAAGGAGCCCGGCTAGTAGCACCAAGGTCGATATCTGACTGAGGCGCCCCAGACCTTGGCGACTGGCTGTTTGCTGAAGTTCGTCGCGCTGTCGGGCGGTTTCCACGGTCAGCCCGCTGGATGGTCCGAGGGCCTGCTCTACCTCGCCGTGGACCGCTTGTGCCGAGTATCCGGGCGCGAGGCTTATCTCATAGGCGCTGGGATCGGCACTGCCCCAGGCGTGGGCATAGTCGGCTGAGTTGAGCATGATGGCTCCCGGGGGCCATCCCAGGTTCGTGCTCAGCGCGGCGACCTTCAGGGCGATCGGTTGCGGGGCCGGGAGCGTAAATGACTGCCCGACGCGTAGATGGCTCTGCTGGGCGAGCGATTGCGAGATCACCGCCCAACCGCCAGCGCGAAGCTGGGCGTCGGCGCTCGCCGGCCGGCCATCGACAAGCTGTCCGGAGGGGATTGGCATCCTTGCGTTGGCTGGTGGCGCCAGCACCCACACGCGGCGATCCCCGTATTCAAGCAAGCTCGCACGGTAGAGCCCGATCGAGCGAATCCCCGGGAGATGCCGCAGCTTGGGCAGAACCGTCGCATGGAACGAGTTCGTGGCCAGCAGGTTCTGGGATCCGAACGGCAACACCCACAAGCTGCTCGCGCTGGTGACTTCGTGAAAGAGGCGGTCGAGGCCGCTCTGAAGGTCTCGATGAGAGCCTTGGATCGTCACACTGCCGAACACCGCGACGGCGGCGGTCGCGGCGATGGCAAGCGAGCGGGCCCGGCCGCCTCGCTCCCGCAACTGGATGACCGCGAGCCGGTTGGCCCCGGCGAAGAGCGCCTCGGGCAGATGGTCGACGATCACCAGGAACCCATCGAGCAGCGGCGGCAGCAGACAGATGAGCGCGAGGATCAGCAACGAAACGCCGAGGACCGCGGACTGAGGCGCGGTGAGGAGGATCAAGGTCGTGGCGCCCAGGCACGCGATGCCGGCGAGCGCCAGCGCGAGAGTCCAGGCAAATGGAGTTTCTCGTGCTCGCGCCGGCTCGGTGCGCCGCGTCCGCGTCCAAATATCGCGCAAGGGAGTCAACACACCTATAGACGCGGCGAGCAGTCCACCACCGACGGCCAAGAGCACGCTCTCCCAGGTCACGATTCTGCGCGAGCCCACCGGGAACCCGAAGGAGAGGTATCCCGTGTTGGCGTGAAAAACCGTGACCGAGAGCAGCTCACCCAAGGCCAAGCCGAGCAATGAGGCCAGTATGCCAAGCACCAAGGCATCGAATAGGAGCACTTGAACCGTGTATAGCCTAGTGGCGCCGTTGCGACGCAGTTCCCGCACGAGACCCTGGCGGAGGTGTACCGTGAGCAGCATCGAGCTATAGGCGAACATGAATCCGACCAAGGCACAGATCGCCGCGAACGCACTGGTTGACTGGTTGATGGGGGCGGCCGCCTGATCGAAGACCTTCGCGTCGAAGTCGGCGGGCTCGATGTTGTCGTGCACGCCGGCGAGAGCGAGTAGCGCGGCCTTGACTTTGTCCGCGGCGCCCGGTCGCGCTTGAACCAGGATGCGACTGATCGTGCCCTGCATGCCGGTCAGCTTCTGCGCGTAGGACAGCGGTGCGATCGCCACCGGGCTATCGGCAAGCGCACCGATCTGCTCGCTCGTGAGTTCGGTCGCGACAAGACTCGAAACGAGCGTGGCGCCGATCTGCAGATGCACCGTTTCAAGCGGCCCGGCGCCGGTCGCGCTAGCGACTGAGGCAGGCAACGCCAGCGCTTCCTGGTGGGCGAGTTGGCTGGAGCCGAAAGGCAGGAGCAGGGGACTGGCCAAACGCACCATGCGTGGTTCGACTCCGATCAGGTCCACGTTCTCCCTGCCCGTTGGACCGATCAACCCGACACGCTGCTCGAGCACGGGCACGGCGGTCTGCACACCCGGGGTATGCCTGACCCGCAAGACCAAGCGTTCGCTGAGCCCGTGCGAGTCGCGTGCCTCCAGTTGCAGGTCGGCCCTGCCGATCGCACTGCTCGTCAGCTGTGCAACCGACCCGTTTAGGCTTGTGCTCGCGACCTGGGAGGCGAACAGGAGCGCTACACCGACTGCAATGCCGAGAATGGCGAAGGCCTCTTGGACAAGAACAGTGCGTGCTCTCAAGCGCACCAGGTAGAGGTGAGCGACGTTGGCGAGCCTTCTCACGAGCTTATGGCCTCGCCGCTGCCTGTAGGGGAGAAGATATCCCCGGGTCGAAAGTCGGCGATCCGACCGTCGCGCAAGGCGAGCACGCGATCGGCAAGCGTGGTCGCCTGCGGATCGTGCGTGACCAGCAGGACAGCGGTTTGCTGCTCGCGGCAGATCTCGCCGAGCAGCTCTAGGACCTCACGGCCCCGACGTGTGTCGAGATTGCCTGTCGGCTCATCCGCGAGCACGAGCTTCGGCTCGGTCGAGAGTGCGCGCGCGACCATCACCCGCTGGCGCTCTCCCGTGGAGAGCTGGTCCGCGCGGTGATGCAGGCGCTCGCTGAGACCCAAGCGCTCCAAGAGTGGCGTCACTCGCCGTTCCGCGCTCCGGGTGCTTTCGAGCATCCACAGCTTCAGGGCCGCGTTCTGGAGAACGCTGCCGCCAGGTAGGAGATCGAATGTCTGGTCGACTAGCCCAAGGTCGCACAATCGATACTTGGACTGCTCGGCGTCGGACAGCGAGGCGAGGTCGCGACCGTCGACAGCTACGCTCCCAGCGTCCGGGCGTATGAGGGCCGCGATCAACATGAGCAAAGTAGTCTTGCCCGACCCGCTCGGCCCATACAACGCGACCAGCTCTCCCGCGGCGATGGAGAGCGATAGGCCATCCACCGCGCGTACCGGCTCCGCATCGCCGACGTGGTAGTGCTTCACGAGATCCTGGATGTCCAGCATCAGGGGGAGGTGTGACGCAACGAGTCCGCCGGGAAGTCGATCACGTTCTCGCCGTTTGAGCCCGGCGAGGACGATACGAGTAGCTCGCCGCCCGAGAGCGATGCGACTCTGTCAAACCAAGTGGTCGCATCGGCATCCGAGACGCTCATCAATACCGCCAACCCGTCCTCGTGGGCAATTGAGTGCAATAGGCGGCCGACCTGCTCGGTCGCATCGAGTCCGAGTGTGGCGGTCAGGTCGTCGACGAGCAGCAATTCGGGCCGGCGCACGGTTGCCTGGGCAAGTGCAGCCAGGGCCCGCTCGGAGTCGGCGAGAGTCATCCAAGGCTGATCGGCACACTCCTCGGCGCCGACACGAGCCAATGCCGCGCCTGCTCGCTCGTAGGCCTCCTTCTTGCTGTGGGTTCTCAGCAGTGGGACGGCTACGTGGGCGAGCACCGGCAAATCGATGTCGGGTCCGAGGGGCTCGGCGAAGCCGATTTGTCTCTGCAACAAGGCTGAACGGCGCCTGTCAGATAGGCGATAGAGCTGCTCGCCTTTGAACAGAACCTCGCCGCGAGCCGGCCTATCCATTCCCGCTGCGACTCGCAACAAAGTCGTCTTGCCCTGTGCGCGTTGGGCGAGGATCGCCACCAGCTCTCCAGCGTCGACGTCCAGCGAGATCTCCGTTAGGACCGGGACGACGTGACGGCGCCCGCGCGGGAAGGTCAGGGAGACATTCCGCAGCGAGAGCAGGGCATCCATCACCCAATCCGCCTGACCACCATTCGAGAGCCGGGCTCGGCCCCGTGGCGCCGCCACTCGTCTTCCAAGTAGACGCGAACCCGCTGCAACCACTTGATCCGGCTCTCCCACCAGGCCTGATCGCCGGTACTCACGACCAGATCCATCCGCGCACGGAAGTCGTCATGGTCCAGGTCGACCCGACGAGCACGCACGCGCAAGTTCAGGCTCTGGAGCTTGCCCGTGCAGACGCTCTCCGCCTCGCGCACAATGGCAACCATACGGGGCAGGTCGGCCGGGCGACACAGCGCGATCTTTGCATGCAGCTCCTCGCGTACAGGAGGCGTTGAGACCGACGCCCACATCCACAGTTGGAAGCGCTCCACACCGGCCGGCGTGGCCTCGTAGATCGTGACCCGTGCGCCCAGGCCCCCGCCGGATGCCATGCGTCTCTCGCCGACGGCACGAGCAAGTCCCTCATCCTTTAGACGCTTGATTGCCTGCCTGGCGGTGCCCTGGGCGTAACAGGCCGACCCGAAACGCTCGGCCAACCTCCTATCCAGCTGGTAGCAGTTGGATCGCTCCTCGGTCAGCAGGCCGAGGACAAGCTCGCGCCCGAATCCGTCCGACCCTCGCGACACACGCGCCATAAAGTCGAATCGTATTGAATAGGAGCTAGCTCAGTTCCCGCACCGAGTTCAGGTCGAGTTCGCGCGTCGACGCTGCGCGGGCCGCGCATGGCTACTCGTTGTCGCAGCCATCGCTCCAGCCGCAGCGGCGCCAAGGAAGCTTGTGGACAGAGCCGCCGGGCCTGGGTGCTAGGCGGTATGAGCTCTGAGATATCTGAGTCATGTTTGCTCGGGCGAACGTGGTGCGGCGGAGCAGATGAGATGCCTAAGCGTCCCTGTCCCCTCAGTCGTATGATTACGGCCATCGACATTGCCTATTCGTTCCGACCGGACTAAGGGGAGAGCATGAGCGAAGTCACCAGCGTCAACGGGCACACAGGGGCTGTAGTTCTGACGGCTGCCGATGTTGAAGCCGTTCCTACTTCAGCTGAGGGTAAACCGAGTGGTGTGGCAACGCTCGACGGTGGTGGGGCGCTGCATGAAGGTCAACTGCCGACTTCGGTGGTTAGCAGCAGTGCCAACCCCGGAGAAGAAGCGGAAGTCCCGATCAGTGCTGGCTCAGGCTCCAATGGGATCAAATGGCAGAAGAAGATGCGCTTGGATGCTCGGGACTATGGCGTCAAAGGCACTGAAGCGGCGAAAGAAGGCGAAGCGCTCCAAGCGGCTGTGACGGCCGCGAACGAACGCAAGCGCGAGCTGTGGCTCCCCGATGAAGCCAAGATCAAGCTCACGACCGCCGTCAAGCTGGAAAACCCCGAACACACCGAGTGGCGAATGCGCGGTGCTGGGCGCGGCACGCAAATCATCGACGCTGTGACCGGGGGTCCATCCCTACGCATGGCGTTCACCGGGGAACCACGCGAAGGCGCTCCCACTTGGCACGACTTCGACATCGTGCTCGGCTGTCAAAAGGCCGCCTTCAACATGGTCGAGTTTGTAGGACTTCAAACGTCCGGATTCGAGCTGGAGGGCGTCCACTGGCAGGGCGACGCGGCCGTCAACTTCTGGCGCTGCCTGGCTGGTCTCTACATGGAAAACCTATGGGAGGGCGCGTTGAACTCCTGTTGGTGGCACAGCCTCCTTGGGCACAGCGTCATCTATAGGTGCCCCACCGCAGGCAACACGAGCGGCAACGTCAAGTTCGATACCTGCCAAGACCTCTTCTGTATCAACGGCATGTATATCGACGGGCTTGAAACGCAGAACAACATCACCTTCGATACATGCAAGTGGACGAACTCGATCAACGGCCACGAGTATTACCAAGCACTCACGAGCGGCATCCCGGAAGTGGGGGCTACGACTATCACCGTCGCGATGGGGCAGGAAGCTAAGTATTTCCAACGCAACGGGTGCGTCGTTTTGTTCTCCGCGCAGGGCGCAGAGATAGTTCATATCGCCGACGAAGCGAACCCCTATAACTCGGAAACGGGCGTACTCAAATTGAGGGACGCGGTAGCCAAGAACCATCATGCTACGGCCGATATGCGTCTGATCGCGGCCACATTTTCTGTCGTGACTAACTTCATCGTCAACAGCTTGGAGTTCGACGGTTGCCACATGGAGCAACGTCCAGCCGTGATCCTCAATGCTCCCGGCATGGTGTCCCACGGGATGAGCTTCCACCTGAATCAATCGGCCAATACAGGTGAACCGCGCGGGTTGTACTACGGCGGCGCGGAAAGTTGTGATGCGAAGGTCATCGGATCAACGATGGCCCACAGCTTTGAAACCTACAGCGAATACTCGATGGTCTATGGCCTGCAACCGACCGGCATAACGGGTAACCCCTCGATTGAAATAGACGGAGTGGCATCCTCGCCAACTCCCAATAAGGTGAGTCGCGAAGAACCGAAGTGGAATCCGCTCAAGGGAGACGGTACCTTCCTGGCATTCGCGAATCAGAAGGTGCGAACACTCGGACATGGCACTGAGCGCAACACGATCCCAGGCGATAGCTCGTTTCGTGTCGCTCGTAAGGTAGCAGCATCGGCGAATGTCAAGAGCAACGATGAGGTCGTCAACTGCGAAACGCCGACAGCGAACATCACTATCACCCTGCTCAAGGTCGCAAACAAGATAGTGACCGTTCGCAAGATCGACTCCGTTGCCCATAACGTCATCATCACTGCTGGCGCGGGGAAAACGATCACGACCAAGGCCGGGGTCACAGCGGAAACGGTCGAAATCACTGCCAAGGGCGCGTGCTTCACGATCTGGTATGACGGCACGAACTTCTGGGAGCAGTAGGACTGCCGCTGTGCGTAACTATGAGCAGCTCCGCGCCTATCAAGGTCGCAGGGTACGACTGTGACCACTTAAGAGTGGCTGAAGCTCCTTTCGCTGTATGCGACGGGCCCAGCCGGGACAGGCGATGCCGCCGGAGCTGACGAAACATTCGTGCTGGCTGCGGCGAGCGCTCCTTACTTGGCCTAGTGTGAGCGTGCCAGCGATTGACGGGCTGGCCGGAAGGACAGCTTAGAAACTAATTGTGAGCCTCATTTATTAGCCGGCGTTGAGGCCGCTCCTTTGACAGCCTTTGTTGCGCTTCCATCACTCAAACCCCTTTTTCGTGCCGCCTCGTATGCAGCCATGAGTCGCTCGTAGTGGACTTCAGGGGTGTTCTCTCTGAGGAGCCGTTGGTGGCCGCATCGCCCCATCGTGCGCGCCAGCGTGACATCTCCGGACAGACGCGCAATAGCATCCATCAGCTCGGACACGTTCGCTCTTGCCACAACTAGTCCATCGACACCATCCTCGACCATCTCCGGAAGACCACCCATTCCCGTGCAGATGACAGGCAAGCCGATCGTCCGTGCCTCGAGCAGGCTCATCGGGTTGTTCTCATGCCAGCGAGACGGGACCAGGAGCGCACGCGACCGGCGCATCTCGTCAAGCACGTCCTCTCGGCTCAGACGCCCGAGGTATTCAATATTGGGAGAGCTCTCGGCTGACGCTCGCACCTCGCCCTCGAGCTCGCCGCCAGCGCCAGCTAGTACGAGCGTGCCAAGTCGAGGGTCACAAGTCTTGTAGGCATCGAGCATATCGCGCACTCCCTTGACCTCCTCCAGCCTGCCCGCAAAGAAAAACCGAGGCTGCTCCTCGAGCATGGCTACCTGACCGTCGAGCTCGTTGGTGGGAAGGAAGTTGGGAATGACATGCACGGTTTTCGGATCGATTCCCGTTGAAATTGCTACTCGGCCTGCGAAAGCACTCGGGGCAACGTATGCGTCTATCTTTTGGTAGCTGCCTCGTAGGCGTGCTACACGGGCCTCAACTGCCGCAAGCGTGCTGGCGGCGCGGGAACCCTTGATGCACTTATGCACAAGCACATTCTCGACAGGCCCGGTAGCGCAAAGGCTACAAGGCTCGCCATTCCTATACATTACGTACGCTGGGCACCCGATCTTATAGTCGTGCAAGGTAAGAACGCTTGGGATCCCTTGTCGAGCTAGCTCATCAACGATCGAGAGGGTGAGCTGGTGATAGACGATATGCATATGAGCGATGTCTGGGCGCGCGTTTTCTAGTAGCTCACGCAGCTTGTTTCGCGCGCTGAAGGAGTAGACGGAAGAAAGGGCATCGCGAGCGCGTGAGGGCAGCGGACGCGAGTGATCCACATAGTCGCGTCGGGGCGCGAAGTGGCCACTGTATGGCGACGCGACGTTGTTCGGGTGCTCCATCGCGAAGTCGATCACGTCATGCCCATGCGAGGCAAGGAGATCGCGCGTATGGAACAGGACCGTCTCGGACCCAGCGTGTGGGTAGAAGAACTTGTGGATCTGCAGTACGCGCATTGAGGAGCGGATCGAGGGCAATCTAGTAGGCGTCAGAGCACTCTCGTGGTCCGGCCTAGCAGACTCTGCACCGATTTGGCCATAGACTACCGCGCATCCGCAAGACTTGGCTGTTGTGGCCGACGTCGATGTCCGATCTGGAGGAACCTCAGTGTCTGTACCAATGCCCGATCTGCGTCGTATAGCGATTATTGGCAGTCGTGGCTTCCCAAGCACATATGGGGGGTATGAGACTCTTGTACGCTACCTGGCCCGCACTTGGACAGCTCAAGGCTTGGACATCACTGTGTACTGCCGCACCAAGGACGAAGGTCGGCGTCAGTGGACCAACGAGGCGGTTACATGCCGCTGGACTCCAGGTCAGGACACTAAGAGCCTTTCAACGCTCTCCTACGGCCTCACGAGCCACCTCGATGCCAGCTGGCGCCGGTTCGACGCGGCTCTGGTTCTGAATGTAGCCAATGGATTCTTCCTGCCGGCCCTGCGAGTCGCGGGAACGGCGACCGCTGTCAACACTGACGGAATCGAGTGGGAGCGCGGCAAGTGGGGCAAGCTTGCGCGCGGCGTGTTCCACACGGGCGCCCAGGCGACCGCCAAATTTGCAGATGTCCTCGTGGCAGATTCGCAAGCGATCGCGGATATCTGGCAGGAGAAGTTCGGCGTCGAATCCACTTTCATACCGTACGGCGCGCCGGTCTTGGAAGACGTCGCCTCTGACCGAGTGCGCGCACTGGCGCTTGAGCCTGGCACCTATGCACTTGTCGTTGCGCGACTCATACCCGAGAACAATGTGGAGCTTGCACTCGACGCGCTGGAACTCACCTCACCTCGCGTCCCCGCGGTGATTGTGGGATCGGCAAACTATTCCGCTCCCATTGAGCATAGACTCCGCGAGCTCGATCATCGTGGGGCGCTTCGCTGGCTCGGTCACGTAAGCGATCAGGAGCTACTCACCCAGCTCTGGGGTAGCTGTGGCGTGTATCTCCATGGGCATTCGGTCGGTGGGACAAATCCGGCACTGCTGCAGGCACTCGGTGCAGGGGCACCGACGCTGGCACTGTCGACTGTGTTCAATCGCGAGGTGCTCGGGCGAGATGAGCACCTCTTCCCCGCAGACGCAGGCCGACTGGCGGAGATGATCCTTCGAGTGCTTGGAGACGAGCGACTTCGCGCTCAGATGACAGCACACGGGCAATGCACGGTC
>Ga0068856_100004712_pt1 | contig 13540 bp, 13 predicted proteins | sample KBSCornC62_FD_66595 | JGI IMG/M metagenome (GOLD analysis project Ga0068856, IMG submission 66595) | Corn rhizosphere microbial communities from Kellogg Biological Station, Michigan, USA - KBS Corn C6-2 | ecosystem: Host-associated > Plants > Roots > Rhizosphere > Soil ...
GCTTTTGCAATAGCATCTTTAATGTTATTAAATACAAAGGCGTCCTGAGGTTGAAAATCTGTTCTTTTAGTTACTACAATATTAATACGTCCTGGCAGTGATTCTTTTAATGCGTCATAACTCTTTCTGCCCATAATTACAGGCATTCCCCACGTTTTATTCTTAAAGTATTTAAAATCATTAGGCAAATGCCACGGCATATCGCCCTTGGCACCAATGACATTATTTTCTGATGCAGCTACAATGTGTGAAAGCATTCTGAACGAATTTTATTATTAGTCAATAAGTCAATAGTCATTGTCAAAATTATTCCAATGGTTTAAAAAATGACTATTGACTTATTGACTTCTTAAACAGCCACAGGTGCTTTAATTGCAGGGTGACTCTGATAATTTATCAACTCAAAATCTTCATAGTTAAAATCGAAGATATTTTTTACTTCACGATTTATTCTCATTTCCGCAAGTGGAAACGGATTTCTCGTAAGTTGCAATTCGGCCTGCTCAAAATGATTTTTGTACAAATGCACATCACCAAATGAATGAACAAACTCACCGAGATCCAAATCACATACCTGTGCAATCATAATGGTTAGTAATGCATAAGATGCAATATTAAAAGGAACTCCAAGAAATACATCAGCACTTCGTTGGTATAGTTGGCATGATAGCCTTCTACGACCGTCATCAACAGATGGCGACGTATAAAACTGGAACAAACAATGGCAAGGCATTAAATGCATCTCCGGCAAGTCCGCAACATTCCAGGCGCTTATAATCATTCTCCTGCTATCGGGATTTGTTTTTAACTGGTGAATCAATTGAGTTACCTGGTCAATTATTTTCCCGTCTGCACCTTCCCAACTGCGCCATTGCTTACCGTAAACCGGGCCTAAATCTCCATTGGCATCGGCCCATTCGTCCCATATTTTTACGCCATTTTCTTTGAGATATTTAATATTTGTATCACCTTTTAGAAACCAGAGCAATTCGTAAATAATACTTTTTAAATGCAGTTTTTTTGTAGTAACCAACGGAAACCCCTTATTAAGATCGAATCGCATTTGGTAACCAAACAAACTTCGTGTACCCGTTCCAGTACGGTCACTTTTATCAGCGCCTTCATTAATTATTTTTTGTAAAAGATGAAGATATGGTTCCATGTGCGCAAGTTAATTAAAACCTCACAGGTTTCGAAAACCTGGCAGGTTTGCCATTTTGTTCATCAAAGAATCTACAGATGAATGGCTGCGGGATAGAAACAGTATCCTTTAGCGCAGCTAAAGAAACAAAGCGAACAGCCCGGTCTATTGGCAAGAAAAGAACTAAAGACGACAGTCCCAAATTTTTTTCATTTGGACTAATCGAAAAATTAATTGATACCTCACAGATTTTGAAACATTGTGAAGCAAACCAATCAAAACCGCAAACTATCTTATCTTTGCAGGTCACACTAAAAAGATGAGTAAAAAAGGAAAAGTTTTGATGGCGATGAGCGGCGGTATTGACAGTACTGTGGCTGCTCTTATGCTTCATCACGAGGGATACGAAGTTGTGGGAATTACTATGAAAACATGGGATTATGCGACAAGTAGTGGCAATAATAATAAGGAAACCGGTTGTTGTAATTTAGATAGTTTTAATGACGCCCGTGCAGCCGCCGTGCAACATGGTTTTCCACATTTCATTTTAGACATTCGCGAAGAATTTGGCGATTTTGTTATCGACAATTTTGTTGAAGAATACATAGCCGGGCGCACGCCTAATCCGTGTGTGATGTGCAACACGCATATTAAATGGAGGGCACTGTTAAAAAGGGCAAACGCCTTGGGTTGCGATTACATTGCTACCGGCCACTATGCACAAATTCACCAGCATAATAATGGAAGATATTTTATAAGAAAAGGCATCGATGAAACGAAAGACCAGAGTTATGTACTTTGGGGCTTGCAGCAGGATCTGCTGAGCCGTACACTTTTGCCGTTAGGCACTTACCGCAAAACAGAAATAAGGCAAATGGCTCATGATTTTGGCTATCCTGAACTGGCAAAGAAAAGTGAGAGCTACGAAATTTGTTTTGTACCCGACAATGATTACCGTGGGTTTTTAAAAAGAAAACTCCCGGAACTGGAGGAAAAAGTATCCGGTGGATTCTTTGTCGACCAAACTGGCAAAATTTTGGGACCGCACAAAGGTTATCCTTTTTACACCGTTGGGCAACGCAAAGGCCTTGATATAGCATTGGGCAAACCAGCATTTGTTACGGCTATTATCCCGGAAACTAATACCGTAGTTTTAGGCGACGAAGATGACCTGAGAAAGAATGATATGCAGGTTTCGGGAATTAATTGGATAAAGTATGATGGCATTACTGACGGCATGGAAGCTGTTACGAAAATACGCTACAAAGATAAAGGCACACTTTCCAATCTTTTTTTATACGAAAAGGGTGTAAATGTCCGTTTCTATGAAGATGTAAAGGGCGTAGCTCCGGGACAAAGTGCGGTATTTTTTGAAGGAGACGATGTTATCGGTGGAGGAATTATTCAAAGAAGTTAAATAATAAAATCCAACAGGCAGCCTTTTAATAGTTTAATTAATCTTTTTTGTATTATTTAAAGCAATATTTTAATCATCCCCCCATATGACTAAATATTTTATTGGATTGTTTTTTATTTCTCTTTTTTTTATTTCGTGCAAAAAAGAAAACGCCAATTTTAGTTCCGAATCTATTAATGATTATTTTCCACTCCAGGTTGGGAAATACATTACTTATAACCTGGATTCAACTCTATTTATAAATTTTGGCAAAAAGGATACTATTGTTAGTTACCAGGCCCAGGACAGGGTCGATGCACAAATAACCGACAATCTCGGCAGACCAGCTTATCGCATTATCCGTTATATTCGAAAAGATAGTTCAGAAGAGTGGGTGCCGAATAACACATTCATGGCAATTTCGTCTTTCAACTCACTCGAATATGTCGAAAATAACCTTCGATTTTTAAAATTGGAAGTTCCTATTAAACAAGATTTTTCCTGGAAAGGAAACTCTTATATCGATACTTATTCAATTAATTCCGACCAACAGTTTCTTGATGACTGGGATTATATTTATGATAGTGTAGACGTTCCGTTAACTATTAATTCATTAAGCTTTGACAGTACTATTAAAGTGTTCGAAAGAGATGAATATGAGGGCGACGACCCCGTCGTACCATCAACGTTATATGCCTATAAAAACTATGCCTTTGAAAAATACGCTAAAGGAGTTGGATTAATTTATCGCGAATTTTTACATTGGGAATATCAAGGTTGCGTATGTCCCGAGCACGGTTACACAGGTTATGGAGTAACGCTCAGCATAATTGATCACAATTAGGGTGGTGCAATAATTAAGCAGGAACTTTAATATTATTTTGCAAATAATAATTTGCTGCCATTTGTTCTTATGAAAAAATATTATTTTTTATTTTTCTGTTTTGCCCTGTGTGTATACAATTCGAATGCGCAATTCACCAAATATGTCGTAAGATTTAAAGACAAAGCCGGAACGCCGTTTACGATAGACAATCCATCGGCATTCCTCTCAGCCAAATCCATTGCCAGAAGAACAAAGCAAAAGATAGCAATAGATGAAACAGATTTGCCAATTACACCGCGCTATATTGATAGTGTACGTCTAGCCGGCGCCGTTACCGTACTCAACCAATCAAAATGGCTTAACGAAGTTTGCATCGCAACTACCGATTCTGCTGCTTTGGCAAAAATCAACACATTACCTTTTGTGATAACAGCACAACCCGTTCAAAGACCCGTAAGCGTTAATAATGCAACTAATAATAAATTCAACGAGCAAATAAATTCGGTAACTACGTCACAAGGCACAAGCAATATCCAGGATTTTTATAATTACGGAGATTCATACGCCCAGATTCACATTCACGAAGGTGAATATGTACATGACAAAGGATTTCATGGCGAAGGCATGTCAGTAGCAATACTTGATGCCGGCTTTTATCATTACCTCAGTCTGCCTGCTTTTGATAGCGTAAGAAACAATAACCAGGTTAAAGAAACTTATGATTATGTTGCTAACGAGGTAAGCGTAGACGAAGATCATTATCATGGCATGATGTGTTTCTCAATCATGGCAGGCAATATTCCCGGCCAGTTGGTTGGAAGCAGCCCAAAAGCAAATTATTATTTATACAGGACTGAAGACGTTTATACCGAATCTCCAACAGAAGAACAAAATTGGGCTGCGGCTGCGGAAAGAGCGGACAGTATTGGTGTTGATGTGATATCTACATCGTTAGGCTATAATCAATTTGATAACCCCGTTTTCAACCATACTTATGATGATATGAACGGACATACAACCATAGCTGCAAGAGCTGCGGGTTTTGCTGCAAAAAAAGGAATGATTGTGGTTGTAGCGGCCGGCAATGAAGGCAGTAGCACCTGGCATTTTATAACAACCCCGGCTGATGCAGATAGCGTTGTTACGGTAGGCGCTGTGAGCGCCTCAGGCGTCGTTGGTAGCTTTAGCAGTTATGGCCCTTCAAGCGATGGAAGGATAAAACCTGAAGTAGCTTCTGTAGGCGTAGGCACGGCTTTGTCATCTACAACAGGACCGGTAATGACAGGAAATGGAACGTCATTCGCAACACCGAATATGGCCGGCCTTATAACCTGCCTTTGGCAGGCTTTTCCTGAATTTACCAATATGGAAATAATTGAGGCCGTTGAAAAAAGCAGCCGTATTTACAATGCTCCTGATGATCGTATAGGATATGGCATACCAAATTTTCGGATTGCTTATGACGATTTAAATCAACAACGTTCTCTTAGAAATATTAATACAATTTTAGGCAGTGGCTGGATTAAAGTTTTCCCCAATCCATTTAGTGACCATTTCAGTGTTGCAATTAAGCCACCAAATACTGCAAAAGGAACTTTTAGATTATACGATGCCTCCGGAAGATTATATTTTATCAGGCAAATATCTTTGCAGGCAGACCAGGATCAACTTATACAATTTAATAACCTGCAACCGCTGCAACGTGGCATCTATATGCTTAAATTCAGTGATGGGCAAAGCAAAGAAAGTACGAAACTCGTTGTGCAATAAAACATCAGTTTCTTTTAGTGAACAGGGCAACGAATAAAGTATCTGCCTGCATTTCGTACCCTTTCAGGTACTCGACATTTAGCAAATTCATTTTATGCTTTTCCTTAAAGAATGCAACGTTTTCTTCATTCTCTTTTTTAAAAACCGAGCAGGTAATGTATAACAGATGTCCGTTAGTTTTTAAGTGAGGTAAAGCATTATCTATTATTCTTCTTTGAAGTGAAGCATATTTTTCTATCTCATTATTTTTGAAAAAATGCAACTGCTCCGGAGTTCTTGCCCATGTTCCAGAACCCGAGCAGGGCACATCGGCTATTATTATGTCAAATGATTCCGACATTTTTAATGACGATTTTTCCAATTCGGCAGAAATCAATCGGTAGGCTTTTATTCCCGCCGTCCTAAATCGCATTGTTAAATTCTCAAGAATTGATTTTCGTCTATCACTTACCGTTAAATTAATTTTTTTAAAAAGATCAAAAGCAAGAATTGACTTGCCTCCACTTCCCGCACAACAATCCCAAATTGATAAGTCAACATTACTTCTTTCTGCCAAAGGTTTAAGTAAGTCCAATGTTTTTTGCGAATTATAATCCTGCACCACAGCTTCTTTATCAACCTCAATTACTTCAGTTACTTTTTCATTGTTGGTGAAAGCAATACAATTTTCTTCCAATTGTTCAAATGCAAAGCCTGATTGTTTTATTTTATTGATCACAATGCTTTGAAATCCTGGTCTAATCCTTATAAAAATTTTTGGCTGAATTAAAAATGAAAGATTTAATTGATCAATATTTATTTCAGTGCTTAACTCATTCGTGAAGGGAAACAACTTGACAACATTAAATTTTTCGCCAGCTATTTTTAGTTTATCAACTATAGGGAGCGAGATGAAATTATTCCATTCGGGCTTAAAAAGTTGAAGTAGCAGAGAAGATTTGGCTTCGCATAAAAAAGTTGACAAGAAGAATTTTTCATTTTGCGTCACGGGCGTACTAACTCCCAACCCTAGACGAAAGAAATTGTAACACAAAGCAGTTATCAATTTTCTATCTTTCGATCCATGCTTTTTATTTAAGGAAAAATATTTTTTTATAAAGATGTGAAATGGCTCATGCCCACGGTATGAAGTAAGAATAGCTGCTGCGTATTGTAAATATCGCTGAAAATGATTTTTGTTATCTGCAGAAGGTATTTCTTTTCCGCTTATTTGCATCAGCCTTGTTTTATTGCGATCCGTTCAAATTTAAAGCTCAAGCAAAGCTTTTACAGGATCTTTCCCAAATAAAAGCTGGGCGGGGTTTTCAAGCATTTCTTTAACACGAACAAGAAAACTTACTGATTCACGTCCATCGATTATGCGATGATCGTAACTTACTGCGAGGTACATCATGGGGCGTATAATAACCTGGCCTTTTATAGCAACCGGTCGCTCCACGATATTATGCATGCCCAGAATGGCGCTCTGCGGAATATTTATAATCGGCGTGCTCATTAGCGAACCAAAAATTCCACCATTAGTAATTGTAAATGTTCCCCCGGTCATTTCTTCGATAGTTAGTTTACTTTCTTTTGCTTTAGTAGCTAATTGAACAACCTCCTTTTCTATTTCGGCCATGCTAAGACTCTCTGCATTTCTTATTACCGGTACCACAAGACCTTTCGGTGAAGAAACAGCAATTGATATATCGCAATAATCATGATAAACAATATTGTCACCATCAATGCTTGCGTTCACAGAGGGCCACTCCTGCAAAGCAAAGCAACATGCCTTTGTAAAAAAACTCATAAAACCAAGGCTTACCTCATGCTTCTTTTTAAAAACTTCCTTATACTTAGTTCTAAAATCCATTATGGCTGTCATGTCCACCTCGTTAAAAGTGGTAAGCATGGCTGTAGTGTTTTTTGCCTCTACAAGTCTGCGACTAATTGTTCTTCGCAGGTTGCTCATTTTCTCAGCCCTTTCGTCGCGACCGAAAAGTTCTTTGCCGACTGCCCTACCCGGATTCATCAACGCCTCAAGAACATCATGCTTCATAATTCGCCCGTTCGATCCGGAAGGAGTAACTTTTTTTACATCTACTTTTTTATCTGCCAACATTGCCGCTGCAACCGGAGTCGCTTTCACATCTCTGGAAATGAGCGGGGAAGATTTCCCCTCTTCTGATTTTATCTCTTTATTTTCGGGTGCCTCTTTAGTTGTTAATTTGGGTTCGTCTTTTTTTGCAATCTTTTTTTCAGCACCCTTATCCCTGGATGCAGAAACTGGTTTTTCTGCTGTATCGTCAATAGTAGAAACAATATCGCCAATTTTTAATGTATCATTTTCTTTAGCAATAGTATGTAAAACACCTGCCTTCTCAGCATTGATTTCAAATGTTGCCTTTTCACTTTCCAGTTCTGCAATTACTTCATCTCTATCCACCCAATCCCCATCATTCTTTATCCATTTGGTCAGTGTTACTTCGTTAATACTTTCACCAACCGAAGGCACTTTAATTTCTATCGACATGTATTATTTTTAAGAATTACAAACCTAAGCTAAAATAAGAAATAGTCAAAGGCAACTGAATCATAAAGAGAATGCAGTTTCGAGTATTCCCTCCTGTTCCTTTGCATGAACTTTTGAAAAGCCAGATGCGGTGGCTGCGCTTGCAGGCCTGCTTATTGTGCCATAGTTTATTGAAGTAAGGTTCATGCGCAGAAATGATGCAGCACCCATATTCAAAGGCTCTTCCTGAGTCCAATACCAAATTGCTTTGTTATATTTTTGGTATAACTTCTCAATTTGTTTTACCGGCAAAGGATACAATTGTTCCAGCCTTATTATGGCAATATCATTCCTCTTATCTTTTTCTTTTTTCTCCAATAAATCAAAATAAATTTTGCCACTGCAAAACAAAACCTTGGTAATAGCCGCTGTATCATTAACTAAAGGATCATCTATTATTTCCTTGAAGCCACCTGAGGTAAATTCTTCTATTGCACTGTAACTTTTAGGATGCCTTAAATTTGCTTTTGGAGAGAAATTAATTAACGGCTTCCGGAATGGCCATGTGATTTGCCTGCGAAAACAATGAAATAAATTCGCAGATGTTGTAATATTAGTTACCACCATATTCAACTCTGCGCACATTTGCAAATATCTTTCTATTCTTCCGCTACTATGCTCAGGTCCCTGGCCTTCATAACCGTGAGGTAATAACAAAACGACTCCATTCATCCTCCTCCATTTTTGCTCCGAACATGAAATGAACTGATCAATAATAGTTTGAGCACCATTTGCAAAATCACCAAACTGCGCTTCCCAAATTACAAGGGAATTAGGATTTGCCATAGAGTAACCATATTCAAAACCTAAAACCGCATATTCACTTAAAAGAGAATTGTAAATTCTAAAATGGCCTTGTTTTTCTGCGACATTGCTTAACCGGTTATAATTCTCATCAGTATTTTCATCCCGTAAAATTGCATGCCTGTGGCTGAATGTCCCTCTTTTTACATCCTGGCCGCTCATACGTACATCTCTGCCATCCTGCAAAATGCTGGCATAAGAAAGTAGTTCGCCGGTGGCCCAATCAAGTTTTCCTTCGGCCTCGTAAAGTTTCACTTTATCTTGGAGTATTTTTTCAATTTTACGCAAAGGTTTAAAGCCTTCAGGTAATTTCATTATAGCATTGAATAATTTTTCAACTTCCAGTTTTGGAATCGCCGTTATGGGGGATTTGTCAAAATCTTCATTGGTTGCCCGTCTTAAATTCTGCCACCATAATTCAGGAGTCTGATAATTATATGGCAATGGATGTTGTTTTATTTCGTCTAACCGTTCCTGTAAGTCGCTCCAATATTTTTTTTCCATTTCTTTAGCGAGTTCTGCAGTTGCATCATCGCCCTGCTCCATCAGCCATTTTACATATACTTCACGTGGATTGGGTTGCTTGTCGATGATGGCGTATAAGCCGGGTTGAGTAAATTTGGGATCATCTCCTTCATTATGGCCATGTTTGCGATAGCAAACCATATCAACAAAGATATCGCTGTTGAATTCCTGGCGGTAACGAGTGGCAATTTGCGCAGCCTTTACAACTGCTTCCACGTCATCGCCATTTACATGAAATACGGGCGCCTGGATCATAGATGCCACGGATGTACAATAATCAGAAGTACGTGCATCATCAAAATCTGTTGTGAAACCTATTTGATTATTGATTACGAAATGTAAAGTTCCTCCTGTATAATATCCGGGAAGGCCGCTCATCTGCAAAACCTCATAAACTATTCCCTGTCCTGCAAGAGAGGAATCTCCATGAATAAGGATTGGCAATATCTTATCATAGTCACTGTTATAAATTACATCCGCTTTACTCCTTGCAAATCCAACAACAACAGGATCTACAGCTTCTAAATGCGACGGATTCGGAGCTAATTTGAGGTGGACTTTTTTACCTGAATCCGTTTCAATTTCACTACTATAACCCATGTGATACTTTACATCGCCGCTACCCATAGTAGTATCAGGTATTGAATTTCCTTCGAACTCAGTAAAGATTTGCTCATAAGTTTTTCCAAGAATATTTGCGAGAACATTAAGTCTTCCGCGATGTGCCATGCCAATAACAACTTCACGAACAGTATTTTCAGAAGCGGTATTAATAATTTCGTCTAATGCAGGAATAGTACTTTCTCCGCCTTCCAGCGAAAATCTTTTTTGACCAACATACTTTGTATGCAAAAACTTTTCAAACATTACACCTTCATTCAATTTTTGAAGAATGTGCTTCTTTTTTTCAATAGGTAAGGGATTAATAAACTTATGCTCCATCTCGTTTGTAAGCCAGTCAATTTTTTTCTGATTACTAATATATTTGAATTCGATGCCCACGTGAGATGCATAACAAGCCTGTAAATGAATAAGGATGTTGCGTAAAGTGGTTGGGCCTAATCCAATTAAATTTCCAGCCTCAAAAGTTTTGCCAAGGTCATCTTCCGTTAACCCAAAAAATCCCAGATCAAGATTTGCACCCCGATCCTTACGCGGACGAATAGGATTTGTTTTTGCTATTAAATGTCCCTTGTTGCGGTACCCGAGTATCAGTCGATAAACGCGAATCTCACGCATCCAGTCAAAAGAATCTGCCGAAATAGCTTTCTTTTCTGCTGTTACAGCAGTTTCGTTCGTAGCCCCATTAACCTGAAGTTTGTTTGAAAGATTAGAAAATGCAAAATCAAATCCTTCAAAAAATTTCTTCATTTCGGGATCTACACTTGAAGGATCATTTAGAAAATCCCGGTATAAATTTTCTATGTATTCTGGATGAGAGTTGGTTATAAAAGAAAAATCTTTCATGATAAGAGAAAGTTATTAGAATTTTTATGAGGATATTGAGTATTAAAACTCTTTTAAATTGTTTTGTTGCAAATATCGCGAGTTTTGTCTATATATTTTTGGTGAAGACGTTATTAAATAAATTGTAATATCCGCCGACGACTTTAGCCAAGACTCCGTTAGTTTCTAAAATAAGAAATTAAAGACATTTTTTTTAAATAGAAATACTATCTTTGCAGCCCAAAAAATTTATTTAATGGCAAACCATTCAGCAACAAAGAAAGATGTTCGTCAGAGCCGTAAGCGTAATGAACGTAACCGTTATCAAGGTAAAACAACCCGTAACGCCATTCGTGACCTAAAAGCAATTGATACAAAAGCAGCCGCTTCGGAAAAAATTTCTGAAATATCCTCAATGATCGATAAACTGGCCAAACGCGGAATCATTCACAAAAACAAAGCAGCCAATTTAAAAAGTAAACTGACCAGGGGAGTTCAGTCTTTAGCAAAATAAAAAAATTAAATATTTCTATATGAGCCTGCCAGTGACTTTGGCGGGCTATTTCTTTTATTAGAAGAGGTGATAAGCAATTACAATATTCAATTCTGTCACCGCTTTTTGTTGGGATGAGCTTAAATGTACAGGGAACTTTATTTGAATCAAGATATTGAAAAGTACTGCACCGATTACTTCGGTTGTTAATTTTTATCAAAACCTAATTTTCAGATCTTCTAAAATAAAATTATTGAAAAAAGTAAGAAGTGAAGATCAACCACTCCAGACCAATTCCGTTATTCTACTTATTACGAAGTGCTATTTAATGTACACTCTATGCTTTGGAGAAAGAAATAAATAATAAGTTGGTTTTGTTTTTTTGCAACAAAATAACCTTAATTTTGCAGCCCAAATTAAAATTATTTATTCACCTGCCGTTGCAAAACGGTATAAAACAAGGGAAATGCAGAATTACGAATTGATGGTGATTTTTACCCCTGTGCTTTCTGAGGAAGAATATAAAGCTGCTCAGAAAAAATTTACTTCGTTCCTTACTGAGAATGGAGGACAGGCTGTGCACGAAAATGCCTGGGGCTTAAAATCACTGGCGTATCCTATTCAGAAAAAAACCACAGGTTTATACTGGGTTCTGGAATATGAAGCGCCATCCGACTTCAATGAGAAGCTGAATGTTCAACTTCTACGTGACGAATCAGTACTGCGTCATATGTTTACTGCACTCGACAAATACGCCGTCGTGTACAATGCGAAAAAGAGAAATGGCGTAGCTTCAAAAACCGAAAAAGCGGAGGTAGCAAATGGCTAAAGCAAATGAAATAAAATATCTCACAGCAATTAAAGCTGAAAAACGGCCAAAAAAATATTGTCGTTTCAAAAAATTAGGTATCCGATATATTGATTATAAAGATGCTGATTTTTTGAAAAAGTTCTTAAACGAGCAGGGTAAATTACTACCTCGCCGCATTACAGGAAATTCACTTAAGTACCAGCGCAAAGTAAGTGATGCTGTAAAGAAAGCCCGTCAAATGGCAATATTGCCGTATGTAACTGATCTTTTAAAATAAGGAGGTAATTATGCAGGTAATATTAATTCAAGACGTAAATAACTTAGGTGGCGCACATGAACTTGTAAACGTTAAAAGTGGCTATGGTCGCAACTTTTTAATTCCCTCTAAAATGGCTGTTGAGGCGAATCCTTCTAACTTAAAGCAGTTGGAAGAAAGAAGAAAGCAACTTGCCAAAAAAGAAGAGAAACTTCTTGCTGAGTTTAAAAACGTAGTGAGCGTTTTACAAGAGTCGCCTTTAAAAATTGGTGCTAAAACGGGAACAAGCGGCAAAATCTTTGGAAGCGTAACATCCGTACAGATCGCCAGAGCAATTCGGGAACAAAAAGGATACGAAATTGATCGGCGTCGTATTCATATTATTGACGATGTAAAGGAAATAGGAAATTTCAAAGCTAAAATTGATTTTGGGAAAGGACAGGAGGTAGAAGTTAATTTTGAAGTTATTGCCGAATAATATTATTAAAATAAAATTTGTGAACCCCCGCTTTTGAAGTGGGGGTTTTATTTTTATAGCTAGCTCGGAGATAAAAAAATTGCGTAAGAAATTGGTAGAAGGCGAAATCAAAAATGCAAGAAGGTCATTAGCGCTGAAATACTGAATCAAATTTATTTGTTTATACAATATCAAAGAAATGATTATCTTTAACATTGGTTAATGGGTTTAGTTTGTTTCTCTTTTGGCTGATGTTTCTCTTAAAATAGGTTTCTTCAGTTCATTGTAGCTGCTAATTCATTAATTGAATTCTCAAAATTTATTTAAAAAAAAGTTTTTACAATGAACATTTATGTTGGTAATCTCAGTTGGTCAATGACTGACGATGATTTAAGTAACTTATTCAGCCAGTATGGTGCTGTTACAAGTGCAAAAATTCTTAAAGAAAAAAATACGGGACGCAGCAAAGGCTTCGGTTTCGTTGAAATGGAAGACGACGAAGCAGCTAAGACTGCAATTGCTACTTTAAATGAAAGTGAAGTGCAAGGTCGTAAATTAATCGTTAATGAATCTCAACCTCGTCCAGAAGGCGGCGGCTACAAGAAAAGTGGCGGCGGTGGATATGGCGGCGGCGGCAGAAGCGGCGGCGGTTACGGTGGTGGCGGTGGAAGAAGCGGCGGTGGTGGATATGGAAGTGGCGGCGGCGGTTACAAGAAAAGCGGCGGCGGTGGATATGGTGGCGGTAATAGAAGCGGCGGCGGCGGATACGGTAAGGACTATTAATAAATTCTGTCCAATTATATAATTAAAATCCTTTTCATTGATTTGGAAAGGATTTTTTATTATGTTGAAAATTGCGAGGGCTATATTGATTATTGAAATAGAGCACGCAGTCCTGATGATTTTGAGTTGTGGTGGCTGCAGTCTTTTACTTACAAAAAAGATTAACACATACTTATTTCATACACACAGTGCGCTCTTTTCTTAGCTTTCATAAGCCATGGCCATACTTTAGTCTTGGGCCATGAAATATTTACAGGCAGATTTACAAGCTTTTATTCAAC
>Ga0068856_100004716_pt1 | contig 13536 bp, 14 predicted proteins | sample KBSCornC62_FD_66595 | JGI IMG/M metagenome (GOLD analysis project Ga0068856, IMG submission 66595) | Corn rhizosphere microbial communities from Kellogg Biological Station, Michigan, USA - KBS Corn C6-2 | ecosystem: Host-associated > Plants > Roots > Rhizosphere > Soil ...
CGTCGTCCGGTCCCAGCTGCCCACCCCGCCGGCGGTGCTCCCCCGGCTGCCCGTCCGCGAGGTCGGCGGCAGCATCCAGGTGTACGTACCTCCGACGCCGACCTGACCATTGAGGGCGTGATCCCGAGGGTCGCAGGATCCCGCGAACTCGTACCCGAGGTGGTCGATCCCGTGGTCCTCGCATGTCGCGGTCCTGGCTTTGTTGTCGCGAGTCACGAGCTCGACTGGTAGGGATCACGGATGCCCTCGACTACCGGAGAACTCGTCACCGAGAGGTTCGACTACGACGGCGGCAGACGCGTCTCGGCCTATGTCCCCGCGGAACCGCCCGAGACGGTCGTGTTCGCCGGCGACGGTCAGCTGTTGCCCGCGTGGGGTGCGGATCTAGAGGCGCTCGATCTGCCGCCGACATTGATCATCGGCACTCACCGGCCCGCGGACGAAACGCTGCGGCTGCACGAGTACTCCCCGACGTTCGATCCGCAGCGGTTCGCCGCCCACGAACAGTTCTTCGTCGAGGACGTTCGCGAGTGGACGACGTCCCGCTTCGGGGTGACGCTGCCGGCCCACCGCACCGCCGTCATGGGAGTCTCGGCGGGTGGTGAGCTGGCGCTGGCCCTGGGCCTGCGACATCCCGATGTCTACGGCCTGATCTTCTGCGCCTCCCCCGGCTCGGGTTACCGACCGCCCGAGCCACTGCCACCCTCGCTCCCGCGGCACCGTGGCGGTGCAGGCCGCGAACGCCCGCTTCCCCTCCTGGCTGGACTGGTACCAGGGGTGGACGCCGGACTGGCGGGTGCGCGCCGCGGCGGTCGGCATCGGTGCGGTGGTCGCGGCGCTCTGGGTGGTCAGCGTGCGGACCGAGAACAAGTACGAGGCGCGGATGACCGAGCCGGATCCGCAGGCCGACAACCGCTGGGCGCTCACCCAGGGCGGGTTCTGGATGGGCCGGGAGCTGGTACGCCGGCAACGCAGCCTGCACGCGGCGGGCGCGCTGGCCGTCACGGCGCTGGTGCTGTCCCGGCCGGTGCACGGGATTCCGACCGGCCGCCTCGTCGTCGCCGGCATGTCGGTGGTCGTGCTCGTCCTCGTCGCAGTGACGCTGCTGCTTAGGCTGGCCGACCGCCACCACGTCTCGCTGGCCGGGGTCCTACCGGTCGCGACTCGGAGCACCCTGTGGTGTCGCCTGGTGTTCGGTGCGGGTGCGGCGAAGCTCGTCGCCGCGCTGCTGCCCGGAGGCTGGGCGGCCGCGCCGAAGGGACGCCCAGCCGGCGTGCCCGGGCTGACCACCATCTGCGTCGGCTTGCTGCTGGCGCAGGTCGCGTTGCTGGTGGTGCTCGGGGTGCTGGTCGCGGGCATGGCCCGGGGGCGGACGGAGGAGGCCGGTTTCCAGCCCTTCTTCCGCGGTCAGGTGGCCACACTCGTCGTGCTGCTGGCGATCTGTCTCGGCGGCCTGCTCGGCGCGCTCGTCAACGTGGGCGCCGCCCGGCTGTTTGGCGTGCCGGTGTCGAGCGCCGTGCCCGCCGAGCCCGTGCCCAACGCGCTACAGATCCCGTGGCCGATCGCGGCGTTCGCGTTCGCCCCGGTCGGGCTTCTCGTCGGGGTGGCTGCAGCCGCTGTCCACCTGTGGTGGCACTGGAGGAGGGCGACAAGCAACTTCACCGCAGAGAGGCCACCCCCGGACGCTGTCGAGCCCGGCGGCGCGATCGGCGACCCTGCGAGGAATCGGTCGAAGGTCGCGGACGAATACGGCACCGACTACGGCGATCCGGACGCAGAGGACTATCGCCGATCCCGGCGGCGCGTCGCGAGCGCCTGGGCGGTGGCGACGCTGCCAGACCACGCGGCGCGGGTCGCCGCCACGGCCACCGCCGGGATGACCGCGGCGATCGTCCTGGCCGAACTCACCCAGCTCTTCATCTCGGATAAGCCGCACCCGGTCCTCCGGGGGATCGCAGGCGTCTCCAGCGCCGCCGGTCTGATCGGGGTCGGAGCGCTGGTGACGGTGGTGCGGTCGGCATACCAGAGTCCGGACCGGCGCAGGTCGTTCGGCGCGCTCTGGGACGTGGCGACATTCTGGCCGCGGGCGGCGCACCCCCCTGCCCCTCCCTGCTACGGCGAGCGGGCCGTACCCGAACTCGTCGACCGGGTCCGCATCCTCACCGGCACCGTGCCTGACAACCCGGCGGATCCCGACAGCCGGCGTATCGACGCGTACGGCCGCAACCTCGGGACATCGGCCGCCGCGATCATCAAGCCGGGGCCAGTGTTGCTCACCGGCTACAGCCAGGGCTCCATCATCGCGCCCGCGGTCGTCGCGCAACTTCGGGCCGAAACCCGGGAGCAGGTCAAGCTGCTGACGCTCGCGTGCCCGGCTCGCAAGCTCTACGCCAGGGCATTCCCCGGCTACTTCGGCCCCGACCAGCTCGACAGACTGCGGACGCTAACGGGACCCGGCAACTGGCAGAACGTCGTCCGGCACAGCGACTACATCGGCTCCTGGATCTTCACCGATCCCGGCCCCCGCCCGAAGCCCGACGAGCTGGCCCAGCTGTGCCTGGACCCCGTGACGGTGACCGCGGATATCGACCCCACACCGCCACCGATCCACCGGCACTCGAACTGGTGGCCGGACGCGCGGGTCGCGGAGGCCGCGCGCCTGCTCCGGTGACAGTTCAGCTCATCTACCGACCACCGGCAGCCGACTGCTGGACCACTCGACCGCTCACACCGCGGCAGAGACGGATAAGCCGCTCCGTGGCAGGAGCGGACGGCGTCGATACCGCACCGGAGGCTGGTTCGGCTGCCTCGCCAGGAAGACCTGCTGTCAAGATCGCCAGGGATCGCGTGATGCAACAGTCCCCGGACAGCGCACCACCCTCATCTACTACGTTGCTTGTAGTGCTCTCCCGCCTCAGCGACCCGCCTGTGGTCCCCCCGTGCCATGGGCGGGCCGCCTCGGCCCTGAACAAGTCTTGTGACTGAGCTGCCGGACATCCCGCCCGTCCGGCTCATGCTGTCACGCAACGTCACACCGGGGAGGCGGCGAGGCGCGGGACCTTAAGCGGTTGGCGGCAGATGCGGGCGTTCAGGCTGGTGGCTTGAGCGCGTCCTCGGCCGGGGCGGGAGTGATCGTGCCGGCCAGGTCGCCGCCGGGCAGCGACTTCGCGACGCCGGCCTGGTCCGCGCAGCGGCGCAGGACAGCGACGAGGACGGGATCGACGTTCATCGGTCGTACGAGCCGCTCTTCGAGGTTCTCCCGGCCGGCCCAGGCGTCGAGAGCCGCCCACAACCCGCCGTCGTCGGCGGCGTCGAACGGCTCCTCGGCGACGGTCGCCAGCAGCGTGGCGACCTCGCCGCGCAGTTCGCCGGACAGCGGCAGCAGGTCCGCCTCGTCGGGCCGGTCGAACAGCTCGGCGTGCAGGTCCAGCAGCCGGCCCAGCTCCCGCAGCGGATCCGCGTGGTCGTCCACCCGCAGGTCGACGACCCGGTCGGTGCTGCCGCCGTAGCCGCGGCCGGCGCGGACGACCAGGCCGCGGACTGCCGGCCGCGCCGGTCTCCGCCGGCCGCCTCCCCGGCCCGCAGCGCGGCCAGGACCGTCCGGGCGACCGGCGTCCCCGCAGCATGGGCGCCGAGGGCGGCTGCCAGCGCGTCCACCACTCCCGGTCCGGCGAGCACGTTGCCGGCTGCGGCGAACCCGGCACCGGTCGTGTGCTGGGCGGTGGCCATGCAGCCGGGCCCGGTGTACCCGGCGGCCCGGCCATCGAGGCCCAGCACCGCCAGCTGGCGCCGATCCGGCGACGGATCACCAGCAACCAGCCGGGCGACGACCTCGTCGGCAGGCAGGCCGTCCCGCAGCAGCCCCAAGCCGTCCGGGCCGAAGGAGACGTTGACCAGCGCCTGGGTCGCCACCGCTCCGCTGTCCGCCCGGGCGTGCAGGACCAGCGCGCCGACGGCGAGGAACTTCGAGGCCACGGCGGCACCGGTCTCCCCCGTCTCCGGATCGTGAAGCAGGACGGAGAAGGTCACGGCGGTCCTCCCATCTCGGCGCGGACGGCAGTGACGACGACGGCACCCGCCGAGGCCGTCCGCTTATCCAGACCGCCGTCTCGATAGTCTCGTACGGCAGGCCGATCATGCTCCAGAAGCCGGGGCACGCGACGACCCGAATAGCTGCCCAGTTCTGGGGGCCTCATAAGCCAGGGTCGACCCTGATGCCGCCGGGATGCGCCTCAGGGACAGATCAGGGCTGATCCCGATCGACGCGGGCAATCGGCGGCGGCAGCCTGGGATATGAGCACCATCACGGCGACATGAACGGAGACCGATCGCCATGCTCGCGATCATCGCCCTCATCCTCATCGCCATCGTGGCCCTGGCCATCCTCGGCTTCGCCGCGCACATCCTGTTCTCGCCCTGGCTGCTGCTCTTGGTTGTAGGCATCCTGCTCTGGATCAAGTTCGGCCCGCGACGCCCCCGCCAGTAGCCGGGGTTCAGCGACCGCTAAGCCCGGGCCAGCGCGTCGCCTGATGTCGCGTCCGAATGCGTGCCGCCACTGTCACGTCGAGAACCGGCTGATCTGCACGCGCCCCACCTGCGGCCCAGACACGCCAGCGCATAGATATGTGTCGACGCAAACTCACTCACATCGGCTACGAGAGTCTTCCGGGCAGCCTTCGAGGTATGGGGCGGCGAATCTAAGTGATGGTGGCCGTCCAGTTACGCGCCCCAAGGCTTACTCGAGGGTTCATATTGTGTCGGGTTGGGCGCACCGAGGAGCCGGATGTTCGGTACCTCGACCGCCTCCCCACACCGCCCGACTCGCGGCGCTGCCTGAACTGGCGGCTGTCCGACAGGGTCTTCCGCCATCTCACCGCCGACGCCAACGGTCCACCACCAGCGGACCCGGGAGGACACGTGGGGCGACGACGTGTGCTGTGAGCGCGCGTTCGAGTCGCACAACTCGCGGCAAAGTCGGACGTTCGCCACGCTGTCTCGAGCTAGCGTCTGCGCCTGCTCCCGCGGGGCATTCCGAAGGTGAAGATGTACGCGTTGCCGGCGGCGCTGCTCGCCGTCGGCGGGGCGCCGAAAGCGTAGGTCAGGATGGCGTCGAAGGCGGGATCCCGCAAGATCGGCTACGCGCTGTCACATCGCAACGTCCCGGCATCGAGCCTCGCGACCAGCGGCAGGACAGGATGTTGGCGTGCACTGGTGGAGCTGCGTGACTGTGCAGCGTCGGGCAGCTTGGTCAGGAGGCGGGTCGAGGTGGGGAGGTGCGGTGATGGTCCGCGCCGGCCCCCCGGCGCCGCCCGACCCGGCGGTGCGCGGCACCCGGCCGGGTCAGGCGGCGGTGATGCCGACGCGTTTGGTCCAAGTCAGGTGGCCACGGGCGGAGCCGGTGTATACGCCGGAGGTCGGGGCGACGTCGGCGTAGTCCCGGCCCACTGCGACCGGCAGGTGCCGCCCGCCGGCCCGGCAGCCGTTGGTCGGGTCGAACGCCAGCACACGCGCGGCCGCCCCGTCCGGCACCAGCACCTCGACCCAGGCGTGGCTGCCGCCCCGCTCGCCGAGCAAATGCCCGGAGACGTACCGGCACGGGATGCCGGCCAGCCGGCAGACCGTGAGCATGACGTGCGCGATGTCCTGACACACCCCGCGGCGCAGCGCGTACGCCTCGGCGGCCGTCGTCGCGACGGTGGTCGCGTCGAGGGTGAAGGTGAACTCGGAACGCAGCCGCCCGCACAGCGCTTCGGCCAGCGAGGCGTCGGAGCGGTGCGCGGCCCGCAGCGACTCGGACAGGTCCCACAGCTCCGGCGACGGGCTGGTCAGCCGGGTCGGCGCCAGCAGCCGCGGGTCGGCCAGCACGGCCGCCGGCAGCAGCTCGTCCGCGGGCGGGCCGACCCGCTCGACCAGCGCGGCCAGCGTGAACTCCACCGCCGACGCGACCACCGGCAGCTCGACCGCGACGACCTCGTTGCCGTCGGCGTCCCGGTGGGTGACCGGCCGGCAGGCCGATCCGTCTGAGTCGGTGACACCGACGTGCCGGGCCCGCCGCTGCAGGTTCCCGTGCCGGAGCCGGGGAAGCCCGACCAGCCGCTGCCGCAGCTCGTACGCCGGACCGTCGTAGGAGTAGCGGAAGACCTGGTGCAGCAGGTAGGTGATCGACCCGGCGCGGTCGAGGTCGACGGAGTCGAGCTCGAGCAACGGCCGGTCGAGCCAGGCGGTCACACCGGCACCTCTTCGGCCCAGACCTCCATCCGCTCGAGCACCGGCCCGCCGAACGTGGTGACCATCGCGACGTCCAGCGCGTCCCGCCCCCGGCCGATGAGCACGCGGCCCTTACGGTGGGCGTTGTTGCGCGGGTCGAAGGTGTACCAGCGACCGCCCAGCCAGACCTCGATCCAGGCGGCGAAGTCCATCGGCTCCGGGGCCGGCGGGACGTCCAGGTCCGGAAGGTAGCCGAAGGCATAACGCGCCGGCAGGTTGAGCGCGCGCAGGAAGCTCAGCGCGACGTGCGCGAAGTCGCGGCAGACACCGCGCTTCGCCGCCCAGACGTCGGCGGCGGTGGTCAACGGCGTGCTGCTGCCCATCTCGAAGGCCAGCCGGTCGTGCACGTGGTCGAGGACGGCCTGCACCCGGCCGTACCCGGGCGGCGTCGAACCGAAGGTGGACCAGGCCTCGTCGCCGAGCACGTCCGGCAGCACGTACCGGCTCGGCATCGTGTAGAGGAGCACCTCGTCCGGCAGGTCGGTCACCGGCGTCTCGGGCGCGTCCGGGGCCACCTCCTCGGTCGCGTCCGGCACCGAGACGAGCGCGTCGAACCGGAGCGTGGACCGACCGGCCGGCAGCGTCAGCCGCTGGCACGGGTTGCCGTAGAGGTCGGTGTAGCCGTGCCGGGCCAGGTCGGGGTCGGTGACCCAGGTCGCGGTGCGGACCACCGCCGGCTCGGTGTCCACCGGGACCACCTGGAAGACGGCGGGCGTGTCGACCGCCGCCGCGTAGCCGAACTCGCAGCCGACCCGTAGTTGACGACGGACCTCCATCACCCCACCCTGCCCGAGCCGCGTTTCCGGCGCATTACGGCCGGGGACGCGCAGGCCGAGCGCCCCGCCTCCGGACGGGGGATACGGAGGCGGGCGCTCGGAGGGGACGCGGCTACTTGATCTCCGTGCGACCGGGCTCGTGGCAGAGCTCGACCCGGTCACGGGTGGCGGACCGGGTGAACCTGACGTCGGTGCGGTTGCTGTTGTTCGTACCGTCCGACCTGACCTCGGCCGCCCAACCGTCGGTGACGTTCACCGAGGCGAACTGGGTGGTGCCGGACACGACGCAGACGGAGCCGGCAAGCTCCGGCGTGTTGTCGGCGCTGATCGCGAACGGGACGTCGATGGCGTCGGTGCCGGCCGAGCAGGCGGACGGCTCGACGGCCGACGCGGAGGTCGCGGGGATCCGATGGCGCCCGGGGCGCCGGCGACGACCACGGAGCCGAGGCTCAGCTCCAGGGACTTCTTCACCGGGAAACCCCTGCATGTGTTGGGCGGGCGTGTCGTTCGGGTGGTTGAAGATTCACTGGACCAACCGGCCCAGCGGTAGTGGACCTAGGTACCGGAATCTGTCCGGACAGCGCGACACGGTGGCGTTCGCCGACGGTTCCGGGAACGGCGCGCAAAGTCCCTGTAACACGATCGGGGTAAGACTGCGTCGTGGAGGGACTGTTCGCCGGCTACCGCAGCCCCGCGTACGACGAGATGGTCGACGCGCAGGGTGTGCCGTACCCGCACACGAAGTCGCTCTACGAAGCGCTTCAACTGCTCTCCGCAGCCGATCTGGCCGAGCGCGGCGCAGCGCGGGCCCGCAGCTTCCTGGAGCAGGGCATCACGTTCTCCTCCTCCGGGCGGGAGTGGGTCTTCCCGTTGGACCTGATCCCGCGGCTGATCCCGGAGCACGAGTGGGAGCACATCGAGGCCGGCGTGGCCCAGCGGGTGCGGGCGCTGGAGGCTTTCCTCGCCGACATCTACGGAGACCGGCAGGTGCTCGCCGACGGCGTCGTGCCGCACTCGCTGATCGTCACGAGCAGCAACTTCGCCCGGGCGGCCGCCGGCATCCAACCGCCGAACGGGGTACGGGTCCACCTGGCCGGCATCGACCTCGTCCGCGGCTCGGACGGAGTGATGCGGGTGCTGGAGGACAACCTCCGCGTCCCGTCCGGGATCTCGTACGTGGTGGAGAACCGGGAGGCGCTGACCCGGGTCTTTCCGGGGCTGTTCCTTGAGCAGCAGGTGCAGCCGGTGGCGACCTACGTGGCGACGATGCTGGACTCGCTGCGGGCGACCGCGCCGCGCGGGGCGAGCGACCCGACCGTCGTGCTCATGACGCCCGGGGTGCACAACTCGGCGTACTTCGAGCACGCGTTCCTGGCCCGCAAGATGGGCATCGAGCTGGTCGAGGGCCGGGACCTGGTCTGCCGGGACAACGTGCTCTACATGCGCACGACCAGTGGACAGCGCCGTGTCGACGTGGTCTACCGGCGCATCGACGACGCCTTCCTCGACCCGGTGCAGTTCCGGCCGGACACGATGATCGGCTGCCCGGGGCTGGTCAACGCGGCCCGGGCCGGCAACGTCACGCTGGCCAACGCGATCGGCAACGGCGTCGCCGACGACAAGCTGACCTACACCTACGTCCCGGACATGATCCACTACTACCTTGGCGAGGAGCCGCTGCTGCCGAACGTGCCGACGTACCGGCTGGACGACCCCGACGTGCGGGCCGACTGCCTGGCCCGGGCCGACCGGCTGGTGTTCAAGCCGGTCGACGGCTCCGGCGGGCATGGCATCGTGATCGGCCCGCAGGCCACTGACGAGGAGCTGGCCGAGATGACGCGGAAGGTCGCCGCGCTGCCCCGGGCGTACGTGGCCCAGGAACTCGTGCTGCTGTCCACCGTGCCGTCCCAGGACGGCGACACGCTCGCGGCGCGGCACGTGGACCTGCGGCCGTTCGCGATCAACGACGGCGACCGGGTCAGGGTGCTGCCCGGCGGCCTGACCCGGGTGGCGCTGCGGGAGGGCAGCCTGGTGGTCAACTCCTCGCAGGGCGGCGGGTCGAAGGACACCTGGGTGCTCACCTCCCGGCCCCGGCCGCCGGCCGTGGACGCGGCTCCGGACCTGCTGGCCGGCACGCTGCCGGCGCAGGCGCCCGACCCTGGCCCGGCCACCGAGCAGGCGCAGCAGCAACAGCAACAGCAGCAAGGCCGCCGGTGCTGAGCCGGGACACGCGTGCGGCGCCGGTGCTGCTCGCGGCGGAGTCCGGAGCGTCCCGATGCTGAGCCGGACCGCCGAGGCGCTGTTCTGGATCGGCCGGTACGCCGAGCGGGCCGAGGACACGGCCAGGCTGCTGGACGTGCACTTCCACCAGATCATCATCGACCCGGCCGTGGACGAGGCAGAGACCTGCATGGTCGTCGCGACCGTGATGGGCCTGCGGGACACCGAGCAGGACCCGGTGCCGGCGACCATGCGGGAGGTGCTCGACCTGCTCGCATACGACCTGGCCAACCCGTCCGCGATCGCCGGCTCGCTGGCCGCGGCCCGGGAGAACGCCCGCGGTGTGCGCGAGTCGTTGTCCAGCGAGATATGGGAGTGTCTCAACACCACCTATCTGGAGCTGCCGAGGCGGACCTCGGCCGCCCGGCAGTTCGGCCCGGCGCCGTTCTGCTCCTACGTCCGGCACCGCGCGGCCATGTACTCCGGGTACGTCGCGTCGACGATCAGCCGGGACGCCGGCTACGACTTCCTCGCCCTCGGCCGGTCGCTGGAGCGGGCCGACATGACCGCGCGGCTGCTGGCCGCCGCGGTCGGCACGCCGGCCCGGGAGGACGAGCACTGGGTGACCACGCTGCGGGCCTGCTCGGCGCACGAGGCGTATCTGCGGCAGTACCAGCGCGGCGCCACCGCCCGGACGGTGCTGGAGTTCCTACTGCTGGACCGGCAGTTCCCGCGCTCGGTGCTGCACGCGCTGACCGTCGGCGAGGATGCGCTGGCCCGGCTGGAGCCGGCGGCGGAGTGGGACGACCGGTCGGGCCGGGCCGCCGAGGCGCGCCGGCTGATCGGCCGGGTCCGCACCGACCTGGAGTTCCTTCCCCCGGAGGCGCTCGGGCAGGGGCTGCCGGAGCGGCTGCGGTCGATCCAGCGCGGGGTCTCCGACGTCAGCGAGGCGGTCGGCCTGCGCTACTTCGGATCCTCCGCGCTGGTCGGCTGGAACCGGGAAGAGGCCGACTGGATCGACACGGCCCCGTGAGGAGCGGGAGATGAGCTGGCGGATCGCGGTCCGGCACCGGACCGGCTACCAGTACGGGTCGCCGGCACGGGCGTCGTACAACGAGGTGCGGATGACACCGGCGACCACCGGCGGGCAGCACCAGCTCAGCACCCGGCTGGACATCCGCCCCGACGCCCGCCCGCTGCGGTACGTCGACTACTGGGGCACCCAGGTGCACGCCTTCGACGTGCACGTGCAGCACACCGAACTGGTGGTGACCGCGACCTCGGTGGTGGAGACCGCCGGTCCGATGAGCGCCCCGGACGTCGGCTGGGACACGCTGGCCGCGCCGGCGGTCCGGGACCGGTACGCCGAGTTGCTGGCCCCGTCCCGGTACGCGGTGGCCGAGGAGGAGCTCGACGCGGTGGCCCGGTCGCTGCGAGCGGCCGGCTCGCCGGCGGAGACCGGGCGGGCGGCGGCGCACTGGGTGCACCAGACGCTCGACTATGTGCGCGGCACCACCTCGGTCGGCACCACCTCGGCCGAGGCCAGGGCCCTGGGCCAGGGGGTCTGCCAGGATTTCTCGCACCTCGCGCTGGCGCTGCTGCGCTCGGCCGGGCTGCCGGCCCGGTACGTCTCGGGCTACCTGCACCCGGGCCCGGACGCGGCGCTGGACGAGCGGCTGTCGGCCGAGAGCCACGCCTGGGTGGAGTTCTGGGCCGGCGACTGGATCCCGGTCGACCCGTCGAACCTGTCCGAGGTCGCCGAGCGACACGTGCTGGTCGCCCGCGGCCGCGACTACGCCGACGTCCGCCCGCTGGCCGGCGTCTACTCGGGCCCGGCCGCGCACTCGCTCGGGGTCACGGTCGAGCTGACCCGGCTGCGCTAGCCCCTGGGCCTGCCGCAAGCGGTCTGCCCCGTGGAGGTCAGGCTTACGCGCCGGCTCGAACCCGGCCGCTCGACCACCCGGCCGCTCGACTACCGGGCCTTGGCGTAGCTGCGCAAGAACAGGGCCTCGGCCATCGCCATGGTGGCGAGTTCGGTCGGGTCGACGCTCTCGTTCGGCGCGTGGATCAGCGCCCGGGGCTCCTCCACGCCGGCGGGCGTCCTGCACCGCCGACGTTCGATCGGAGCCTGGCGAACTGGTCAGGTGGTCGAGAGTCGGGGCCAGAGCGGAGCGATGAGATCTGGCAGGGTTCCGCCGGTCGGGGCGGGCAAGAGCTCCAGCGCGATCCCGGCCAGGTCCGGGTTCCCGACCACAGTGGGACTTTCGGGTCCGACCCGGTCGGCGACCCCGAGGACGAACAGCAGGCCCGCGACCCGAGCCCAGCGCGGATCGCCGAGAGGCGACCCAGCCGACGACGCGGAAGTCGCGCCCGCCGCCACCGCCCACGGGTCCGGCGCGACGTAACGGACGGCGCCGACCATCGTGAAGGCTGCCGCGGCGGCGCACATCGAGCACGGTTCGTGGGTGCTCCACAGGATGCAGTCGGACAGGTCCCAGTCGGTCCGTACGGCCGCGAGCACGTTCATCTCGGCGTGCGCCAGTGGAGTGCCCTGCAGTGCGTCCGCGCCGCCGGGCGGATCGTAGGCGCGGTTGCGGCCCTCGGCGACGATGTCCCCGTGCGCGTCGGTAAGCACCGAGCCGACCGGAAGACCACCGGCGACCAGCGAGTCGTACGCCCGCTCCAGGCTTCGGCGGACCGCCGGCGCTAGCTCCGTCCACGCCTCGTCGAAAGACACCGACGAAGACTAGGCCGCCGTCGCGAGCAACGGTGATCAGCTGATCGCGCAGACACCGCGCCCAGACCACATCAAGCACACCCCCGCGTGCGGCCATCGATCCCGCCGTCCTCAGTCCAGACCACGAGCTGTCCAGACTCCGGGTCAAGCAGCCATCGGTACTCATAAGTCGTCTGGTCCTGCAGCGCCATGGCGATCTCATCGAGATCCACCGCGCTCAGGTCCAGCATGGTCGACTCCCGGATCGGCACCCGATGGGCCGATCACGCTACCCCAGGGCCACACGGACGATCCTGGGAAGCCCCCAACCGCCGGCGCGCACTGATCGTCGACGTTTTCCGTCCCGAAGCGGCATGGGCGCGCGGCAGACTCGCGCGTGCCAGGCGCAGCGCGGCATAGACGGAGCTGTCACTCGAAGCCGGTTGCACAGCAGTTGCGTCTGCCCCCTCGGTCACGGCGCCGGTCAGTTGCGGTCGGTGCTCTGCTCGCCTCGGCGGTCCTTGTAGATGTCGAGCCGGCGAAGTTCCTCGCCCAGCTTGTCCAGGGTCGTGGACTGATCGTCGACGGCGGACGTAAGGCCCACCAGTTCCAGGTCGAGTCGGAGGAAGTTGATGGCGACGTCACGGAGCGCGAACAGCTCCGGCGGCTGGGCTCCTCCGCCTCTACCCCAGGAGTGGCAGCAGTCGCGGACTGCGATGACGGCGCTGCGCGCCTTCGCGTCGGCACACAGACCTCCTGCCGAGTAGAGCCAGGTGGTGAGATCCCGCGCGACCCGGCGCGCCGTTTCGGCCGTCGCCGGCTCGTCCGCGTATGAGGACAGCGGCGCCATGACGGAATGAGCGGTGGGGTAGGAAGCCAGCCGGGTCCGCAGCAGTTCCAGCGTCCACGCCACCTTGACGTCGATCAGCCACTTGTTGCGTTCACGCTGGAACTGAGCCCAAGTCAGCACAGCGCTCAGACCGGCAACGGCCAGCGCCACCAGACCCGAGATCACAGCTGTCGCGACAGCAGAGGACATGGCCTCATCACACATCTCCCGCTCCGGGTCCGTCATCGACTTCGGCAACCTCCGTCCCCGGCACCACACCGAACCCGGCCCGCGGTCCCCCACCCCGCACGCCGTGTCGTGCGCCGCGTGGTCGCGCGTCCCGCTCGCACCGCGGCGGAGTCGCGCGTCCCCCGCGCGCAGGGCGGTAGAAGCGGACGTTCCCTGGCTCGGGGTGGGTGTTACTGCGGTCACCGGTTCCCGGTCGCGGAGCCGGCCGGCTCGGCCGCCACAAGCTGGCGGATCAGTCGATGGAGGAGGTCGGCGGCCAGGTCCGGCGCGTCCGGGGCTCCCGGCGTCTTCCGGCACGGAGGTTGTCATGATCGGACAACTACCTTCCTCCTTGCCTCCTAAGGGACCGTGTGGTCGGTGCCGCGCCGCTGGCCGCGATCCGACGGATCGTCTACGGGAAGAAGACCGCGTTGAGGATCCCTGTCAGCCTGGTTGCGGCTATGGCCGTGCTGGTGGCTGCAGCCTGCAGCTCGCCCGGG
>Ga0068856_100004717_pt1 | contig 13533 bp, 10 predicted proteins | sample KBSCornC62_FD_66595 | JGI IMG/M metagenome (GOLD analysis project Ga0068856, IMG submission 66595) | Corn rhizosphere microbial communities from Kellogg Biological Station, Michigan, USA - KBS Corn C6-2 | ecosystem: Host-associated > Plants > Roots > Rhizosphere > Soil ...
GGTCAGCAAGAACACAAACGCGGCGAACAGCAGCAGCAAAAAACTCCCGTTGAAGGGCACGTGAAAGATCAGCAGAGCGGCCGTGGTCACCAGAATCAAATCCCAGTAGCCCACTAGAACGAACGGCAGCGTCTTGCCGAGGATCAATTCCAGAGGGCGGATGGGCGTCACCATCAATTGCTCCATGGTGCCGATTTCTTTCTCGCGCACGATGGCCATGGCAGTCAGCGACAGCGTCACCAGAGTGATGATGTTCACCACCACGCCGGGGATGAAGTAGTTGCGGCTTTTGAGATCGGGGTTGTACCAGACGCGCGCGCGAGAGACGATCTGCGGCATGGGCAGGTCGATAGCGCCGCCGGAATTCATGGTCCCGCCGACCAGGCGGGAGCGCTGCGCCTCGCCCGCCGCTTCCTGCGAATAGCGGGCGATGACCTGGGAAGCGTAGCCGGAAACCAAGGACGCGGTGTTGGAATTCGTTCCGTCCAGTAACACCTGCACGCTGCTCGCCTGGCCGCGGGCGATATCGCGCGCGAAACCTGGCAGCACACGAATCACTCCATCCACCTGTCCGCGGTCCAGCAGAGCCTGCATCTGGCGCTCGTCACTGGGAGTGGCTTTGATCATGAAGTGGCCGGAGCCAGCAAATTCGTCCCGCAGATCGTGGCTTTGCGGCGTGTTGTCCTGATCCATCCAGGCGATAGTGGCGGTATCGACGTCCAGGTTTACGGCATATCCGAATACCAGCAACTGGATCAGCGGCGGGATTAGCAGCAAGCCGCGCATACGCGGGTCCCGGAGCGCCTGAATAAATTCCTTGCGAATAATAGAGCGGAGCCGCTGGCGCATGGTTCAAGCCACTTTCTGCCGCAACTTGCGGACCGTGAAAAAAAAGATCAGCGCTCCGTAGCCGCACAAGAGCAGGAAGTCGGGCCACAGGATCTGCGGGCCAATTCCTTTGAGGAACACGCCCTTCGAAATATTGATGAAATAACGCGCGGGAACGAACAGCGCGATGGCCTGGATCACGCGCGGCATGCTGCTGATCGAATAAAGAAATCCTGAGAGCAAAAAGCCCGGCAGAAAGGAGATCAGGGTTCCCATCTGGTAGGCCATCAGTTGGGTGCGAAACGTAGCCGAGACCCAGACTCCGGTGCACAATGAACCGAACAGGAAAACAAAACTGGAAATCGTCAGGAACAGCAGGCTGCCCTTGAACGGCACATCGAACAAATACACGCCGACTAGCATACAGATCACCATGTCGACCAGTCCCACCAGAAAGTAAGCCGCCAGCTTGCCCAGCACCAGTTCGGAAGGGCGGACCGGTGTCGACAGCAACTGCTCCATGGTTCCGTTCTCCCACTCGCGCGCGATGGTGAGCGAACTGAGATTGCCGGTGATGATCATCATGATCACGGCGATCAGCCCGGGCACGATGAAGTTCCGGGAAACCATGTCGGGGTTGTACCAGACCCGGTTCTCCGCGCTAATGCCCACCGGCGGGATCTCGCCGGCGTGCCTACTTTGCGCCTGGCCGCGGAGGCGCGCCGCATAGGTTTGAACGATACCCTCGGCGTAGCCTTGCGCAATGGCCGCGGTGTTGGAGTCGCTGCCGTCGAGCAGCAGTTGCACCTGCGCTTCGGCGTCGCCGGCGAGCACATTGCTGGAAAAATCCGCCGGGATCACGACGCCCAGCAAGGCGCGGCGCGAATCCATGGCCTGTTCAATGGGACGGTAGCCGCTCACCGCTTCAATGACCTGGAAATACCGCGATCCCTGGAAATCCCGCACCAGGTCAGCGCTCTCGGGTCTAAGGTCCATGTTGTAAACGATAGTGGGAATTCGATCCACGTCCAGACTGAGTGCATAGCCGAAAATCAGCAGCATGGTGAGCGGAATGGCGATGGCCGAAGCCAGGCTGCGCGGATCTCGAATGACGTGCAGCACTTCCTTGCGGGCGATGGCGCGGAGACGGCGGTAACTCATGCGGCCGCCTTTTCTTCCTGCTCGATCAGGCTGACGAAAACGTCTTCCATCGAGGGAGTGATGGGTTCCAAGACCGAGATCGCGATCCCGGCGCGGTCGAGCGTTTCGCGAATCCAGGCGATCGCGCGATCGGCGTCGGTTACTCTTATGTGCAAACCGCCGCCGAATACGGCCACGTCCTGGATGTTGTCACCGCCGTATAACTGGGTGAGGCTTTCGAGCAGATCGGAAGATTCCAGGTTCAACAGATGACCGGCGCCTAGCGACCGTTTCAACTCGGCGGGCGAGCCCAGCGCGATCATCCTTCCGCCGTACAGCAGCGCGACGCGATGGCAGTATTCGGCTTCGTCCATATAGTGGGTGGTGACGAAAATGGTATGGCCGGAGGCCGAGAGCTGATAGATCAGCTCCCAGAAATTGCGGCGCGCGATGGGGTCCACGCCGCTGGTAGGCTCGTCCAGAAACAAGATCGGCGGCTCGTGCAGGATCGCGCACCCCAGTGCCAGCCGCTGCTTCCAGCCGCCCGAGAGCAGGCGCGTCAAGGTATCCTGCTTGTCTTCGAGCTCCGCCATTTTCAGCACAAAATCCAGGCGCGCGGGAAATTTTTCGGGGGCTACCCCATAAACTCCGGCGAAGAACTCGATGTTCTCCTTGACCGTGAGGTCGTCGTAGAGCGAAAACTTTTGCGACATATAGCCGATGCGCCGCTTGACCTCTTCCGGGTGCAGACTGACGTCGAACCCTCCCACCACGGCGCGTCCCGACGTGGGGGCCATCAACCCGCACAGCACCCGGATGGTAGTGGATTTGCCGGCGCCGTTAGGTCCCAGGAAGCCGAAGATCTCGCCCGGTTGGACGTCCAGGTTCAGGTCGGCAACGGCGGTGAAATCGCCGAAGCGCTTGGTCAGTTTCTCGACGCGGACTGCTGGCCCTGAGCTATTAGGCAGCATGCGCCAGTTCCTGCCTGCTCACCAGCGCGATAAAAACATCTTCCAGCGAAGGCTGAATTTTCTGGTATTCGAACGGCGTAATCGGGAGCAACTTTTCGGGCGACGTTACGGCCGGATTGAGGAACAGGTGCAGATCGACGCCCATCGGTTGCACGGTCAGGACGCCCGGCTGGCGCTGCAGTGCGTCGCGGGTGGCGCGATGATTACTGGATGTCAATCGATAACACGCTTCCGGCAGGCCGCGCTTCAATCCAGCCGGCGTATCCACTTGAATCAAGCGTCCCTGGTGCATGAAGCCCACCCGGTTGGCGCGCTCGGCTTCATCCAGATACGCGGTGGTGACCAGAACCGTGAGCCCGTCGCGCACCAGCTGATACAGGATGGCCCAGAAGTCGCGCCGCGAAACCGGATCGACACCGTTGGTCGGCTCATCCAGAAACAGCACCCGCGGCTTGTGGAGCAGCGTGCACATCAGCGCCAGCTTTTGTTTCATGCCGCCGGAAAGCTTGCCGGCGGGACGCTGCTGAAATGGCTCCATGCGCGTCATGCGCAGCAGGCGCGCGCTCAATTCACGACGCTCGACGCCGACGATACCGAACAGGTCCGCGTAGAACGCCATGTTCTCAGCCACCGTCAAGTCGCTGTATAGGCCGAAGCGCTGGGCCATGTAGCCAATCTGATCTTTCACCCTTTCGACATCTTTTGAAACATCGTGGCCCGCCACCACGGCGCGGCCCTCGCTGGGGTTCATCAGGCCGCAAAACATGCGCATGGTGGTGGTCTTGCCTGCTCCATCGGGACCCACCAGCGCGAAAATCTCGCCTTCCGCGATCTGCAGATTCAAGTGATCCACAGCGGTGATCGCCGCGCCCGATCCGCCGGCGGACTTATTGCCAACGAATATCCGGGTCAGATTTTCCGCCACGATGATGGCGCTGGCATCGCTCACAGGGGAATCTCCGCGTCCACCGGCATATTGTTCTTGAGTTCATGCTGGGCGTTATCCACATCCACTTTGACGCGATACACCAGCTTCACACGCTCCTCTTTGGTCTGGATCTGCTTGGGCGTAAACTCTGCCTGCGAAGAGATGAACGAAACCACCCCGTGATAAATCTTTCCCGGATAAGAATCCGTCGTAAGATTCACTTTGGCGCCGAGCTTCACCCGGCCCAGATCGGTCTCGCCCACGTAGGCACGAAGCCAGGGATGATCCACATCGCCGATGCGAACGATGGAGGTTCCCGCGGCGATCACCTCACCGGGCTCCGCGGACTTGACCAGCACTACGCCATCGATGGGGCTGCTAATGGTTGTGTCGTTCAACTGCGCTTCCGTGATCCCGACCTGGGCACGAGCGCGATCGATGTCGGCGCGGAGCTGAATCAACTGCTCCTGCTTGCGCCGCAGGTCGATGCGGTTGGCCTGGGCGGTGCGGACGGCGGCTTGCGCGCGCGCGAGTTGTGCGCGGGCGCCTGCGATTTCCTCCTGGCGGGGCCCCTCTTTCACCAGTCTGGCGCGGTCTTCGGCCTGCGCCAGGACCGCAGTGGCGGCGCTGAATTTGGTGCGCGCCTGGTCGAACTGCGATGTAGAAATGTCGGTGTTCTTATATAGAGTCTGGGCGCGTTCCCAGTCGGCGCGAGCCAGTTCCATTTGGGCGCGCGCTTCGTTCACGCTCGATTCCGCCTGCCGGATTTCTGCGGGACGGCTGCCGGCGTTGAGCTCGTCGAGATGGGCCTGCTGCTGCGCCAGCTCGGCCTGGCGTGCGGAGATGTCGCTGTCGATGGTGGCCTGCTGGTATTCGATGGTGGTCTTCAACTGGTCGTAGGTCGATTGCGCGCTCGCCACGGCGGCCACATCGCGCAGTTTCTGCTGCTGGAGCTGGGCGGCATCCAGCCGCGCGATCACTTGCCCCATCCTCACGGTATCGCCCTCGCGCACCGTAAGCTCGATCAGCCGCCCCGCGGTCTTAAAAGAGAGATCTACCAGGGTCAGCTCCAGATTTCCCGACACTTGAATGCTGTTTCTGGGACCGGCGAACTGTCCGGTTCGCCACATATATAGTCCGATACCGGCGGCGATGAGTACGATGACAAGCAGGATCCGCAGTGGCTTTTTCATTGGTTGAGGTAATCTCCGATGGCGCCCGTCGCGGTTGCCAAATCCAGACGGGCGACGTTGTAGTCATAAAGCGCGATCACCTGGTTATCGCGGGCGCGCTGCAAACGGGTTTGCGCGTCGGTGACTTCGACCGACGTGGCCACCCCTGCGTCATAGCGGCGCCGCGCTTGCGCCAGTTCACTTTCCGCGAGGCTTAAGCCTTCGCGCGAAGCGTCTACTTCTGCGGCGGCCGAGCGCAGGCTCTCGAGCGCCGTACGCACCTGCAATTCGATCTGTTGGCCTACGTCCTTGGTGCGAATTTGTTCCTGTCTGTATTGCGAGAAGCTTTCCTCGCGGCGGGCCGCGCGGTTGCCGCCATCGAACACCGGAACGCGCAGCGACGCCCCCAGCGTGAAGGTGGCGCGGGACGAGACCACGTCAGGGCCGATGGCACCGTAATCCGCCAAGGCGCCAATGGTAGGCAGCCGCTCCGCTTTCACAGCGCTGTGGCTGAGGCGCGCCGCTTCCTCGCGCTGCTGTTGGGTCTTCAGCTCGAAGCGAGCCTTGCGCGCTTGTTCGAGCAGCATCTCGGAGGACGCCGGATCGATCGGTTTATAGTCCAGCTTGTCGGTGAACTCGACCGACGAGTCCAGGTGCAATCCCATGGACTTTAGAAGCTGCAAAACCACGCGGGTGCGATCATTTTCGGCGCGAATCAGGCGCTGGCGATCGTTGGCCAGTTGCACTTCGGCGCGAGTGACTTCGATGCCGGTGCCGGTGCCGGCGGTCTGCGCACGGCGGGCTTGCGCCAGCAAAGCCTCCGACAACTCGACATTGGCGCGAGCGGTGTCGCGGTCCGCATCCGCCCGAAGGCAGGCCAGATAGGCGCGCGCCACTTCATCGCTCACCTGGCTGCGCGTCGCATCGTTATCGAACTTGACTGCCTCGAGCGTAGCCTTCGAAGCTTGATATTTGCGGACGATGCTGAAGTTCAGCAGGGATTGCTGCGCGCTGGCGCGGGCGTCAAACACGTTAAACGGCCCGACGATGGAGGGAATCGAAAAACCGGGAATTGGGATATTAAAAGCAAAGCCGTAAGCTTTCAGGTTGGTGGTCTGGCGGTTTTCGCGAATCGTGGTATCGAGATTGGGCAGGAGTGCGGCCCTCGCTTCGGCGACCCGGTCCTTGGCCTGCTGGATCGACTCCTGCGCCAGGGCGGCGCGTGCCGAGCCATCCGGCGCGAGCGCAATCTCGACCGCGCGTTTCATGCTGAGCGGCAGCGGGCTTTGCGCCCAACCCAATGTCCCCGCCAACAGGAACATCGACAATACGCGCATTTTAGGGTTCCTCCCTCACTGGATTTGCCGCAGCCACGGGAGCGCGCAGGCCGGCCGCGATGAAGTTGACCAGACGGCGTGTCAGCGCGTGGCGGTCAACCGGTTGGCCGCTCATCAGCGGCAATACGCTCGAAAGGGCCAGAATGTGCGTCATGCAGCCTGCCATGAAATGCAGCCGCCAGAAGGCTTCTTCCGGCGAGAGTTCGGGAAGCGCTTCGCGAATGGCTTGCGAGAAACGCTCGGCCACATGCTGCAAGTGCTTTCTATACACCCGGTCCACGAATTGATTGGGGTTCGACAAGACGCGGCCGATGAGCGGGACGGCTGGAAGCATCTCCAGCATGAGCATCGGCGCCAGAAAGGCTTCGACGATCTGCTCCACACCAGGGGGATGCCCGGCGGCATCCAGCATTTCAAAGCGGCGCTGGTTAATGGGAAGGATGCGGCGCTGGATAATGGCGTCGATCAGACTTTCCTTGGATTGGAAGTGATAATTGACGGCCGCCAGATTGACCTGAGCTTCAGCCGTAATGTCGCGCAGCGAGGTAGCATCGAAACCATTCATACCAAAGAGCTTTTCGGCGGCGTTCAGAATGCGGGTTTTGGTATCGAGCGGCGTCAAAGCTTCCATCAAGATCATATGTATGTTTGAATCATACGATTGATTTATACGAGGCGTCAAGTAAATTTTTGGGCCCGTACCTGTTGTATACGCGCCTGATTCGCCGGGCTGCTACGTTAACTTGAAGGAAAGCCATGACCCCTGCCGTATCGACGCACTCAGAACTCTTGGATCGCTGGCCGGTGCTCAGCACCGAGGCGAGGCTCAAGCAATTTAACCTTCTTCCCCGCGATGAGGCAGACGATTTTTTCCTGGATATATCCGCACACGACCAAGCGGAGCTGATTCGAGCCATGGCGGCCGGGGAGCGCCGTCTTTGGGTGCGTCTCTTGGCCCCTGACGACGCGGCCGACCTGGTTCAAGAGTTTGAGCCGGGCCAGCGCGACGAGATTTTGGGCGATCTAGACGAAAGCACGCGTAGTGAGGTCAATGGTCTGCTGGCCTATAAGGAGGATATGGCGGGCGGCAGGATGAGTCCCCGATTTTCCAGCCTGCGGCCGGAATCCACGGTGGATGAGGCAATTGCATACCTTCGCAGACAAGCTAAGGAGGTCGAAACGATCTACTATGCCTACGCGGTGGACGACGAACAGCATTTGCTGGGGGTGGTGTCGCTGGGAGATTTGTTTGTGGCGGAACGGACGAAGCGTGTCAAGGACGTCATGCGAACGAGCTTCGTCTCCGTGCCTGAGAATACGGATCAGGAAGAAGTTGCCAAGCTATTTCGACAACATCACCTGCTTGCCATCCCGGTGGTGGATGGCGCGCGGCATATCAAAGGCATTGTCACAATCGATGACATTGTTTCGGTTCTGCAAGAGGAGGCGAGCGAAGACATTCAGAAGATGGGCGGCTCGGAAGTTCTGGACGGCCCGTATCTGGAAGTCTCCTTTCTCGAAATGGTGAAAAAACGCGCCGGTTGGCTGGCCATTCTCTTCGTGGGCGAGATGCTCACGGCGACCGCCATGGGCTACTTCGCGGATGAGATCGCCAAGGCGGTGGTTCTCGCGCTGTTTTTGCCGCTCATTATCAGCAGCGGAGGAAATTCGGGCTCGCAAGCAACTACCTTGGTGATACGCGCCATGGCACTGGGGGAAGTTCGGCTGCGAGACTGGTTTCGAGTGATCCGGCGGGAGTTGTGCGCCGGTGTCGTCCTGGGCACGGCGCTGGCGGCGATCGGACTGATTCGAATCTTAGTCTGGCAGAAGATCAGCGGCGCCTATGGCGTTCACTACGTCTTGCTCGCGCTCACGATCGCCTGCAGCTTGATCGGCGTCGTCACTTTTGGAACCATTGCCGGTTCCATGCTGCCCTTCCTCTTGCGGCGCTGTGGACTTGATCCCGCGAGTGCTTCAGCTCCCTTTGTCGCGACACTGGTGGACGTAACGGGACTCATCATCTATTTCACGTTCGCGGCGGCGATACTTCGGGGGACGCTGCTTTGATGCTTTCCAAGCTCAAGATGCAGCCTGATGGAGGCGATCCAGACCGGTCCGCGCTGCTGATTGTAAGCCGGGTTCGCAACGTGCTGGAGATCAAAACTTGCGAAGAATCCGGGAAACAGGCGCGCACTGTAGTAAGTCTCCGAAATGTACTCCGGGCCATACTGCAGACGGCCATCGCCGATCAGAAAATCATAGCCTCCGCGCGCGAGGTAGAGCGCGTGGACCCCGGAAATACCGCTGACCGTGAGTTCCGTGGCGACCGTATCGAACGGCCGGCGCCATCGCTCACCGCCCATCGAAATACCAGCGCTTGCCAGACGATCGATGGCCGTGAACGCGAAGCTCTCCGTCTTTCCGTCGTTCCACCCCAGCCGCGCGAAGACGCCGATGTTGCTAGTCAGTTCCTGCTCCATGTTTAATCCGAAGCCATACTTGAGAGTCCCGTTGCGGCGAGTGGAGGTGACATCGGGCGTGCTGCCCGTCAGTTGCGCCGGCCGGAGCGCTTCGGCGTAATTACCTGCGGCGGCGCGATTGAGGTAGTGCAGCGCGCGGACTGCGCCGCCGTGCTTGCTTATGCTGTAGCGGTACTCCCCCTCGAATACGTCTCCACGATTCCGAAACAGTCTGCGATCGAAGCGAAGCCCATTTGCCACGCGAGGCATCGCGGCGCTGGCATAGCGGACAGACCAATTGCGCGCGTGGAACTCGTGCACCCATCCCCAGGTGTAGCCGCGAACGTCGGCCGGATAATCCCATGCACCGTTATACATCACGGCCCACCCCATGAATTGGGTTCGCGGATCGTGCGAATACTTGTTGTTGTCGAAGAAGTCCGTCAGCGTAAAGCGCCCGGCGGTGATTGTGTAGCGATTCATCGGGCGCTCGCCGGAAAGCTGATTTTCTTCGCCTTCGACCGGCTCCGTTTCATTGCCGAAGCCAAAATCGTGAGATACGTACAACCGCGCCACGTAGGGTTTGGGAGTAGCTGACGCGACGCGCGGCAATTCGCCATTTGACGAGTTGGCAAGCCCATCGACGCCGCTAAATCCGCGTCCGCCGGCGATTTCTGGATCGAAGTACAGTGCTGTGTTTTTCTCCAGGCGCACGCCGAAGAACAGCGTCGTAGTGAGCGATACATCGCGCTCCGGATAGTCCTGGAGACTGAACGGGCCCGAGTAGGGCGAATGAAAAGTGCCATGGTACTGCCCGATGGAGGTTGCCTGATAGAACAGATTCCAACGCTCGGATTTGACCGGTTCCGCATGTGTTGGCGTCGATGGTTCTTGCGCGGATGCCGCCAGGCCGATCGAGAACACGACCGCCCAAAAAGGAAGGTGGAGCGGGAATCGATTTGTAGTCATGAGCCGGGACCGCAAGCCAGCTACAGCAATAAATCGGCGGTGCAGAGTAATTGTGGGAAATTACAGCGAGCCAAGACCGCGAGGAGAAGGCCCCGCTGGCGCGGTTCCCGACGCTTCTTCGCACCGCGGCAGACGATTACTGCCATCAGACATGAGGGGCCTCTTTTCTCCTGGAGCTGAAGTGGGTAAACCGCAATCCTTGCTTAGGCTATACCCGGCGGGGTATGCTTGTCAAGACGTTATTCGGGTTTTATGGCTCACACGATCGAAGAGAAAAAGAAGTTGCTCAATCGCGTACGGCGCATCGGAGGTCAAGTGGATTCGGTCGCACGGGCGCTCGAACAGGAGGCGGAATGTTCCGATGTGCTGCATAACATTTCCGCGTGCCGAGGCGCCATGGACGCTCTGATGGCGGAGGTGATCGAGGGGCATATCCGCTTTCATGTTCTGGATCCCAAAACCAAACCCACCAATGAGCAGACCCGGGCGGCCGACGATCTGATTCATGCTCTGAGAGCGTACCTGAAGTAGGCCGGCCACGGCGATGCCAACACCCGACGCGAACAGCAGCGCGAAAACTTCAGTAACTGGCGTCGGCACAGCCAAGGCCAAGAATCACAATATTCAAGTTTCGCCCGCCGTCCTGGACGCAGCGCGGAAGGACGGTGATGAACTGCTTCAGTCCTTGCGGACAACTCCCCAAGGACTGACGCAAACGGAAGCCGAGACTCGCGCGCGCACGGTGGGCCCGAATGAAGTGGCACAGGAGAAGAAGCAGGGCTGGCCCGACCGTCTTCTGAAAATCATCCGCAACCCATTGGTGATCCTGCTGGCGACGCTGTCGGCGATTTCGTTCGCTACCGGCGACGCGCGCGCCGGGACCGTGATGGCGGCTATGGTCGTGCTGAGCGTCGGGCTCCGCTTCGTGCAGGAAGCCCGGGCGGACACGGCGGCAGCAAAACTCAAGGCCATGATCCACGTCACCGCCACCGTCGTTCGGGATAGCGCTCCGAAGGAGATGCCGCTCCGCGACTTGGTGCCCGGGGACATCATCAAGCTGTCCGCGGGCGACATGATCCCAGGCGATGTACGGGTGCTCTCCGCCAAAGACCTCTTTATCATCCAGGGCAGCCTCACCGGGGAATCGTTTCCGGTCGAGAAGTTCCACGACGCCGAGACCAAGGTTGTCAGCTCACCCACCGAGCTCAAGAACACCTGCTTCATGGGGACCAGCGTCGAAAGCGGCACGGCCACTGCGGTCGTGGTTGCGACCGGAGTCCACACCTATCTCGGCAGCATGGCCAGCGCCATCACCGAAGATGAGCCGCCGACCAGCTTCGACCAGGGGCTCAATCGTTTCACCTGGCTCATGATCCGGCTAATGGCGGTGATGGTGCCGCTGGTGTTCCTCATCAACGGCTTCACCAAACACGACTGGAAGGGCGCTTTTTTCTTTGCGATGGCGGTAGCCGTCGGCCTCACACCGGAGATGCTGCCCATGATTGTTTCGGTGTGCCTCTCCAAGGGCGCGCTCGCCATGAGCCGCAAGAAAGTGATCGTGAAGCGGCTCAATGCGATCCAAAATTTCGGGGGCATGAATTTTTTGTGCACCGACAAAACCGGAACGCTTACTGAGGACCGCGTGATCCTCATGCGGCATTGCAACGTCGCGGGGCGCGAGACCGAGGAAGTGCTCCTCGACGGCTATCTGATCAGCCATTTCCAGACAGGATTGAACAACCTGCTCGATATTGCGATTCTGGCCAGCCCCGACTTTCACCAGCAAGCGTTAGTCGAGAAGTACCAGAAACTTGATGAAGTGCCTTTCGACTTTACGCGGCGCATGATGTCGGTGCTGGTGCAAGACCCGGAAGGGAAGGCGATACTTCTTACCAAGGGCGCTCCCGAGGAAATGTTTCATCAGTGCTCGCACTTTGAACTAGACGGGAACGTGTCGCCGATGGACCCCAACCTGATCGTCGGATTGAAGGAAGAGTACGCGAGCCTCAGCAACGACGGCTTCCGGGTTCTGGCGGTGGCAACCAAGGAGCTGAAGGGGAAACAGGTTTGCTCCAAGCACGATGAAAGCGATCTGGTCTTAAAAGGTTACGTGGCATTTCTGGATCCGCCCAAAGATACGGCAGCGGGCGCCATCGAGGCCCTGCGGAAGCATGGCGTGGCGGTAAAAATTCTCACCGGCGACAACCAACTGGTCAGCCGCAAGGTTTGCAAAGACGTGGGCCTGTCGGCAGATCCCATGCTGCTTGGCGGCGACGTGGAGAAAATGTCGGATGCCGAACTGGCCGATGCGTCGGAGAAGGCGACGCTCTTCGCGCGCCTCTCTCCAGCCCACAAGCAGCGGGTGATCCGCGCCCTCCGGGGCAAGGGGCACGTGGTGGGATTCATGGGCGACGGAATCAACGATGCTCCCGCCCTGCGAGCCGCGGACATCGGCATCTCGGTGGATACGGCGACGGACATCGCGAAGGACTCGGCGGATCTGATCTTGCTGGAGAAGGATCTCATGGTGCTGGATGGCGGCGTGGTGGAGGGCCGGAAGGTTTTCGCGAACATCCTTAAGTACATCCGGATGGGGGCCAGTTCCAACTTCGGCAACATGTTCAGCGTGCTCGGCGCGAGCGCCTTCCTGCCTTTCATTCCGATGGCCCCCATTCAGGTATTGACCAACAACCTGCTGTACGATTTCTCGCAGGTGCCGATCCCAACCGACGCGGTGGACGATGAGCAAGTGGCGCGCCCGCGGCCGTGGAACATCGATGAAATCAAGCGATTCATCCTTTTCATCGGCCCCATTAGCTCGATTTTCGACTACACGACTTTTTTCGTCATGCTGTGGGTCTTCAACTGCTGGGACCCAGCCCGTGCGCCGGTGTTCCAGACCGGCTGGTTCGTCGAGTCGCTTATGACACAGACGCTCATCATTCACGTCATTCGCACAAATAAGATTCCCTTCCTGCAGAGCCGGGCGAGCTGGCCGCTGACGGCCACGACGTTCTCCGTCATGGCTTTCGGAATGTGGCTGCCGCTTTCTCCGCTGGCCTCTTCTCTGGGCCTCGCGCAACTGCCGCGGATGTACTGGCCGATCCTGATGCTGACGCTTCTCGGCTACATGAGCCTTACGCAAATAACCAAGGCCTGGTTGCTGCGGAAGAAATGGATCTGATCGTGTCAGGGCTGGCAGAGATCGAACCATTCCTTTGGATAGTCGACGAGGATGGGAAACCACAAACTAAGTATCTTGAGCAGGAACTCCTTCCCCCGCCTCCGCCACCCAGGAAATAAACGCAACCCAGCTATAAGGGCGCTACTGGCCTGCGCGGGAAGCGCGTCCCATGGGAAACTCGATCCATGATCCGCATTGCGAACGCGCAGGGCTTCTGGGGGGACTCGCTGGAGGCGCCGCTCGAACAACTGCGCGGCGGGCCTATCGACTATCTGACGCTGGATTATCTGGCGGAAGTCACTATGTCGATTCTGCAGAAGCAATACGCGCGCGATCCGGAGGCCGGCTATGCGCGGGATTTCCCGCAAATGATCGAGCGTGGGGCGAAGGAGATCGTGCAGCGCGGCGTGAAAGTAGTGGCCAACGCCGGCGGCGTGAATCCCGAGACCTGTGGTGAAGCGGTGGCTGCGGCGCTGGCACGCGCCGGCTACCAGGCGCGGATGAAGATCGGTGTAGTCACGGGCGACAACATTCTCGATCGCCTG
>Ga0068856_100004718_pt1 | contig 13531 bp, 20 predicted proteins | sample KBSCornC62_FD_66595 | JGI IMG/M metagenome (GOLD analysis project Ga0068856, IMG submission 66595) | Corn rhizosphere microbial communities from Kellogg Biological Station, Michigan, USA - KBS Corn C6-2 | ecosystem: Host-associated > Plants > Roots > Rhizosphere > Soil ...
AATTAAAGATCCGCAAGGGCGACCTGGTAAAGGTTATTGCCGGCAACTCAAAAGGTTCGCAAGGCAAGGTTCTTGAGGTAATCACAGATAAAAACCGTGCTATTGTGGAAGGCGCCAACATGGTGTCGAAACACACCAAGCCGAACGCAGCTACCCCAAACGGCGGTATCGTGAAACAAGAAGCTGCTATCCACATTTCGAACCTGATGCTGGTTGACCCTAAATCGGGCAAACCAACCCGCGTTGGCCGTGCGAAAGGTAAAGATGGCAAACTGGTAAGAATTGCAAAAGTATCAGGGGAGGAAATCAAGTAATGGCAACTGCAAAAACATACACTCCGCGACTAAAGTCGAAATACAAGGAAGAGATCCGCGAGAACTTGAAAAATAAGTTCCAATATAAAAGCGTAATGCAGGTTCCTAAGCTGGAGAAGATTGCTATCAACCAGGGTGTTGGCGGTGCTACAACCGACAAGAAACTGATTGAGCAAACTATCACTGAATTGTCGACCATTACTGGTCAGCAGGCAGTTTCTTCAAAATCGAAGAAAGATATCTCGAACTTCAAATTGCGTAAAAACATGCCGGTAGGCGTACGTGTAACTTTGCGCGATAACAACATGTACGAGTTCCTTGATCGTTTGATCGCTGTTGCTTTGCCTCGTATCCGCGACTTCAAAGGTATCAACGATAAAGGTTTTGACGGTCGTGGTAACTATACACTGGGTATCACCGAGCAGATCATTTTCCCTGAGATCAACATCGACAAGATCAACAAGATCCAGGGTATGGACATCACCTTTGTAACTTCGGCTACAAATGATGTTGAAGCTTTGGAATTGCTGAAAGAATTTGGATTACCATTTAAAAATCAGAATAAATAATGGCTAAAGAAGGTGTAAAAGCACGCGAAATTAAACGTGCTAAATTAGTAGCTAAATACGCTGAGAAAAGAGCAGCCCTGAAAGCCGCCGGCGACTACGCAGCATTGGACAAACTGCCTAAAGCAGCTTCTCCGGTAAAACTGCACAATCGCTGCAAGCTTACCGGCCGTCCTCGTGGTTATATGCGCCAGTTTGGTATTTCGCGTGTTACATTCCGCGAAATGGCCCTGGAAGGCAAGATCCCGGGAGTGAAGAAAGCCTCTTGGTAAGCTGAAAGCCAAAAGCTGAAAGCAATTAAAGCTTTGGTCTTTAAGCTTTCTGCTTTATGCTCAAAAAGAATATTAACCGATGGCAGGTCTACGGATACCACCATCATAAACAATAAGTAATGAATACAGATCCAATCGCAGATTATCTTACACGAGTAAGGAATGCTATTAAAGCCAACCAAAGGGTTGTTGAAATTCCTGCATCAAATCTGAAGAAGGAAATCACGAAAGTGCTTTTCGACAAAGGTTACATCGCTAACTTTAAATTCGAGGACAATGGTCCTCAAGGCACCATCAAGGTTGCTTTGAAGTACCACCCGATTACCAAAGTTCCTGCTATCCGCAGCATCCAGCGTATCAGTAAACCAGGTTTGAGAAAATACGCAGGTACGGCTACAATGCCGCGTGTATTAAATGGTTTAGGTATCGCTATCCTTTCAACCTCTAAAGGCGTTATGTCCGACAAAGAGGCCCGTCAGCAAAATATTGGCGGCGAGGTATTGTGCTACGTTTATTAATCAATAGGAGGAAAAGAAGTAATGTCAAGAATAGGAAAAGCACCTATAGCAGTACCTGCAGGCGTAACTATCTCTGTAAACGACGCTAACGTTGTTACAGTAAAGGGCCCTAAAGGCGAATTGCACCAGGCTGTTGACAGTGATATCACTGTAGCACAAGAAGATGGACACCTTTTGGTTCAGCGTCCTTCTGATCAAAAACGCCACAAAGCATTACACGGTTTATATCGTGCGCTTTTAAATAACATGGTTGTTGGCGTAACCACAGGTTACAAATTGGAGCAGGAATTAGTTGGTGTGGGTTACCGCGCTACTAACAACGGTAACACTTTGGACCTGGTATTAGGCTACTCTCACCACTACGTGTTTGAATTGCCTAAAGAAATTAAAGTTTCAACGACTGCTGAGAAGGGTAAAAACCCAACCATCATTCTGGAATCAATCGACAAACAACTTATTGGTCAGGTAGCTGCGAAGATTCGCTCACTGCGTGCACCAGAGCCTTACAAAGGTAAAGGTATCAAGTTTGTTGGCGAGCAATTGAGAAGAAAAGCAGGTAAATCGGCATCTAAAAAATAATCGTCATGACAGGTAAATTATCAAGAAGAGACAGAATTAAAAAGGGGATCAGGAAAAGGATTTCAGGATCTTCCGAGCGTCCGCGCTTGTCAGTGTACAGGAGCAACAAAGGTATTTATGCCCAGATCATTGACGATGTAACCGGTAAAACTATTGTGTCGGCATCATCTTCATCGAAAGATTTCAGCGCAAAAGGCACTAAATCAGAACAATCAGCAGCCGTAGGCAAGCTGGTAGCTGAGAAAGCTGTTGCAGCCGGAATCAAAGAAGTGGTATTTGACCGTAACGGTTACTTATATCATGGCCGTGTTAAATCACTGGCTGAAGGTGCACGTGAAGGCGGTTTAAACTTTTAATCGGAAAGAGAGATGTCAACAATCAACATAAAAAGAGTAAAAACCAGCGAGATCGAATTAAAAGATCGCCTGGTAAGCATACAGCGTGTTGCCAAAGTAACCAAAGGTGGCCGTACTTTCAGCTTCTCTGCTATCGTAGTAGTAGGCGACGAGAATGGCGTAGTAGGTTACGGTTTGGGTAAAGCAAAAGAGGTAACTGAAGCAATTGCTAAAGGTATCGATGATGCTAAAAAGAACCTGGTAAAAGTTCCAATCATCAACGGAACTATTCCTCACGAGCAGATCGGTAAGTTTTCGGGTGGTTTTGTGTTCATCAAACCAGCTGCAAACGGTACAGGTGTAATCGCAGGCGGTGCAATGCGTGCGGTATTAGAGTCGGCAGGTGTACACAACGTATTGGCTAAGTCAAAAGGTTCATCAAACCCGCACAACGTGGTGAAAGCAACCGTATCGGCATTATCGCAAATGCGTGATGCTTATACCGTAGCTCAGCAGCGCGGCATTAATTTAGGTAAAGTATTTAACGGATAATCGTCATGGCAAAGATCAAAATAACACAGATTAAGAGCGTGATCGATAGGACCGAACGCCAGAAAAAGACCATCGAAGCCCTGGGTTTGAAGAAAATCAACCACAGCGTTGAGGTGGAAGCTACACCTGCTATCATCGGCATGGTGCGCAAAGTAAATCATTTGGTAGCTGTTGAAAATATTTAATGTCATGAATTTAAGTAATTTAAAACCTGCAGAAGGTTCTACTAAAAATAGAAAAAGGATTGGCCGTGGTACAGGCTCAGGCCGTGGCGGTACGTCGACCCGTGGTCACAAAGGCGCCGGTTCACGTTCTGGTACAAGCACCAAGGTTGGTTTCGAAGGCGGTCAAATGCCTTTGCAGCGCCGCTTACCCAAGGTAGGGTTCAAAAACCCTAACCGCGTAGAGTACGTTAGCGTAAACCTGGATACTTTACAAAAATTAGTAGACGAGCATAAAGTTTCTGCAATAGATTTTGCAACTTTGAAAGATCATGGTTTGGTATCGCGTAATGACCTGGTGAAAATCTTAGGTCGTGGCGAACTGAAAGCCAAGGTTGAAGTTAGCGCTCACGCTTTTTCGGCAACAGCTCAGAAAGCGATCGAAGCAGCTGGTGGTACTATTGTTAAGTTGTAATTTCAATGAAGAACTTCCTCAATACATTATCCAATATCTGGAAAATTGAAGATTTAAGAGTGCGTATTATTAACACACTCTTATTTCTTTTGATATATCGTATAGGCTCATACGTGGAGTTACCAGGTGTGATCCATTCGCAATTGAATACCAGTAACGGTACTGCCGGGCTTGTAGGATTGCTGAATATGTTTGCAGGTGGTTCATTCTCCCGCGTATCTATTTTTGCGATCGGCGTAATGCCTTACATTTCGGCATCTATCGTTGTTCAATTGTTGGGTATCGCTGTTCCTTATTTTGCGAAATTGCAGAAGGAAGGTGAAAGCGGCCGTAACAAGCTTAACCAATGGACCCGTTACCTGACCATCGGTATTGCCGCATTGCAGGCCGTGGGTTACATCAGGACGCAGGTTACCGCGAACCAGATAAGCCCCGAGATGGGCGTTGCTGCGTTCAACATATTATCGGTATTTATCTTGACTGCAGGTACATTGTTTGTAATGTGGCTTGGTGAAAAGATTACAGATAAGGGTATTGGTAACGGTATTTCTATCATCATCATGGTGGGTATCATTGCGCAGTTGCCAAGCGCGTTCCTGACTGAGTTCGGGATCCGTGTTAATGGTAAAGGCGGACCTATCGTGTTTATCGCTGAAATTATCGGCCTCATCGCTGTAGTAATGTTCACCATCCTGATCGTTCAGGGTACAAGGAAGGTAGCTGTACAATATGCAAAACGTGTTGTTGGCAACAAGCAATATGGCGGCGTGCGTCAGTATATTCCTTTAAAGGTTAACGCAGCAGGTGTAATGCCAATCATCTTTGCTCAGGCGCTGATGTTCATCCCGGCTTACATTCCGCAACTGTTCCCATCGGTATCAACAAATCCGATAGTGATGCAGCTGGCTAACTACAGCTCGGTAGGGCACAACCTCCTGTTTGCAATATTGATCATCGTATTCACTTATTTCTATACGGCTATCACCATCAATCCTAACCAAATGGCTGAGGATATGAAGAAGAATGGCGGCTTTGTTCCGGGTGTTAAACCGGGCAGACCTACATCTGAATTCCTCGATGGTGTGATCTCGAAGATTACTTTGCCCGGATCTATATTCCTGGCGCTGATTGCAATAATCCCGGCATTTGCTATTACCGTAGGTGTGAGCAGTGTATTCGCCAGGTTCTTTGGTGGTACGTCGCTGATCATCCTTGTGGGCGTTGTGCTGGATACTTTGCAGCAGATCGAGAGCCACTTGCTGATGAGGCATTATGATGGCCTGATGAAAACTGGAAGAATTACCGGACGTACTTCGGTACCTACTTCGGCAGGTACTACGCCACCGGTGATCTAATTTTTTAACATGTCAAAGATCAATTATAAGTCTGTCGAAGAGATAGAGCTAATAAGAGAAAGTTCTTTACTTGTTTCCAAAACACTAGGGGAGATAGCTAAAGTTATACGCCCCGGAATCAAAACAATCGAATTAAATAAACTTGCCGAAACTTTCATCCGTGACAACGGGGGAGTTCCGGCATTTTTAAATTATAACGGTTTCCCATACTCGCTTTGCATTTCGCTGAACGACCAGGTGGTACACGGTTTCCCGAGCCAGCATGTGCTGGTTGAAGGCGACCTAGTATCGGTTGACTGCGGTGTGGTCAAGAACAAGTTTTACGGCGACTCAGCTTACACCTTTGCCATCGGCGAGGTAAGCGCCGAAGTGCAAAAACTGATGCGGGTAACTAAAGAGTGCCTTTATAAAGGTATCGAGAAAGCCGTGCCGGGTATGCGTGTCGGCGATGTTGGTTACGCAGTGCAGGAGCATGCCGAGAAGAATGGTTTTGGTGTAGTGAAGGAACTGGTGGGTCATGGTGTGGGAACACATCTGCATGAGAAGCCAGAAGTGCCTAACTACGGCAAACGCGGCTCAGGCATTAAGCTTGAAGAAGGTATGGTGATCGCTATTGAGCCGATGATCAATGCCGGAAGAGCCGGTGTGAAGTTTTGGGACGACGGTTGGACGGTGTCTACTTCTGACCGGAAGCCATCTGCTCATTACGAGCATACGGTGGCCATCAGAAAGGGCGCTGCCGACATTCTATCGACTTTTTCTTACGTTGATGAAGTTTTAAAAGAAAAAGTTAATAATTAAAAATATTTTATTTAATTTTGCAACCCGGTTTTTAAGCGGATAATAAAGTGTAAAAGTTAGTAGATGTGAGATTTGAGATGTGAGATTTTCATTTTTCGAACCAGAAATACTGACAAAGCATATAAAAAAGATAGATAGAGGATAGAGCGACGAGCAATTAAAAGTCTCAAATCTCATATCTCAAATCTCATATCTAAAAAAGAAAATATGGCGAAACAATCATCGATTGAACAGGACGGAACAATTCGGGAAGCATTGTCAAATGCAATGTTTCGGGTTGAACTCGAAAATGGTCATGAGATTATCGCGCATATTTCCGGTAAAATGCGTATGCACTACATCAAAATTTTACCTGGCGACAGAGTGAAGTTGGAGATGAGTCCGTATGATTTAACTAAAGGCCGTATAACCTACAGGTATAAATAGTAAAGAGATGAAAGTTAGAGCATCCATTAAAAAACGCAGCGCTGATTGCAAGATCATCCGTCGTAAAGGAAAACTTTACGTGATCAACAAAAAGAACCCTAAGTACAAACAACGTCAGGGTTAATTAAAAACATTGGAACGATTGTACAACGGTGGCCCGCCGTTCGGTCGTTTACTTAAAAACAATTTAAAAATATGGCAAGGATTGCAGGTATTGATTTACCAAAGAACAAAAGAGGAGAGATCGGACTTACTTACATTTACGGTATCGGCCGTTCAACCGCCCAGGACATTTTGACCCAGGCAGGCATCAGCTTCGATACTAAAGTACAAGAATGGACCGATGAGCAATTAACAGCGATCCGCGGGATCATCAACGATCAGATCAAGGTGGAAGGCGCCCTTCGTTCAGAAGTGCAGCTTAACATCAAGCGTTTAATGGATATCGGTTGCTACCGTGGCACCCGTCACCGTAAAGGTTTGCCTTTACGTGGACAGCGTACCAAAAACAACTCACGTACCCGTAAAGGAAAACGTAAGACGGTTGCTAACAAGAAAAAGGCTACTAAGTAGTAATTAGAGATTAGAGACTGGAGATTAGTCAAAGGTGTCTAGGAATATATAAATTAGAGACGTTGGGTCCAAGTTATTCAGTAACTCAGTAATTCAACAAATCGATAATTAAAAAACAAGATGGCTAAAACAGCAAAAAAAGTTACCAAGAAGCGTATCGTAGTAGTAGAGTCTGTAGGCGAAGCACACGTTAACGCTACATTCAACAACATCATCATTACCCTGACAAACAAAAACGGACAGGCTATCTCATGGTCGTCTGCAGGTAAGATGGGTTTCAAAGGTTCAAAGAAAAACACTCCATACGCTGCTTCACAAGCTGCTGCCGATTGCGGTAAAGTTGCTTATGACTTAGGTCTGCGTAAGGTAGAGGTGTTTGTAAAAGGTCCTGGTGCAGGTCGTGAGTCAGCAATTCGTACGCTGCAAACTTCCGGTATCGAGGTAACAACCATCAAAGATATCACCCCGCTTCCGCACAACGGTTGCCGTCCTTCAAAAAGAAGAAGAGTTTAATTAATATATTTTTTAAAGCTAAGAGTCGCCGGCTGCGGGCTGGTTGATACTTTAAAAACAAACACAATGGCTAGATACACAGGACCAAAATCCAAAATTGCGCGTAAATTCCGCGAGCCAATCTTCGGCCCGGACAAAGCGCTCGAAAGAAAAAATTACCCTCCGGGTATGCACGGCTCATCAAAACGCCGTGGTAAACAATCAGAGTACTCAACCCAGTTGCAGGAAAAACAAAAGGTTAAATACACTTACGGTGTGTTAGAGCGTCAATTCGAAAACCTGTTTCACCGTGCAAATGCTAAAGAAGGTATCACTGGTGAAAACTTGCTGAAACTGTTGGAGGCTCGTTTAGATAACGCAGTATACCGTTTAGGTATCGCTCCAAGCCGTGCCGGTGCACGTCAGCTGGTGAGCCACAAACATATCACCGTTAACGGCGAAGTAGTGAGCATTGCTTCTTACAGCCTGAAAGCTGGTGACGTAGTTGCCGTTCGCGAAAAATCAAAATCACTGGAGGCTATCGCTAATTCGGTTGCCGGCAGAAAGATCAACAAGTTTAGCTGGCTGGAATGGGATGCTGCCAATTTAACAGGCAAATTCCTGAACTACCCTAACCGCGACGAGATTCCTGAGAACATCAAGGAAAACCTTATCGTCGAGTTGTACTCTAAATAAGATTTGAGATTTTAGATGTGAGATTTGAGACAAAAGTCGAATCTCACATTTGAGTTATAATAGATTTGAGGTGTGAGATATGAGATTTGAGTTTTAAATCTAATGTCCAACAACAAATCGAAAAAAGTAAAAAGATCGGAGTTTGAAATGGTAGAGGTTGGGACAACTAAAGTCTCACATCTTACATCTCAAATCTCACATCTAATCAAAAAAGTAAACAATTAACAAAAGGATATAAATGGCAATTTTAGCATTTCAAAAACCAGACAAGGTTATCATGCAGAAATCAACGGATTTCGAGGGTACATTTGAGTTTCGTCCCCTTGAGCCAGGTTTCGGTGTAACCATTGGTAATGCTTTACGTCGTATCTTACTTTCATCTTTGGAAGGTTATGCTATCACTTCTGTACGTTTCTCAGGAGTTACGCATGAGTTTTCAACCATCAAGGGTGTTGTTGAGGACGTTACCGAGATCATCCTGAACCTAAAGCAGGTTCGTTTGAAAAAAACAGGTGAATCCGGCGATACTGAAAAGGTATTCGTGATCGTGAACGGTCAGGATGCTTTCAAAGCCGGCGACATTACCAAGTTCTCTAATAACTTCACCGTACTTAATCCCGACCTGGTGATCTGCAACATGGATTCTTCAGTTACCCTGGAGATCGAATTGACGATCAATAAAGGCCGCGGTTATATTCCGAGCGAGGAAAACAAGAACCCGGATGCAAACGTTGGCGTGATCGCTATCGACTCGATCTATACGCCGATCAAAAACGTAAAATATACTATCGAGAACTATCGTGTAGAACAAAAGACCGACTACGAAAAGCTGGTGTTAGATATCGCTACCGATGGCTCTATCCATCCTGAGGATGCACTGAAGGAAGCTGCCAAGATTTTGATCCAGCACTTCATGCTGTTCAGCGATGAGAACATGATGCTCGAAGCACAGGCTAAAGAAGAAACCAAAGAGGTTGACGAAGAGATCCTGCACATGCGCAAGATCCTGAAAACCGAACTGGTTGATCTTGACCTTTCAGTGCGCGCGCTGAACTGCCTCAAAGCTGCCGACATCCGCAGCCTGGCCGACCTGGTATCTTACGACGTTGCCGACATGTTAAAGTTCCGCAACTTCGGTAAGAAATCACTGACCGAGATCCAGGACCTGGTGAAATCGAAAGGCCTTTCTTTCGGCATGAACCTGGCGAAGTATAAGTTGGACGAAGAGTAGAGAATAAGAGGTTATACGTAGTACGTTTGACGTTTTACGTGTAACCTTAATTAATTGATTGATAACGGGTAAAACGTATAACGTACCACGTCGAACGTACAACCCAAACCGGCATAATTCCGAAGGCTTGACGACAAACAACACGCCGCCCGACGGTATGCACGTGCCACAACAAACAAAACAATGAGACACGGAAAAAAAGTAAATCACTTAGGCCGTACCGACAGTCATCGCAAGGCGATGATGGCAAACATGGCCACTTCGCTTATCACGCATAAGCGCATCACTACCACACTGGCAAAAGCAAAAGCACTGCGTGTATATGTTGAGCCATTGCTGACCAAATCAAAGAACGATACTACCCACTCACGCCGTACGGTATTTAGCTACCTGCAGGATAAGGACGCTGTTAGCGAACTGTTCCGCGATGTAGCAGCAAAAATTGCAAACCGTCCGGGTGGTTATACCCGCATCATCAAGTTGGAAAACCGTTTGGGCGATAACGCCGAAATGGCGCTGATTGAACTGGTTGACTACAACACCACTTACACTAAAGACGGTGCCGCAGCAGCTAAGAAATCGACCCGTCGCCGTGGTTCTGGTAAAGGTGGCGCTGCTAAAGCTGCCCCTGCTGCCAAAGCTGAAGCACCTGTAGAAGACGCAGTTGTAGTAGAAGAGCCTAAAGCTGAAGCCGCTCCAGCTGTTGAAGAAGCACCTGCTGCGGAAGAAACTCCAGAAGCACCAGCTGCTAACGAAGAGAATGCTGAGAAAGGTGAGTAATTAAACTCGCTTTTAGAGGATATCAAAGCCCTGTTCGGATGAGCAGGGCTTTTTGTTGTTTTTACCACTCAGTTTGTCATTCTGAGCATCGCGAAGAATCTTGTCGACTATGCATTAGCGCCAATGCACGAACGCTAATGCATGACGGGCCTTCTGGCTGAATAAGATTCTTCGTTATCACTCAGGATGACAACAAGGGGCAATCGACTTTTCTATTATATTAGAAGAAAAATGACCAACCTTAAATGCAACCTGATCTAATCGCTTTCCTGACCGGCTTGATGTTGGCCCCTTTTACATTCATGTTTTTCCGACGTTTTTTGCTCAACCCTAAATATGCAATAGTTCTGTTTGCAGTAGCCATTACCTCCGCGGTCGGAGCAATCATAGAGATAAATAAGGGGCCAGCGGGAAAACCAAACTTTTACCTGTTCCTGTTTTGCCCGCTTTATCAATTGCTGTTGCTGAAGTTGATGGTTTACTTATTCAGGCGAGGTATGCACCGCGATCCGGTAAATCCGCCAAGAGATAGCGCTTTTAGCGACGACGGGCTCGGTTGGGACAGGTTTTTCAGTGTGGTTTTCTTTATATTGACTTTAGCACTCCCGGTGGCGATTATGGGCTATTATTACCCGAAGCCATAAGGAAGTCGACAACAAAGGCACGAGTAAATCCTTTCGGGGGCTTGCCTTTATACTCCCCCAGCCTGGCGCAAGCATGTCGCGATAGCATGGTGCGTAATAGCTGCTTGTGCCTAAATATCCCGGATTTTGAAAATGGGCACAAGTTAATCCAACCCACACGGCCAGCCCTTAAACTTGCGCCAAGTACGTATTTTTGAGAAGAGATTGACCTAGCGGTTAATTTTGTTGGAATACCGTTTCGCGGAATTATTTGAACAGGTAACCCAATGAAAAGCTAATCACCCGGTTATGCATGGTGTCGGGCGTTTGTAAGTTCAGCAAGCCTATTCCGTAACCGGCGTCTATCAGCCATATATTTTTTATCGTAAAACCGGCGACAAGGTTGATGCCGAAATCAGGGTTACGATATGGGTAGTGGTGGAAATTGGAATAGTTAGGCGAAATAGTTGAATTAACTTTCAGCGTTTCGGAAATGCCGTAAGCGATGTACGGGCCGCCGCCAAGGTTAAAAGAAATAGCTGGCAACAATTTAGCGTTGTACAGGAAATTAACGGGCACCTCTATGTAATCCAGTTCCAGCTTTGACGGGAGATAATTTGAACCATCAGGGCCGAAACCCATAAATTCTTTGGTATCTTTTTCGCCTTTTGTGCTATAAAAGATACCCGGTTGTATCGAAAAATTGGCAAACCCGATATCCACGATGCCGCCCGCCTTAAAACCTGTGAGCAGGCTGCTGCCATAATCGGCCTGGTCAATGTGCGTCAATTCTGAAAGATTAAGTCCCGCTTTTATACCGAAGTTGACGGTTTGCGAAAAGGAAGTGCTGACACCTACGGCACATAACAGGGTAAGTAGGAGTTTTTTCATCGAATAAGGTTATGGTTTTAATATTAAGTTTAAGCAAATATCTAAGTAAAGTGTGAATAATTGAGGTTCTTTGTTGCCCCGCGGGACCTCCTGAAGGGGACCTTGCGGTACCGGGATGCTGTACGGTTCCTTACTGCATTGCCGATTAATAGTCAAATTGGAGGCCGCTCGCCGCAGGGGCCTCTGCGAGAGACCCCGCGGGGACGGAAAAGTAACTTCACTCGCCCCCTCCCCAAAAAAACTGGTTTAAGTCTTCCGAAGGGCAACTTAAACCAGTTTGAAGCAATGCGACTCCGCCGGGGGCGTCACGCGGGGGATGTTACGGCCATTTTAAGGTGTTCGGGTTAGCTGTGACAAGCATGTATGTCATGCCTGATTTTACGATTTGAATAAACGGGTTTGATGGATCATCTCCTACAAATTCGTGTGTTGACCCGTCAAATGCTTTAAAAACGAGTTTCCACGTGCCAACTCCATAATCGATGGTTCGTGAGTCGCCCCAATTGATATCAAATGGAACGCTGTGGGTTACTTTAACGTTATCGTCTAAATATTCATCGAATCCAATTCTGAAAAATAACTCTCCCGAAGTGCCAAATAATCCATGATGAATGGTGGTAACATTATAGTGAACCCGGTCCCCGTCATCCGAAATGAACGACTTGCTCCAATCACCCACATTGTTTCCGGGAAAGAAACCGGAGGAGTTTCTTACTACATGCCAGCCCTGATCGGGTGTTACTAACCAGGGTACGTCTTTATGATCGTCGTTAGCCCCATTAACACCTGAAGATTGATAAAATGTGCTCGACATAAAACTCTTTACTGTATGGCGTGGCGAGTCTATTGTGTGCTGTAATGTGAGTGTTCCGGGTTGTTTGGGCAGTATGCCAATGTACAATACATACTTGTCCAGTCTCTTTGGATGGAAGATTCCCAAAAACTTCGAATCGCGCCATGGAACATTAAGATTACCAATTATATAATTAATTTTTCCTTGTTGAACATCCGGAAGGGTTTTAACTGAATCTACGGGCACCTTGATTTGCAATGTCTGGTTGCCCCCGGCCGCTTGAAAGGTTTTATTACCAATAGTTAAAGTTGGGCGCATTTTTGGTTCAGCCGCCGCTTCAAAATTCCCCTGACAAGTAATGGAAATATTATACGATTGCGTCGACGGGACAACATAGGTAGGGGTAAACGAGGTTAACTGAGGTTCGTGTTTCCTAAATGGCAGTGAATTAACAATTTGCTGGGCCTTGGAAGTAAGCTCACCTAACGTTTGGGCCGTATTGCTACTAAAGGCGTCCGTTAAACTTTTTAAATTTTCGAACTGGTTGGTAACGGTTGTATCCAATTTATCCATCGTAAGGTTTAAACTCGACGCGTAGGCGTTTTTGAAGCTTTCTATAGCAAGAGATATCTCCCGCCCGCCCTGGATTTCAACATTTAGCCCTGCGTTTTTTGCGTCATCAATAGATTGTTGTAATTGATCTCCCAGCTTTATCAATGCAGCGCCCAAAAGGGCTGACTGGCCAAAGCTTCTACTGCTTGTTAAAACAAAAGTTACCATCAGGATAACTTTTAAAATTTTCGTTTTTTTCATGTTCTTAGAATTAGGTTACTAAAGCTAGATGCATTTAATAGCCTTACAACAGGTGTTTTTACGGTACTTCTAAGGTGCTTTTACCCTTCAGCGAAATCATCCCAATCAAACGAATCGGCGGTTCAAACCGTGTTCACGTTTTTGCCATACTTTGCTCATTTTTCCGATACACGAAGTGATAGAACAGATGCGTTTTTTGCTTCAAAACACATGGAAACGATTGATTTAGCGTAAAAACAGATGATTTGAAAGGTTTGTAATTCTATTTGCTGCGCAAACTATTTT
>Ga0068856_100004719_pt1 | contig 13530 bp, 12 predicted proteins | sample KBSCornC62_FD_66595 | JGI IMG/M metagenome (GOLD analysis project Ga0068856, IMG submission 66595) | Corn rhizosphere microbial communities from Kellogg Biological Station, Michigan, USA - KBS Corn C6-2 | ecosystem: Host-associated > Plants > Roots > Rhizosphere > Soil ...
GATGGCGGCGGATCCACGACCCGCGCCCTCATTGCCTCGCCCGACGGCGCGGTCTTCGGGTGCGGTTACGCGGAGGGAAGCAATCCAGCGCAGCTTGGCCTCGATCTGGCACAAGCGCGGTTGAGAGCCGCAATCAACGGCGCTTGGAAAGAATCCGGACTCGACCCACAGCCGCTGAGCGGAGTTTTTTGCGCGGTTGCGGGCCTTCGGGCGTACGCCGCGACGGCGCCGATCGACTCGCTCTGGACTGCTGTTTTTTCCAACGCGCTCCCGGCCCAGATCAACTGGGATCACGATTTACGCGCGGCACTCGCGGGCGGATTGTCGGGCCAACCCGGCATCGTCCTGGTCGCTGGGACTGGTTCAGCGTGTTACGGCCGAAACGCTGACGGCGAAACGATTCAAGTGGGCGGTTGGGGCAGTCTGCTGGACGACGCCGGCAGCGGATACGCGTTGGGCCTCGCGTTGCTCAGGCACGCGATTCGCGCGTGGGAAGAACGAGCGCCGAGCAGCCTCGCGATCGAGCGACTCTCAGCCGAAATCGGTGTGCGCGATCCGGGGGAAGCTTTGCGGTGGATTCGATCATCGACCGATCCTCGGCCTGCAATCGCACGCCTGGCCTCGCTCGTTCTGCAGAGCTGGCGCGACGGCGATCCCTTCGCGACCAGGTGGGTCGATCAAGGCGCCGACGAATTGGCCAAATTGGTCGCCACCGCGACGCGCCGATTGTTTAAGGGCGAAAAAGTGGACGCGGTCTTTTCCGGAGGTTTGTCTCAAGATTCTGGATACTTCGAAAAAGTCCGAGAGGCGGTGGCAAAGCAGGCCGACGTTCATGTCCGCAAACCTGAACTCAACGGTACGGCCGGAGCTCTTCTTCTCGCGTTAACGAGTCGCGAGATCGCCCCGTCTGAGGCCCTGTTGAAAAAACTTCGCAACCTTTCGGCAGCCTCCAACGTCGATCCCCACTAGTCACGGTCTGTCGCTGGTAACCCAGGCACTCTACTGAGTGCGTAGAGATCGTATTTTGGCGCACCGTTTTCTCAATACGCTCTCCTCGCGCCGTGTAGAGAAAGCGTTTCGCCTCTCTCGTTTCGCATTCTGTTAGATCGCTGAATTTTTCTTAAACTCAGCGAAAAGGTTTTTAAGAAAAATTAGGCCTCCGCGTTGTGTCAGTGTTCCCCACCCTTCCCAGTCGAGCTCGCGCTTGACCGTCGATGGGTGAATTTCATTCAGTTGAGCTAAGTTGGTTTTTACCCCCCGTGTTTTCGAATCCGACGATTAAAGATGTGGCCCGCGTAGCCGGCGTTCACTTCACCACTGTGTCGATGGCGCTGCGCGGGCATCCGAGCATTCCAGCCACAACCCGCGATCGGATTGTTTCAGCAGCCGGGCGCATCGGCTACCAACGGGACGAAATTTTTTCTGCCCTCAGCAATCGGCGTTCGCGCGGTGCCAATCAAAGCTTCGTTCCTCGAATCGCGTTCATCTCCAATATCTGTCCGACCGAAGAATTTCAACGGCACGCGGCGCATCGCGTCTTGTTCGAAGGCGCGCAACAAGAGGCCGAAGCGCTGGGCTATAAATTCGAACTCCTCTTGATCGGGCCCGGCGGGCACACATCGGCGACGCTGTATAAATATCTTAAAAAGCACAGTATCACCGGCCTGATTCTCGGCGGATTCGAATCCGGCCGGGCCACGCTCGAATTGCCCTGGGCCGAATTTAGCGTGGTGAAAGTCGATTCGCGCCACATGGAGCCGCCGGTCGCGATTGTCTCAACTGATCAGTTCAACGGTGTCCGCCTCGCGATTCAACGGATGCGAGCACTTGGCTATCGTCGCTTGGGTGTCGCGGTTGGACTCCACGACGAAGAAGGGACGGACGACATGCACGTATCTGGGCTGCTCGCCGAGATGCCGGATATCGGTTCGAAAAATTGGATCCCGCCGCTTCTATTTCCGCGCAACGCTTCGGCCCCGGACGTGATTCCACTCCTCGGGAGGTGGGTCAAGGACCACGCGATCGACGGGGTGATCTGTAATTGGACGAGCATTCGTCAACTGCTCGCCGAAGCCGGCTATAAAGTTCCGTCCGACATCGCGTGTGCGTGCCTCTGCTTGTCCCGCAAGAATACGGCGCTCGCCGGAATCGTTTCGAACATGGGACTGGTTGGCCAACGCGCTTCCACGTTGTTGGCCACGCTGCTGCGTTCTGAACGCCGGCACTCCGCACCTCTCGCGACCACCACACTTGTCCAAGGAAATTGGTATGACGGCTCTTCCGCTCCGCTCCGCGCATAAGACCATCGGCAATCAGCGTCCCACGATGCGCGATGTCGCGCGTCTGGCTGGCGATGTGCATCCCTCGACCGTCTCGCTCGCGCTGAGAAATCATCCCGGCATCTCCGAAGCGACGCGCAAACGCGTTCGCCTCGCCGCGCGGAAATTAGGCTACCGGCCCGACCCGCTGCTGGACGCATTCAACACCCATCGACTCGAGGTTCTGCCGCACAAGGCCCCACCGGTCATCGCGTTCGTAGCCGATTTCGAGTCGCGCTCCGCTCTCGAAAAATCGCGCATCCATAGCGACATCTGGGCTGGAGCTCGCGCGGCCGCGGAATCGCTCCACTGCCAAATCGAACTTTTTCTCGTTCATCGCAATCAGCTCACGCCAGAACGTTTGCACTCGATTTTGCGCGCACGGGGTATTGCCAGCTTGATCATCGGCGCTTGCCGGCCCTGTACGACGCGCCTGGCTTTCGAGTGGCCCGACTACAGCGCGGTGAAAATCGAGAGCACGCAAATCACCGCGCCGCTTTACGGCGTCTGCGTGGATCAACGCCAAGCCGCGAGACTGGCGGTGCGTTCATTGCGCGAGCTCGGCTATCGACGAATCGGTCTTGCAACGACGCCGGGGACGCAGCCGCGCCAAGACGACTTTGCTCGCGCTGGATTTTTGCTCGAGCAACAGCGCACGGGAGAACCGTTTTTCGCGCCGATGCTCGAGTTGAGCGACGAAGACCGTTCCGATGTCATGCTTCGGTGGATACAAAACAACCGGCTCGATGCCGTGATTTGCGATCAAATCGAGGTCGCCGAAACGCTGCGCGCGCAAGGATTGCGTGTCCCAGAAGACATTGCGTTTGCCGGGCTCAACGTCGCTCCGAATCAAAACGAGATCGCTGGCATCACGACGGACCACACGCGTGTCGGCGGCCACGCCGTTGAGCAGGTGGTCAGCTTGCTGCGCACGAATCAACGCGGCCTGCCTGCCACCGCAGCTTGCACCTATGTGCCGGTAAACTGGCATGCAGGAGCGAGCGCGGTTTTGCGCCCTGCCCGCTAAATCGCTGGCTCACTCTGCCAAGCGAAATCAACGAGACGCTCTCAAGAGCGCGGAGTCGACGCGTCCGAGCGTCCGAACAGCGCCCTGGCATAAACGAAGCGAGAGGCAGTGAACCAAAACCGCGACGACACAAGCGTTTTCTCTAATGAGTGAGCGGTTGGCAAGTTGAGGGTCTTTCGAAACGTCTTACTCCGGTAATAGGTCGTATTGCGGTTCCTTTACCATTCCCTCGCTGGTCCGGAATTAAGTTCTTTTGTATTCGAGTTATGATTACGTACATTTACGTGGTCGAGGTGGATTAATTCCGATTCGGTTTTCTTAGATCTACTTTAGCCCTGCCAGGTGCCCGCTGCATTCGTGCATGCACTGAGTCTGTTTGGGGACATGATGTTGGTGGCGAGTTCCTGGCAGTGGCTTTCGCTCTTTATCGGCGGTGAGAGGCGGCACAGGCGGAAGAACCGGGGGGAACTACCTAGCGGTTCATTGTAATTGACCGCTGCTTTACAGAAATCGGTTAACCCTGCCCGCAGCGGCATCCGAAGTTGTATCCACACAGGTACACGACTTCTCAAGCCCGCTGCTTTATGTTCCGCGGATCCGAATTTCTATTTTCCCGATGCGCGCGCCATTTTCAAAAATTGGCCGTGGTGCTCAGCTTGGTCATGCTCGCCCCTTTGGCGCGTGCGCAAGAATCTGCGAATTGGACGGTCACCACCTTTGCGGGCAATTCCACGCTCACTGGTTCGGCTGACGGCAACGGAACCGCCGCGACATTTTACGGACCGCGCGGCATTGCGATTGATAAGAGCGGAACGCTCTACGTCGCCGACACCTTCAACCACACGATTCGGAAAATTTCTTCGGGCGGAATCGTCACGACTTGGGCCGGGGCGGTTGGCCAAGCCGGCTACAAAGATGCGACCGGGACCTCTGCCCTTTTCAACTACCCTGCAGGTTTGGCGATCGATGCGAACGGGACGGTTTACGTCGCAGACTCCTCCAACAACGTCATTCGCAAAATCACGAGCGACGGAACGGTGACCACATTGGCAGGCTCGTCTCTGAGTTCAGGAGCAGACGACGGAGTCGGAACAGCCGCAACGTTCAATCAGCCCGTCGGGATCGCAGTCGACTCCAAGGGCATCGTCTATGTCGTCGACAGCGGAAATTCGGAGCTGCGCAAAATCGCGACGGACGGAACCGTCACGACGATCCAACCCACCGTCGGTTCTCCACAGTTCAATAATCCCTACGGCGTCACCGTCGACGTGCATGGAAAACTTTATGTCGCGGACACCTTTAACAATGTTGTCTGCACCGTCGCCACGGACGGAACGGTTTTGCAGTTAGCCGGCTCTTCAAAAAATTTGAGCGGTAGCGCAGATGGAACCGCTTCCGCCGCTTCTTTTTCGGGTCCCTCTGCCATCGCCCTTAGCCCTTCGGGAACCCTTTTCGTAACCGAGTCTGGCAACAGCGAGATTCGCGCCATCGACTCCACGACCCAGCTTGTCACGACCGTAGCCGGCACGGCGTCGAGCACGGGCACGACGGACGGGACAGGTGATGCGGCTCTTTTTAACGCTCCCCAAGGCATCGCCGCCGGAAGTGATGGCGCCTTGTATGTATGCGACACGCTCAACTCCACGATTCGAAAACTCGTTCGCGGCGTTCCAGCGCAAGATACCTCGCCGCGTTTCAGCAACATCGCGACTCGGTCGTATGTCGGCACCGGAGACAATGTTTTGATCGGCGGCTTCATCATCGGCGGAACGACCCCGAAGAAGGTGCTGATTCGCGCCAGCGGCCCTGCCCTCGTTGCGCAAGGCGTCTCCGTCACAAGCGCTCTGGTCGATCCTATCCTGAATATTTATCAGGGCAGCAATGTGATCGCGACCAACGACGATTGGGGCTCAGACCCGGTCAATGCGACCGCGATCGCGCAGGCAAATCAATCCACCGGCACAAATTGGCCTGCAGCTTCCAAAGATGCAGCGGTCATCTTGACTCTCGCCCCCGGCGGGTACACCGCGATCGTCTCGGGCAAAGACAACGCTCAAGGCGTGGCGCTGGTCGAAGTGTTCGAATTGAGCAACGACGGCACCTCTCGCTTGACCAACATTTCGACCCGTTCGCGCGTCCAGACCGGCGACCAGGTGCAGATCGCCGGATTCATCATCTCTGGCAATTCGCCGAAGCATGTTCTTATCCGAGCGGGTGGTCCATTCCTGGCCCAATATTTCTCGAATCAATCCGAAGCCTTGGCTGATCCGGTTATTCAACTCTACCAGGGATCAACGCAGATCGCGTCGAACGATGATTGGAGCAGTGATCCGACCAATGCCGCCCTCATTCAGCAGGCCTTCACTGCTGCGGGCGCCGTCTCTTACACCCTGGGTAGCAAGGACGCCGCGATCGTCACGACCCTCGCGCCGGGCGGTTACACCGCCATCGTGTCAGGGAAGAACGGCGGACAAGGCATTGCCCTGATCGAAGTCCAAGAAGTGCCTTAACGCGGTTCCACGCTTTAGCGAAGCGAGACAAACATCACCAAGCCCATCGCCGCCATGGCGAGATCTTCGAGCAAAGCGACGGTTGAAAGCGGCACGTTCAAAATGTTGCCCATGCAGGCGCAGTTCATCTTTTCGCCGCGTATCAGCGTTCTCACTACACCGAGCGATCCGAAAAGCATGATCACGACCGTTGCCAGCGAAACCCAGCGCAACTGAAAGTGCGCGAGGTAGCCGATCGCCAACGCGAATTCGATCAGCGGATAAACCAACGCGTATGCTCGAGAGCGCCGCGCGAGGAGATCGTAGCGTTGGAATCCATCGGCGAAAGCGGGCAGATCGAAAAGCTTGAGGGTGGCAAAAAAGGCCATGAACCACCCCATGAACAGATTCATCCAATCCATCCCCTGCCAGCCATGAGGGTTGATCGACTCTTGCGCGGCTGACGCGATTAGGCAGACGTCGACCAAAACAAAAAGTGGAATGTAAGCTTCGAGATCGAATCGTTGCTTCATCGGATGCGTCGGCGCAGTTGGCGCTGCCGGAGCAGAAGAGGCGGAGTCCGATTCCGGAGGCATCTTGCGTTCGCGGGCGTGGAGCCCGGGAATCAGATATTCGGAGGGATGGCTCACGAACGTTTGCCGACAATGCTCGCTGCAGAAAAAATACGTTTCGCCATTTCGCGTGGTGCGAAAAACGGACGTATCCGGAACGTCCATACCGCAAACCGGATCGACCTTCACGTGTTTGGTGGCTGTGTCCATTGGAGTAATAAGCGCGGGAGTGAGCCAGACTCAACTCGTGGCCGAGCGATTTAATTTTTCCGAAAAAAAGAGCCCCGCCTTTCGGCGGGGCTCAGGAAAACACAAGTCAGCGTATGAAAAAGTCGCTTAAGCTTTTGCTTGAGCGGCCTTGCGGCGACGAAGAGCGGCGAGGCCAAGCAGGCCAGCGGCGCCGAACAGACCGTAGGTGGAGGCTTCCGGAACCGGATTGCCACCCAACGGCGTGCCATTCGCGTCGTACAACTGAACCGCGAGAATGAAGTCGCTGAAGTCAGCGTCATCCTGCGCGTTCAAGCGCCAGTCTTCGAACGAAACGAGATAAGTCGAAACGTCTTCGTACTTGTTATCGGCAGCGACCCAGGTGTTCAGCTCGATCGGCGACTGCGTCCAACGCACGTTACCCTGTTGCAGGTAAGGATCGCTGTTGGTCGCGTCGAATGCGGTATAAACACCAGCGGCGGAGAGAACCGTGTCGCCATTGGAGAAGCGACCCGAAGCATTCAGCCAGAAGTCAAAGGTGCTGGCTTCGCCTGGGAGAAGATTCACGTCGACATATTGGCCGAACGAGATGTTGGGGGAGCCAACGGTCTGAATTCCTTTGGCAACCGTGAACGAGTTTGCCGGGTCGGTGACCGGGCTCTTGTCGTAGGTATAGCCGAAGTCATTCAGCCAGCCAGCGGATTCACCCGTGTAGATGCCACGGATTGTGCCGCCGTCGGTGTTGACGGTATTCAAAGCCGCGGTGAGGCCGCTCGGAAGCGACGCACCCCAGTAAAGGCCGAGAATAGAGTCGGGAGTGCCAGGGACGGGAACGTATCCGTCCGAAGCCACGTTGTACGCCTTAATGCCAGTAGCTGAATCCCAGTGGGTGCTACCTGCATTGACTCCTTCATTTTGGAGAGTCACTCCATCGGTCGAAGAATCAGCCGGAAGTGTGGCAAGCTGCGCGAACGCGGTGCCACCGGTGATGCTTAGTCCGATCAAAGCTGCTAATGCGCTGACCGTTTTCATTTTGTAGGTGTGATGTTATCGTCTGTGATAGTGATACTGTCGGGCATGACAGTAGCTCAAAGTAATCAGGATGAAAATCGGTTGCTAAGAGCTTCCGATCCTCAGGCGGATTTGCAGGGCCAGACATAAGAAAAACCCCCACAGTAAACAAGCGAGAGCTTCCATCTGCTCGCTGAATCAGCAAAACCACTACAGCCCTCTTATTGTAGTGGTTTTGCAACTACACCTTAACTCTCGCTGTTACGGCTTCTTGTGCAGCCTACGCGATTGCTTAGGGAAATTTCCCGCCGGCCGATTTTCGCCACCCACTGGTATTAATTTCGGTGGTCGCTTGCCGTTCCGAACTGCGCCCGCTAGCTGAGCGTAAGCGAGTTCGGTTTTCATTCGCGCATGGCGCAGCATGAGGCCGCCTCGGCTCATGTCGCCTCGCCCAATGAAATCTGTTGGAAAAAATAATTTTTCACCGAACGCCTCGAGCAAAGCCGCAGCGTATTTGTCCGTGCTCACGCTGCCTAAAAGCACGTACTGCGTCTCGGCATTTTCTTTCGCAACCAGGTTTCTCAGATCTCGGCGCAGCGGGGTTTCGTATCGTGACTCACCGCAGGCGATAGGGGTTTTGGAAAACCCCCGCAGATCTTCGAGGTCGATTTCCGCCTGGAGGGGAAGCAACCCTTGGTTCGACGTGATGACCCACGCCCCCACCCCTTCGCTCGCCGGTCGAGAAAACGTTTCCGCGTAAGCGAGCTTACCGCGAAAATAAAGCCCGCTCAGAAAACTAAAAACTTTTCCGATTGGCTGGCGCACGCCCGCTTGGAGTTCGCGCCCGAGGACCGTGGTCGTGTTCGGATTGAACAGGTAGCTCGCCCGCACGCCATCGGAGCGAGCTGGAGATAAAATAAAAACACGCGCCATGTCTTAGCGTGCGCGTCCACCCCTCTTCCGCAAATCGCGGAGCAGACCTCAGGTTAAAGCCAGAGATGCGCCCACGCCCGCCGGGGCCACTCCCTCGAGCATGTGCACCGCATCGATCGGCGTGTCGGCCGTGTAGTCGGGATTGGCCCGTCGCAATGACTCAGCCGGATCGAAGCCCCAGGCGACGGAGATGATCGGCAAACCGATTTTGCGGCAGGCTTCCACGTCGCGCACTTCGTCCGCGAGGTAGATCACATCTTTTTGGCTGAGGCCATGCGTTCGCAGAAAGCGTTTTAGGCCGATATGTTTTCCGAAGAAATTCCGTTCGCAGTTGATGGTCTTAAAAACATCCATCCCGTGAGTGACCAAAAAATCGCGGATGCTCGGCACGGCGTTTGAAGAGAGCACATGCAACACGAAACCTTCCGCCTTCAAATGCAGCAGGGCTTCCCGGACTCCGGGAAAAGGCCGAAGCGAAGACACTTTGGCGCGGTATTCACGGCGGGCCTCGATCGCGAGAAAAGGCACATGGGTGATCGGCACACCGAGCTCGCGCAGCCGCTCAGGATAAGCGAGTCGCTTGATCTGACGCAGTTCATCCCGGTCGATCTGACGATAACGATGCCGCGCACCGATTTCGTTCAACAGTTGAAAACAGACCTCCTCGGAATCGGCGAGTGTCCCGTCGAAATCGAAGACAATGTGTTTAACCATGATGACGAAACGACACCCGATCGGCGCAGAAGTGCGCGGCGAGCGGCTGTCATTTATCCCGGGACCGCTATCGGGCGTCGCTCGCAAAGTCACGCGCAATATCCTAGAAACTTGACACCTCCTGGGAAGTTTGTCCTCTTCCATCCTGTTCATGCAACTCGCTGGTACGACTCTCAACGCGTTTAACTACGGAATTTACTCCGCAGTCGCAGTCGTCGTATCCGTTACCATCGCACCGCGAGGGGCCTGACGCTTTACGCTTTCGCCCCTTCCGGTGCCGACCGGGAGGGGCTTTTTTTTGGGCCACTCGCGGTCGTCGCGGATCGGGCGGAAAAAATCCTCCCATGAATCCAATGAACCTCCGCCAAAACCAAACGTTCGCGCAACCGCGACCGCTTCCTCGCCAAGAATTCCGCGCGCCGGCGCTTCCGCTGCGCCATGAACCGATGCCGGCCGAGCACGATTTTCTCGTGCAAAACTGGCGCCCTGATCTCGTGAACGAACCGCAGCGCGACCAAACGTTTTTCACTTTAGACCGGCCATGATCTTCGCGGAACGCATGCGCGGGATGAAGCCCAGCGCGATTCGAGAAATTCTCAAGGTCACCCAATCGCCCGAAGTCATCTCCTTCGCCGGTGGGCTGCCCGCGCCGGAATTTTTTCCCGTCGCCGAAATCGCGCGCGCGGCCCAACAGGTCATGAACGAGGACGCCGCCGGCGCGCTTCAATACGGCCTGACCGAGGGACACGGGCCGCTTCGATCTTGGGCGGCCACCTACGTGGCCGAAACGGTTTCACTTCGCGCCGAAGCCAACGATGTGTTGATCACGCAAGGCTCGCAGCAAGCGCTCGATCTGCTTGCCAAAGTGCTGCTCGATCCCGGTGACGTTGTTTTGGTCGAATCGCCCGGCTACCTCGGCGCACTGCAGGCGTTCCAAGGATATCAGGCCAACACCGTCGGCTTGCCCGCCGATGCAGAAGGCGTCCGTCCGGACGCGCTCGAGCACGCGCTCACTCGCGCGACGCCGCGTCCGAAATTTCTGTATTTGATTCCCAACTACCAGAATCCCACCGGCACCAGCATGTCCTCCGCGCGGCGCCGGGAGATTGCCGCCATCGCGGCACGCCATCAACTCCTCGTCGTCGAAGACGATCCCTATGGTCAGCTCCGTTTCGAAGGCGACGCCCTGCCTGCGCTCGGCGCAATACAAGCAGACTTAGCTTGGGTATATCTCGGCACGGTTTCAAAAATTCTCACGCCGGGCCTCCGCGTCGCGTGGCTGATCACGCGCGAAAAATCTCTTTTTCAAGCACTCGCCTTAGCCAAACAGGCCGCGGATCTGCACACCTCCACTTTCACGCAGCGGGTGGTCGAGGCAACGGTCCGCCCCCCGGGCTGGCTCGCGGAACATGTGGCAAAACTTCGGCATGTTTATCGTCTTCGCCGCGACGTGATGCTACACGCTCTCGCTCAGCATGTGCCGCACGCGCAATGGACTCGCCCCGCCGGCGGACTTTTTCTCTGGGCTACGCTCGACCGCAATGTCGACACAACGGAAATCCTGAGAGCTGCCGCAGAGCACAAGGTGGCGTTCGTACCGGGCGCTCCATTCTGGGTCGGCAATGTCGTGCCAACCAATACGCTTCGTCTCAATTTCAGCAATGCATCCGAAGAGCGCATTGCCGAAGGCATCGCTCGTTTGGGCAAACTTCTGCGCTCAGCAAAGGTCGCTTAACGCCCAGCGACCAAGATCTGGTTCGCCGCGTTGGCGGGCCAAGGGTGATCTTTGAAGCCCGCGAGTTCGAGGCCATGCTTGGCCTCCTGTGACTTCATGAAATAACGCCAAACGAAACCGGTGCGGAGATTTTCCGACATCAACATCGTGATCCCCACATCGATCGCGATCACGTCGGGCGAAACCCAACCGGTCTGCGGATTGAACGCGTCGGCGAAGCCGTAACGTCCCCATACCGACTGGCCGCCGATATCACGCATGGTGTGTAGAGCCTGCAGACATTCATGCGGAGCAAAGGGCAAGGAGCCGCCGGGCGCACAAGGGACAACCGTGCCATCCAACCGATCGGAGCCGCCCTGGGGGCCACCCCAATCGACATAGCCCTTAGCGCTGTCCGAAGCAGTGACGCCCCAAAGATTGTGAGACCAGCGAGCAAACGTGGTGCTCAACTCCGCACACCACTCGCGCTGAGCGAGGGTCGCGTTAACCGAGTTCTGCCAATAGTCCGTGAGGCCGTCGCTGCGACCGCGAAAATCGAACCAGGCCTGTGGGTACTGGTGGGTGAAGAGCGGCGGGCAGTTGATAAAAGTCAGATTATGGTATGTCACCACCGGGCCACGGCGCCAAGCGGTCCAGGTGCTCGAAGGCAATGGCTTCGAAGGCGCGCCAATGCCAAGGAGATACAGACTCAGCATTTCACTATAACTGTCCCAACGGCTCTTCAAGAAGCCGCCTTCGGGCGTGTATCCGTGACTGAGCGTCGTACCGCCATCGAGTGCCCACTGCCAATCGATGCGAGCGTAAATCGTATTCACGACTTGCGTGACTTCGGGCGAATTCAGGTATTCGCGGGCGAGCAAAGCGCCGTTGAGAAAGAGAGCGGTATCGATAGTCGACGCCTCGCTCTTCCAAGCGCGTTTACCGCTGCGAGCGTCAACAAAATGATAAATCCAACCGTGTTCCTGATCCACGTGATCGCGGATAAAGCGGAGGACGGTGAGCGAGCGTTTCACTGCGTCGTCGTGCGAAATCCAGCCGCGCGAATCACCGATCGCCCAAGCGGTTAAGGCGAAGCCCGTCGCGGCAATGCTCGCGGGCGCCCGGCTGGGCGTGCCGTCGGCGGGCGCGCGATCGCGGGTAAGTCCCGTGTTGGCATCGGAATGCTCAATGAAAAATTGGAGGGCGTGGAGCTCGATATCGTCGAGCATCTGATCATCGCGGTCGTCGATCAGCGTGCCGCTGGTGGCGGGCTTCGGCTGGATCTGCGCATCAGCATGCATCCGGGCAGGAAAGCTAGCGAAGGCCAATCCACCCAGTATCAAGGCGGTTTTTTTCGCAGCGGCGGAACTCAAACAACGAGACAAAAATGAACCGAAATACGCCATTAGAAAAGAGACAGTCCCTTCATCGGTACGAAGGCCTAAAATAATGAGACTTAAGTGCGTTAAATTGGAAAAAAATGAGGTAAAAACCCGGGCTTTCCAAAAGCGGGTCGTAAAGGCCGTGTAATGCCGAAAGCACTACAGAGAAAAGTCAGGGGCGGGCGGCCGAAAACGAGAAGGGGTAAGCTTCGGCAACCGACAATAATACGACGGACCAAACCTATACTTCTTAATTTTTCCAGCAACGTGTCTGACGACGTTAAAAGAGCACCCGCGGTAATAAAATTAGAAGGAAAATTTTGAACTTTTTTCGAGGAAGCGAGCGGGTGTGGCGCAGACGCAGGTTTGATTTCCATTGAACGGGGCCAAGGTGCTCATCCTGCCCGGGAACGCCAGCGGCAGACCGTTACAATTCCGCGCAGAGAATCCACGGTTCCCGGGCGTTTTGTAGTGCTCTTGCTGATACGCTGTTTCCCTGCTCCATCGGGATTTATCCGGGCTGCCGTAAGCAAATCTCGCATGGCCAAGCCCGAGGCGGCCGCCGGAACGCCCGGCCCAGGTAGCGTTCCAACGCGGCAGAAACGCACTTCAACTCAACTCCATCCCATCATGATTACGCTTGCTTTGCTTCTCCCCACCGCCGCCGTTGGTTATTCCCTGCTCTATCTCCTTTTCGGAGGTGGTTTTGTCGGCGCGGTGATTATCTTTATCGTGGCCAAGATGCTCGGCCGATAAACGAAATCTGCGATCTGAGCGCCCTCGCTTTTAGCGGGGGCTTTTTTGTGTCTGCAGACTGGCGGTCGGCCGCGATCACCCTAGAGTGAAAACCCAATGAGCGACTCTCCCCTGGCCGCATCCAAGCCGATCGATCCGAATTTGCGCGACGATCGATTTCCGTCCGGGATTCCCTACATCGTCGGAAACGAAGCGGCGGAGCGCTTCAGTTTCTACGGCATGAGGCAGATTTTATACGTCTACCTCGTTGGGCTGTTTTCTAACTTCGTCACGGAAAATCAAATCTCGGAAACGGCCAAGGTTCACGCGACTCAGGTGGCTCATCTCTTTTACGCGAGCGCGTACTTATTTCCCCTCATCGGAGCCATCCTGGCCGATCGCGTCCTCGGAAAATACCGCGTCATTTT
>Ga0068856_100004723_pt1 | contig 13528 bp, 7 predicted proteins | sample KBSCornC62_FD_66595 | JGI IMG/M metagenome (GOLD analysis project Ga0068856, IMG submission 66595) | Corn rhizosphere microbial communities from Kellogg Biological Station, Michigan, USA - KBS Corn C6-2 | ecosystem: Host-associated > Plants > Roots > Rhizosphere > Soil ...
CGTGCCACCACTTGATCGTCTTACCGTCCCGGGTGTAGACCCGAAAGCCGGCATCCGGGTCTCGGCTGATATAGGGAACACCCTTCAGGCTCGTGAAGACCCGGTAGTTCCCGAGAACGCCGCGCGAGATCTGCTCCGTGACGTCGATCAGCTCACCGACCTGCATTGCCGCGGCGCCGGGGGCTGCGCCGTTCACGGCGCGGCGAAAGTCGTCGACCGAGGTGGTCGGCATCCGGGGAGACGAGATCACCGGCAGCTTTCCGATCCTGCCGATGTCGCCACTTGGGCTGCGGAGCCTGTGAGGCCGAGCGTTTGACTCGACCATGGTCGCGTCAATGTTGATCGCATGCCCGATCCGAAGCTCCCGCTTTCGGACATGCTGCACCAGGCGGTGTAGCGTGTCGGCGAACTCGTCATCGATGTCCTCGAGCTCTATGAACCGGCGCTTCACGGTTGCGTAGCTGGGACGGCTGGTAAACCCGCAGGCCTGCCAGAACTCATCGGTGGTGTCCCCATACCACGCCTGGATATCGGCTTCGGGGGTGTCGACCCAGCCGACGAACGCGGCCGCCCAACAGCCAGCCATCCGATCCGGGCCACTCTTGCCGTCACCAAGCGCTCGCACCGCATCGCGCAGCGGCCGATACAGCCACGCCGTCGCGCGCAACAGCCTCACAAGGGTCACGGCGCCGTCGAGCTCGGGGTATCCGGAGATCATCCCGGTGCCGGGAAGCTGCTCGGGGATGTCCCACCGGCCCGGTGCGCGCGCCGGCGGCGCGAGCCTGGTGACCAGCTGGCGGGTGTAGCCGAGCTGCTTCCAGCGCTGCTGGAGGACTTCCTCGATCGACTCTTCAAAAGGCGACAGCGGCCAGGGGTCATTCTTCGGCAGGGAGACCTTGTAGGCGACCCGGTGAGCCACTACATCCCCTCCTCTGCCATCAGCTGCGTGAACGACTTGCCCGTTGTCTTCTTCAGCGACGAGGGCCACACCAGGCGCTTGTCCTTGCGGCACGCCGACCCGTAGTGCGCGACCGTCGGGCGATCGTTCGGGCCCAGATGCTCATCGCGGTAGATGCGCAGGCCGTCGTGGGCCTCCTCCACCGTCCAGGGCAGCTTGCGACGCTGAAGCGGATTGCCAAGCCGCTCGCGGATTGCCTCTGCCTCCTCAAGCGTCGGCATCCGCAGGCGACGGGACTCAGCGCGGGTGGACCGCCCGGGTGTCTCAAGGCCACGATCGGCCCGAGCGTGTCGCACCCTGGCCAGGGTCACATCCCATGGATCATCACCCCGATACTCCAGCGCGATGTCGCAGGCCTTGGCAAACGCCTGCACCCGCTTGTAACTCGGCAGGACACCCCAGAAGTCGACACACGCATCGATCACCTCGACCAGCGGCGCACCCGGCAGCTGGCGAAACGGCACCGGCGGCTCCAGACCGCAGGCTTCGAACGCCGCCAGCCATGAGCCGTACTTCTTCACGATCGCATCCGACGTCGGAAACCCCAGCAGCGGCAGCTTCTCTCGACGGCGGCCGTCCTCCAGCTGGCGAACCTCGATGTCGTACTCCTTTGCCGCCGGCGAATGACTAACCCGGAACATCACCGTCCGCAACGCCCGCGACGTGATCAGGACGACTACCTTCGATGGCCCGCTCAGACGATGACCACCCGGCTCGGTCTCATCCTCGAGCCCGACACCCTCCATGGGCAGCTCCGCGAGATCGTCCTCGGCCAGGAGCTGTTCGATCTGCTCCCGCTCCACCGGCGTCGCCACCAATCCCGGAAGCGCCGCCCCTCGCCCGTAAGCGCTGACCCGCTTGGCGTAGGTGCCAAGCCCCTGGCGCCGCTGCTCCGCTGGCAGGAACACCACAGCCAGCACCGAGCGCCAATGGGTAATCCGGAGCTTCTGGCGAACGGACTCGGCCGTGGGCATCTCCGCAAAGCCCGCCTCCTCACGCACCGCGTCCCACTCGCCCTTCGAGACCATGTGAGCGGCATCGATGTCGCCGCCGGCCGCGAACAAGGCGACGTCCCGGACCGCGTCGAGATAGGCGTGAGAAACGCCACGGCCCCGCAGGGAGCTCGCTGACTCGGTCGCCATCGACTCCACCATGCCCACACCGGAGTCGCCCTCAGCGGGAATCTCCACAAAATCATCTGGCGCCAAGTCCTCGTGGGAACGTACGTTCGTCGACAACATGGCGTAGACATAGCACGAAACAAACGTTCGCGTCTACTAGATAGTCAACGGCAAGCCGAGGCCGCCGTCACTCAGTCCTCGATCAGCGCCTCGACCCCACTCGCCGCCGTGTCGCCTTCAGGATCGCCGTCCGAGATCAGGTCGGCTGCGACGACAGAAAATGCCTCAAGCGCCGCGGTCAGATCTTCGACGATCTGAGCAGCGATCACCTCGGGTGGCGGTAGCAGGGACGGATCGGTCAGGGACTCGTCCTTGACGTCTGCCCAGATGTCCAGGTTGAAGCCGTCACGGCTGGCGATCTCCTCGTATGACCATGCCTTGAACTGGGCGGACTGCTCGCGCTTGTGTCGCTCGCCTGGCCTGTAGGCGGCGACGAACTCGTCGAGGTCCGATCGTCGCAGTGGTCGCGTCTTCAGCGTGAAGCGTCGGTTGGTGCGGATGTCGTACACCCATAGAGTCTTTGTCGCGGGCGTTCCTGTCGGCGCTTTTCGGTCGAAGAACACCACGTTTGCCTTCACGCCCTGGGCATAGAAGATCCCGGTGGGCAGCCGCAGAATGGTGTGGACGTCGCATTCCTGCAGCAGCCGGCGGCGGATCGTCTCGCCGGCGCCGCTCTCAAAGAGGACGTTGTCCGGGAGCACCACGGCGGCGGTTCCGCCGATCTTGAGCATGGAGCGGATGTGCTGGACGAAGTTGAGCTGCTTGTTCGAGGTCGTAGCCCAGAAGTCGGGCCGGTTCACTTGCAGGTCGCCGTTGGCCTGACCGTCTTCACCGACCATGGTGACGGACGACTTCTTGCCGAACGGCGGATTCGCCAGAACCATGTCCACCTTCTCGCCGGGCTCTCCGAGCAAGGCATCCTTCACCTCGATCGGCGGCGTCGCATCAAGGCTCGCCCCTCCGATCCCGTGTAGGTAGAGGTTCATCGCACACAGCCGAGCGGTGTTGTCGACGATCTCAGTGCCGCGAAATGCGTGGTCACGGAGCCAAAGCTTCTGATTGCGGTCGAGCTCGTAGTGTGTCGGGTCGCTGATGTAGTCGGCGGCGGCGAGCAGGAAGCCGCCGGTGCCGCAGGCCGGATCGGCGATCGTGGTGTCGGGTCTCGGCTGCGCGACATCGACCATCGCTTGGATCAGGGCACGTGGAGTGAAGTATTGCCCGGCACCGGACTTCGTGTCTGCTGCGTTCTTCTCGAGCAAGCCCTCATACGCGTCGCCCTTGACGTCAGCATCCACGCTCGTCCACCGCTCGGCGTCGATGAGCTCGACGATCAAGCGGCGGAGCTTTGCGGGATCCTGAATCCGGTTCTGCGCCTTGCGGAAGATCAAACCGAGCAGTCCAGGCTGCCGCCCCAGCTCGCGCAGCAACGCGTTGTACTGCGTTTCGAGTTCGGGTCCACTCCTCGAAGTCAGCGATGGCCAGTCGTAGCCGTCGGGCAACCGGCTCGGCTCCGATCGCGGTGGCTCTGTTCGCTCGTGCGCCATCTTCAAGAACAGCAAGTAGGTGAGCTGCTCGACGTAATCGCCATACGACAGGCCATCGTCACGAAGCAGATTGCAGTAGTCCCAAAGCTTCTGGACGAGTTGACGTGAATGATCGGTCATTGGTTGCTTCATGAGTAGCCTTCCGACGGAACCGCACGTAGCTTCCTCACGCGCGCTTTCCGGCTTACTCGCTCCGACTGGAGCTTGGCAAGTAGCTCGGCTGCAGACTCGCCTACCGATTCGCGGGGTACAAGTCCACCCGCAGCCGCCGAGCGCAGCACGGATCGACGAAGCACCGACGCCTGGAACTCGGTCGCTGCCAGACCAGTTCCCAGTTCGTCGGCCCTCCGTAGCCAGACTTCAACGGCATCACAGATACGTCTCTGTTCCTCGGCCGGAGGCAGGGGAACAGTCAGCGCTCGGAGCTTCGTTCCGTTGACGTTCGCCTGGCCGACCTGCTGACTCACTACCGACCTGATCCATTGTCGACCATATGGCGAGGTTAGAAAATACACCAAGAACTCGGGGCGGATATCGGCGTGCAACCTAACGCGGATGAGATACGACGCATAGGAGCATGGGGTCAGCTGACCGCGGAACACTGCTGCCTTGCCAACAAGTTCAGGGCTGTTGGTGCGATTGAACAGAACGTCGCCGTTGTGAAGGTGAAGGTCTGGAAACTCGTCATGATCGGGAGGTAGATACTTGAGTGTGTCGAGGACTAGATCCCCCTCCACTAAGTTTCCCATGCGGATGATCGGAACGCCCGACGCATCGTCGTTGGTCTTTGTCGATGTGCCGTACTGCACCAGTACCGCCAACTCGTCGACCGTCGCCCATGTCCATCCCAAGGGCAGGGGAAAGTCGTGGCTTTCGGGTACCGGACTCATGGGCTCTTTGTAACGAGCCTTCCAGCGATCGTCGCGAGGGCGTCTTCCCTTGGCGCTCATCGCCGCAACTTGCTGCGTTTCCCACGCTGTGCGGCGGTCACGCAGTACGCGGTCTCGCAATTCCGGTGCCGTTTCTTCGCTTGAAAGTTGTGGTGCAAGTCGCCCAGTGATTGCAGCAGCGAGGATCGATACGCGGAGCAGGTCGAGGCCGTCGTCTGCCTTGGCTAAGTCCTTTGTACCGGCCTCACAATCGGAAAGAATGGCTTCGATCTTCGTCACGATTCGATCCTGCTCGGAGCGCGGAGGAATGGCAAGTTCGAATGCCTGGAGCCCCTGAGAGTCGATGCTTGCCACGGTCACCCCGTCTTTGCGGCAGGATCTCCGGATATCTTCGCTCGCTCCCACGAGCGCCCAGAGCAGCCAGCGCGCATTCAGTTCTGAACACGGCGTCAATACACGCATATCTTGGTTGTACGCCGCCTCGAAAGGCACGAGCGCGATCGGTAGTGTGTGATTCAGAATCCCTGAACGCACGACGAAGGCGATGCTTCCTGGAGGCATCAGACGCGCTGACGATTCGGCGCAGGCGAGATCCGTGATGTGGTCTTGGGACGCATCAAGGACAATCTGTTTCATGTCCTTGGGAGAAACCCACGGTACGGTTCCGTTGTGCCAGTAATCGGGCTGGGCCTTGGACGGAGTGCCACCGCCTGACCATTCCCCAAGCATGCCCAATGGAGCTCGCACCCACCCTATCGGCAACGGGTCGATCATGCGGCCACCAGAACCATGTTGAGTTCATCTATGAGCGGTTGAAGCCCATTACCAAACATCCGATACGCACCGTCGATACCACCCTCTTCGTTGAAGGGTGTGAGATCAAAGTCTTCGGGTTCGATCGTCATGGAGGTTGCTATGTGGTCACGGAACATCTCCAGCCACCGTACTTGGGCTGCGGTGAACGCACGGCCGTTCTGTTCCTGCTCGGCAAGCCAGAGGTCGAACCGGAGCTTGACGACGTCTGAGTGTGGGACGAGCTCGTCGTCGAGCTCGAGTGCGTAGCGGATCAGGCTGACGAGGTCGGTGAGCACGCGTCCACCGTCCCCATGCACCTTGGAGGCGTCGACCTTCTCATAGGCCATCCAGAGCCGCGGCCGGGTGAGGCTGAGGGGCGGCTTCTCGAGCGCATTAGCGAGTTCGCGGATGTCGTCGAGAGTGAGCCTCCGATTGTAGGGCTGCTCGTAGTAGGCGCGCAGCGCGATGTATTCGTCTCGGTGCTGGTCGAGGAACTGCTTGAAGGTGGTGGTGATCTCCTCGGCCTCGCCGGTGTCGATGAACTCGGCCCGAAGCAGCGTGTCGAGGCCACCAACGTGGATGATCTGTTCCGTCTGGAGCTGCAGCTGCTCGATCACCTGGCGCACCGGCGCCTTTCGCAGCTCGGCGACGGCCTGGGCGACGAGCTCGCTGCGCGCCGCCGCGACCTCGTCCTCGCTAGGTTCGTCCTTGCCCGTCTCGACCTCCGCGGCCTCGACCTGGTGGGTGTAGCGGCTGGCGTCGCGGAGCTTGCTGGCGATCTCCTGCAAGCTGGCGCCGGCTTGTTCGGCAAAGCTGGCTTTGTCGCTGGCGTCGAGCTTGCCGTGCAGTCGGATCAGACGCGCGGCAAGTGAGGAGAGCGTGGCGTCGTCGGTGACGCCCATCGCGATGTCTTGCAGCAGGCCGCGGAGGGGGACGCTGGGTTTGCGGTCGAGCGGCTTTGAGTCGACGAAGGCCCGATCCTCGTCGAACACACCGACGGCATCGATGATCACGAAATGATCCTTGGTATGGCCTTTGCTCTGCGCGCCCGGGGTGACGGCCCAGAACTCGTTGGGGTCGATCTTGCGCACCCCCCGGCCTTTCATCTGCTCAAGCTGGGTACGCGAGCCGACCATCCGCAGGAACAGCAGGCACTCAACGGCGCGAATGTCGGTGCCGGTGCTCATCTGATCGACGGTAACGGCGATCCGGAAGGCGGGGTCGGTGCGGAAGTCTTGGATGTGCTGCTCGACCTTGCCCTGCGTCTTGTAGGTGACCTTGCGGGCGAACTCGGAGCCGCGGCCGAACTCCTCCCAGATGATCTGGAGCACGTCTTCGGCGTGCTGGTCGTGTTTGCAGAACACGATCGTCTTTGGCACCTCGTCGCGCCCGGGGAAGATCTCGGTGGTAACGCGGTCTCGGAAGGCGCGGACGATGGTGCGGATCTGGTTGGGGTTGACGATCGCGCGGTCGAGCTTCTCGGCGTCGTAGGTGATTTCGTCCTCGAGCTCGTGGGTCGCGACACGGCGGGTGGTCTTGTCGCGCACGTCGACCCACTCGCCGGTCTCGATCGTGCCGCCCTCCTTGGTTACCTGCGTCTCGATCCGATAGACGTTGTAGTCGACGTTGATGCCGTCGATCACCGACTGGTCGTGGTCGTACTCCTCGACCACGTTGCCGTGGAAGTAGCCGTACGTGTGCGCCGTGGGGGTCGCGGAAAGTCCGATCAGAAAGCCGTCGAAGTAGTCGAGCACCTGCCCCCAGCGGCCGTAGATGGAGCGGTGGCACTCGTCCACCCACACCGCGTCGAACATCTCGATCGGCACGCCTGCGGAGTAGCTCACCTCGATCGGGCGGCCGTCGCGGGCCAGTTCGAAGCTGGAAACGTCGTCGAGGTCGGGATCCTCGTCATCGGGCGCCTCGCCCCGCAGCACGGAGTAGAGGCGCTGGATGGTCGAGATGACCACGTTCACGTCGGAACGGATGTGCTTTCCGCGCAAAACCTGGACGCCGTAGAGCTCCGAGAACTTGCGGCCGTCGTCTGGTGACTGATAGGAGAGGAACTCGACCTCGGCTTGGCGGCCGAGCGCGATCCGGTCGACCAAGAACAGCACTCGCTCAGCGCCGCCGAAGCGAAGCAGCCGGTAGGTCTGGGCGACTGCGGCGTAGGTCTTGCCGGCGCCCATCGTGAGCGCAATCAGCGTTCGTTCGCGATCCTCCGCCATGGACCGCTCGGTGCCGCGGATTGCCCGCTCCTGCACGTCGCGCATGCCATCGGTTTGAAGCGCTGGCATGTGCCGCAGCTTCTGGCGGATCGGCTCGTAGCCGTCCGTGGCCCACTTGGCGAGTGTCTCTGGCCGGTGGACGGAGAACACCTCGCGCGGGCGGCGGATGGGGTCAAGCCGGCTGGTGAACAGCGTCTCCTCACCGTTTGCGATGTAGTGGAACGGCAAGCGGTCGTGGTAGCGGGGGATGTTCTTGGTCTTGATGAGCTGCTCGAAGCCGTCGGCGTAGCGCTCAGCCTGCGGTTCGACGCCGCGCAGCGTGTCGCCCAGTTTCTTGGCCTCGACAGAGCCCACAGCCATCTGGTCGGCGAAGAGCAGGTAGTCGGCGGAATCCCTGCCGGGAAGCCGGAACTCGCGGATCGCGACTCCAGGCCCGGCGGAGATGTCCATCTCCTCCCAGTCCTGCACAATCCACCCCGCCAGCTCGAGCGCCCGGTCGATGCGCACACGTGCGCGCTGCTCAGGCGGGAGGCGGGAGTCGTCCATCCCTACACGCTACCGACTTGCGGCGGCGTGCTGCCGGTTTTCCGGCTGTCTGCGCGGGGCAGCTCCCAAGATGCGCCAACCTGCCGGCCAGACCATCGTATGGTCGGCTGTCACAGTCGGGGCAACCGCCAGCCACTGGTAGCCTTGCCAACGGCGCCGACGATGATCGGCAATCCCGCGAGCGCGAATCCGAGCCAGAACCGGCCGGGCCGGGTAGCGATCACGACGAGCCCAAGCAGGTAGAGGAAGATGCCCTCTGAGAAGGGAATGCGGGTCATACCCGTGAGTATGCAACGCTAGGCGGACAGGTGGCGACAACAAGTCCCCAGGCGTCAAACCCCAAGCTTTGCGCGCAGCTCCTCAAGGGTCATCACCGGGAGCGGGCAGCTGGCGATGTGGGAGGTCAGCACGTGCTCGTCGGTGACCATCAGCCCCTCAACTCGCCACTTGGTCGGGTCGTCGCTGATGCCAAGCCAGTCAAGGACAAGCGTCATCCGCTGCTCAACCCACTCCACCCGTTCCACCTGGCGGAGCGCGGCCGTGTTACCAGTCGCACCGAACGTCTTCCGGAGCTCTCGCTCCAGCTCGGGCGGCGTTCGCGCGCCCTCGAGATTCTTGGCCTCGGCGAGGTAGAGAGTCCGGTTGCTGGTATCGGCTGCGAGGACGTCGATGTCGGTCAGGTGGTCGCCGTTGGGGCGGCTTATCCGCACGCCCTTCACCCGCTTGACGTTGCGCCTCGCGAGCATGCCGGCATCCTCATACGCCGTCGCGACTCGCTCGTTGAACTCGTCTGCTTCCTCCTGACGGAGCTTGGCCATGAATGTCTTCATGTCCGAGGAGCTCGCCTTGTAGCGGCTGGATAGCACGAGGTTCAGCACGTAGGCGCGGGCCGTGTACATGTGACGGAAGCCCCAAATGGCGTACTCGGTACCGCCGGCGTCGGTGCGAATCGCCACCGGCCGACGCAGGTGCGACAGTTCCCGGTTGAACCGCCACGGCGAGACGTCGTTGCGACTATGCGGCGCCGGGGGATCCAGGAATGGCGTCGACCGCGGCTCCAGGGTCATCTTCAGCAGCGCCGCATCGACCTTCGCGGTCGTCCACTCAAGCTCCTTCGCCAGCTCATCGATCAGGACATCGAGACGCTCAGTCGCCACGCCGTCACCGCGTCGGTCCCCGGCAGAAACCAGCGCTCCGTACAGCGCCATGAAGTCGCTCATTGACGTGCCCCATTCGATCACGGCGCAGCGGTCAAGCTCCGCGGCGAAGGGTGAGGGCGAACCGGATCCCGAAGCGACCCAGTTCTTCGTGTACCGCGACGCAGCAGCGCGTGCGCGGACAGGGCTGATCGCCCTGAGGAATGCCTGTTGGCCAGCGCGGAACCCGCTGTCGTGATCAAAGCCGAGGCGTCCTGATGGCAAGATGCTGACGTCGCCGTCATCCAGCCGGTAATGCATGGCGTCGGACGCTGTGCCGAGGCTGACGATCTCTCCGGCCAGGGCAAGCAGCTGATCGAAGACGCCCTTGGACATGGGCCGCAGCCCTGAAGGTGGCTTCGCGATCACGTACTCGATGATCAACCGGAGTGAGGTGCTGGCCAGTCCGAACTTCGGAGCATCCTCTCGGTATTGGTCTGCCATCTGCGTCGCGCCCCAGACAGCGAGCTGGGCGCCCACGGTGCGTTCGCTGATCGCGGCGTCGGCCAGCAGCGCTTCGTGGGCGCCGATCAGGTACTCGAGGAGTCCGTCTGGGTTGAGGGATGCGACCGTGGCCGCGAACCGTGCCCAGAGGGTCTCCACGGCCGCGTTCAAGGCCGAAGACCGACTGCTCGCAGCTACCGACCCCAGCCCGAGACCGAGCTCAGCTGCTGCAGTGCGTCCAAGGTCGTCCAAGGCGTCGCTCGAGTCGGGCGCGTGGATCAGACGCATCTTGGGTTCGGCGATCCGGATCGCCCGAGGATCGCTTCCGGGGGCGAACAGGTTGATGTGCTTCTTGATCCCAAGCGGGGCTGCAGAGTCGACGATGTCGGCCACGGCGGGCAATCCGGCGCTCGCAGTCGGGTTGAGGGTTCGGACCGCGTCCACAAGCACGGCCATCAGATCCCGCTCGCCCAGGTTGTCAGGCCGGTTCAGTCTCGCCACGAGATCGTGGTGCAGCTCCAGCTCAACGCGCGCCGGCCCGGCGACCGTGGCTGTCGCGATCGCGCCGCCGCTGTCTGCGGAAGCGGTGCCTACGAACATGCTGGGGTCGTCGAACTTGATCGCGACGACGAGAGCATCGCCGAGGGCGCCGGTCGGAGGAAGCCCGGATGCCATCTGCCAAAGCCAGTAGGCGATGCAGTCAATGACGACCTTGGCCCCGGCCACTGCGGCCCCGCCAGGTTGCGCGCCGGTCTCATCAACAACCCAGATAGGGCCCGCGGGAAGCTCGACCAGCATCCCCGCCATCGGAGCGCCCCAAGGCAGGTAGATCGGTATGTCTGGATCGTCGAACGCACGCGTCACGACGCCCCATCCGCGGCCAGGAACCGGGGCGCCGTGGAGGTCTCGTTCATCGGCCAGTCGCTCGCGCAGCGCACGACCGTGCGAGCCGTCCATCATGACCAGCCTCCCAGAAAGGCCGTTGTCGTCGATGTAGAACGAGCGGTCATGGTCGAGCCAAACACCGAACTCAGCCGTCGCATCGATCGACACCAAACGAGCGGTCCTTCGCAACCGATCACCCGCAACGGCGTGCTTCCAGAGGTCGAGCGGGTCGTTGCCAGCCTGCGTGATCGTTTCGAATTGCTCCCCAAACATGACCAAGACCTGGCCAAACGGGCCAGGGTCGGGCGCGCCCATGACTTGTCCCCGGCCCACGCCCGCGAGTACCACAACGTGGAGCAGCTCATTGATGTCAGAGCGGTCGATCGCGATCCGTTCCGCTTCGCCGCGAAGCGCGGAATCAAGAGCGCCGGACAGTGCGGTCACGTCCCACTCGGAATGAGGTGTGGCGACGTCATACGCAGCGAGCTGGTCGCTGACCAGGACAAGGTTGCACGCCTTGTCGATGTCGAAGTCGAACAGCTTCGAGCTAACTCCGCCGCCCGCGGATCGCCAGCCTCTCTCTGCCGGCTCCCACTGCATGTGGAAAGCACCCCGAGCGGCCTCATTCTGCGCGACGGACTCCAGGCGTTCGGCGAGGTCTGCATCGACCCCATGTGCGATCGCCGTTGAGATCAGAGCGTGCCGCAGCGCGACCGCAAAAGCTTGGGGCGCGGCTACCACGAACTCGCCGTCGCGCTCGATGATCGGGGTCGCCTCGAAAGCGGCGAGATCGGGCAGAAGCGGCATCCGGCCACTGGTCAATGAGTGAGTGATGGTCGCCAGCGAGGATGACGGGAAGCCGGCTGCCGCGAGCTCGGCGCCGGTGAAGCACAGGACTGTGCGGCCGGCTGCGAACTGCGCCGGAGACGGCATGCGAAGGGGACCGCCGCCCCGTGGGAGCTTCGTATACCGGTCGAAGCCGAGGGTTGACAGGATGTGATCGGACAGCGCCAGGGTGCTGAGCACGAGCTCGTGGCATTTCTGGCGGAATCGGTCGGCAGAGCGGGGCCAGGTGCCGAGGAAGATCGCCTTGATCAAGGACTCGAGCTCGAACACTCTGCCTGCCTCGCCACCGGTGTGCACCAGGTAGTCACCCCCGAAGAAGGTGATCGGTCGCACCATGACGTCCTCGGGCGGATCCCATGGCATCGCTGGGGTGAACCGCCCGGAGTCGATCCACTTGGGCCATATCGTGTCGGGCGGGCTTGTACCGCCAGCCGCCCGCCCATGCAGCAGTGCGTCCGCTGATGCTGCCCAGAGCTCACTGATATGCTCAGTATTCGCCGGCCACAGGCTCAGGACGGCCGCGCCAGCTGCGACTTCAAGCGCGTCGAACGTCGATGGGCTGGCGACCGACTGAACCGCCCCAGCGCGAGGCGTCGCCGCACCGGTTGGTTGCGGTTGCTGCTGGCGCCGTCGTCGGCGAGCCTGCTTCGCTGCCCGCTTCTGCCCTTTGCTCGGTCGCTTGCTCATAGGACTGAAGCTATCAGCGAGCCGCGCGAGAACGGCAGCAAGATACCTACGGAACAGGGTGCTGCCTGGCCATCGGGCGGCAGCGACCCGTTCGCATCGCTGTTCTCATCCGCCCTGACGCTCTTCGAGCGGCGTCTCGTGCGGGATGTAGCGGCGCTTAATCTCGTCCACCTCCGCCGCAAAGCCGAACTCGCGATGCACGTCGGCCATGACCAGAGTCGACGCGAACATCGTCAAGGCGAGCGTGCGCTCCGCTTGCGCCGTGTCGGCCGGCACCGCGTCCGAGACCTTGATCAGATCACCGACGGCCTCGACCGTCACGTGGTCGAACGCCGCGGCGCCGATGTGCACATCGGCGCTGAGCGGCCCATAGGCCAGGGCATACGCCTCGATCGCCTGCACGGAGCCGAGTTCGTCGATCTGACTGCCAACGCCTGGGAACACGGCACCTTTGTCCCGGACGCCGCGAACATTGGCCTCGCCGGCGGCTTCACGGGCGGCACGGACGTGAGCTTCGATCGCTGTGCGATCATCGGCCCCAAGCACCGGGAAGCGACGCCCACCCTTATTGGCGAGGCGGCGCACGCGGTCGTCCAACGTCAGCCGTCCGCGCTCCCGCTCGGCTTCCCAAAGATCAAGGAGCAGTTCCGTATTCCGCTCGCAGACGAAGCGGATCGCGATGTTGGCTTCGACTAGCGCCCTCAGGAGCGGGCCAACGGCAGCCGCCGATTCGCCAGCCGACGCCTGCACCACCGTGGCAAACAGCGAGCGCGAGCGGATTGCCATCAGCGTGATGAAGACGATGTGCCGGCGCGACACAAACGGCTCATCGAGCCTCCGGGAGATTTCAAGGAGACGTGCGGCATCGGTGTCGATCTGATTCGAGTCCATGTCTCGACTCTACCAACGGGGTGGCGGGCGGCCTCCCCGCGCGGCCAACTATTCGACACGTCGGACTTGTTCACAGTCTTCTACGCTCATCCGCATTTGGCACTTCGAACGCATGTTCGCTATGGTCCGAGCCCGATCCCAACTCGGCGTTCGCGAGGCACTGCCGACCGCAGGTGGAGGAACAGATCATGACCGTGCGAGCAACGAACCTGAACCACGCGCTGTCCATGGCCCGGCAGATGGATCGCGTCACTGACCAGCTGCACATGGCCTGTGGCCAGGTGTGGGACGCGGACGACCTGCTCGAGATCGGCGGCCACCTCTCTACCGTCGCGGGACGCCTCAGCAATGTGTATGACCACATCGCAGAGACCACGTCCGCCGCCGGCGGCCCCATCAGCGACGCCGCTACCCACTTCAGCGACGCGGCCGACTGCCTG
>Ga0068856_100004728_pt1 | contig 13521 bp, 12 predicted proteins | sample KBSCornC62_FD_66595 | JGI IMG/M metagenome (GOLD analysis project Ga0068856, IMG submission 66595) | Corn rhizosphere microbial communities from Kellogg Biological Station, Michigan, USA - KBS Corn C6-2 | ecosystem: Host-associated > Plants > Roots > Rhizosphere > Soil ...
GAGCATCCCGATATTTCATCTATATGGATGGAAACAAATGAAGTAGATTCAAAAAGAATTATTTTAAAAGCCTATGGACCAAGCGGCGTTTCTGCACAAAGAGTGTTAGCCGCTTTCAGGGAAGTATATCCGGGCAAACATGATACAATTGAACAAGCGATCACCAAAGATTGGTCGAAAGATAAATATGCGCCGGTATGCGAGATGGAACCATTTCCAATTGGAGAAATGCATAAATTCTGGCCGCAAATAATGTTGCCTGAAGGAAGAATTTATTTTGCAGGAACCTATGCAGATAACATGAGCCGCGGAATGGAGTCATGTCTTCGTTCCGCACAACGTGCAGCATCAGAAATAAGTAAAGCCTGATCAGATTAACTACAGTATTTATGATAAAAACACCTTCATATATTTTCATCATCGTACTATTTTCATTACTTCTTTTTTCTGCGATGAATTTTGCAGCGACTTTTAAAAATCAAACACAACAAAATCATGCGCCTGTAGTGAAGATAACTTCTCCTGCAAACAATAGTACAGTTGCTCCAGGTTCACAGGTTCATTATTCGGTTGATGTTTCTGATAAAGAAGATGGCGATTCAAAATACGATGAGATCAATGCAAAAGAAGTTTTGTTCGAAGTAAAATATTTTAGCGATGAATCAAAACTCTCAACGGAACTGAACAAAGCTGTTCAAAACGATCCGCCAGGTCTTGCCGCGATGAGAGTCTCCAACTGTTTTAATTGTCACAGTTTCGATAGTAAAGTTATTGGTCCATCATTCAATGACATCAACAAAAAATATAAATCTACTGCAGACAACATGGCTTTGCTTGAAAAAAGTATTCGCGAAGGTTCTTCAGGCATTTGGGGAAATGTAAAGATGCCCACGCATCCTGAATTAAGCAACGAACAAATTCACAACATGGTAAAATGGATGATGCAAAATGCAACTGCTCCCGGTGTTTATTACTACATCGGCACGGAAGGTTCTTTCTCGTTGCCAAATAAGAATGGTGCTTATTTGCTAACAGCAAGTTACCTCGATCATGGAATAACAACAGACTCGACACATCGATTGAAAGGACAAGATATGATTGTTATACGCACTAAATGAAATTGTTTCAAAGTATAAAATAATAATTTTTATGTACCGGGCTTTAGATGTTATGGCATCGTCTGTTGCGTCGCACTCTTGTACCGTTGAATCTTTATTGAGCACTTATGATCGCAAAGCAACTTTCAAATTCTTTATGCAATCAAACTAACTTCAATCATGCGGAAGCATTTATAAAAATCAAATTATCACACATGAATCATCACAAAATAAATCGCCGTGATTTTTTAAGAAATAGTTCTATGTTACTTGCATTGTCTGCATTACATCCATACCTGTCTAATGCAAATACACGACGTGTTGCGCTTATTGGTACAGGATGGTATGGAAAGAGTGATCTCTTCAGACTTATGCAAGTTGCGCCCGTAGAAGTAGTAGGTCTTTGTGATGTTGATGCGCACCAGTTGCAACAAGCGGTAACAATGGTAAATGAAAGAAAGCAGCAAAAAAATATCGCATCCTTTAGTGATTACCGCAAAATGCTGAAAGAAATAAAACCAGATATTGTATTAATAGGAACACCTGATCATTGGCACGCGCTGCAAGCCATCGATTCAATAAAATCAGGCGCTGATCTTTATTTGCAAAAACCCATCAGCAGGGATGTAATGGAAGGTGAGGCTATTCTTGCTGCTGCAAGAAAATATAATAGTGTTGTGCAAGTCGGCACGCAAAGAAGAAGCACACCGCATTTAGTTGAGGCAAAACAAAAAATAGTAGATGCAGGATTGTTAGGCAAAGTGCATCATGCTGAAATGTGTTGTTATTATCACATGCACTCCAATGCAAATCCTCCTTTGCAACCTGTCCCTGCATTTTTTGATTATGAAATGTGGACAGGTCCGGCACCGTTGCGTCCTTATGATGGTTTGCCGCATCGCGGCTGGTGGCGTGCATTTATGGAATATGGCAACGGCATTGTAGGTGATATGTGTATTCACATGTTTGATGCAGTGCGCTGGATGCTTAATCTCGGATGGCCGAAAAGCGTTTCATCTAACGGCGGAATTTATGTAGATAAAAAAGGCAAGAGCAATATTTCCGACACGCAAATTGCAGTATTTGCTTACGATGAAATGGAATGTGTGTGGCAACACCGAACATGGGGAACAGCAGCCGATCCCGAATATCCGTGGGCTTTTAAAATTTATGGTGATAAAGGAACACTTTGCTGCGATGTATGGAAATATGATTTCATTCCCGAAGGCAATGGTAAAAAATTACACGGTGATGTGTTGTGGGAAAAAGATAAATATCCTGAAGATTTGAAAGAGCCGGACATAGAATTACATGTTGCGTCTGCAACACGAAGGCACATGATCAATTTTCTTGAAGCAATTGATAAAGGCATCAAACCTGTTGCAGACATTGAGCAAGGACATATTTCTACTGCAAGTTGTATCATCGCTAATCTTGCGATGCAATTACAGCGACCATTAAGTTATGATCCTGTAAAACGTGAAATAGTTGATGATGTTGAAGCAACAAAACTTTTGCAGAGAAAATATCGTGCACCATGGGAACATCCGTTACCGGAAAATGTGTGAGAAGTTGATTTAAAATTTGTTCGATTTTTTTTGAACAAATTGTTAGAAACAGTTTGAATAGAATGCAGCGGATAATGATTATAAGGATAATCGCCGATATAATCATTTACAAATCCTATAATCTGCTCGATCTGCGTTTCATTCTATACAAAAGTCCTCTGTTATGCATTCGCTATACAGAGGACCTTGCAAGAAAAGAAAATCAAATTATTTTAAAATGTGCTTACGTTTAATCTTCCTCCGGTTACAGTCTTACCTGCTAAAGAAGCTGTGGGAATCGTGCTGTTTAATATAGCTGCTTTAATTTGTGCTGCAGTTGCACCTGGATGTGTTGACGCATACAACGCAGCAGCACCTGTAACGTGCGGTGTGGCCATTGAAGTTCCACTGTAAGAACCATAAGATGTTCCTCCTGATCCGGGTAATGTAGAATAAATTCCAACTCCCGGTGCACCAAGATCAACTGTAGTTACGCCATAATTTGAGAACGATGCTAATCCGCCTGTAGAAGTAATAGCAGCTACAGCAATAACATTGGGCAGATCATAATTGGACGGATAATTGGGAACTACATCATTATTATCTCCAACGCCATCGAGGCCACCGTTTCCTGCCGCTGCAACAAATAAAATATTCTGATCGTTGGCGCGGCTTATTGCATCATACAATGCTTGTGAAAATCCGCCGCCACCCCATGAATTATTGGTAGCAACAATTCTATAATGGTCAATGATTTTAAGATTGGTAATGTAATCAACAGCTTTTACAGCATCGGCTGTTGTTCCGCCGTTTGTACCTAAAAATTTTGCATTAATGATTTTTATTTTCCAGCATACTCCGGCAACTCCTATCCCATTGCCGCCTTTAGCACCGATTGTTCCTGAAACATGTGTTCCATGATCGTCCTGAGTGCCGTCATAAGTTGAATTATTGTTGCTTACAAAATCCCATCCATGAACATCATCTACAAATCCGTTTCCGTCGTCATCAACACCCGCTATTCCATTTGACTCTACAGGATTTTTAATATTGCCCTTGAGATCGGTATGATTAAACATCGCTCCTTCATCAATTACACCTACATACACATTGGCTGAGCCGGTGTGCCCTGCTGCCCATGCCTCTGCTGCCTGGCTGCCGTATTGGTCCGCAGGATTTGTAGCATCGCCATACATTCCCCAAAGCAAACCATTTGTGTAATAAGGATCATTAGAAAGTACATCGTGCTGATAAATATAATTTGGTTCAGCATATTCAATTTCAGGAAGTGTTCTTAATCTGCTTATTGCGTCTAATGCGGCAAGCGGAGTATGAATTATCAAAAATCCGTCATGATCTCCATAATGTTCCATTGCTCTTGTCAAAACCCTTTCGGAAACCTTGCCTGTGATTCTTCCCAAAATGTTTGTTTTCGCATTATCTTCTATGCCTTTTTTAAATTTCACAAGGATTTCATTGGGAACATAATTTAATTGTTTGCCATTCTGAATATCGTTTTGCGATACAGAAGATTGGTTTTGATCAGCAGGTGATTGATTGATTTCTTTCTTACATGCAGATAATAAAGCGATACAAAAAATGCCGATGAAGAGATTTGTAGTTTTCATACCAAGTGGTTTTTTAAAAAATAAATATTGTTTTGGTTATTAGTAAGAAGCAGTATTACTAATTTACCTTCATCCTCAAAATTAAATTTGCACAACAGTCAAAGTCAAGGGGAAAAATCACAATAAAGCATGAGAAAAATCCCAATTTCTTGTCTCTGATAAATTATGAAGGCAGCGATGATAATTCAATCGTTCCCTTGTTTGGGTTTACGTTGTACAAAATATAATTCCCTTTATTATCTCTTTGTATCTGCAATTGTTGCTTATCACTACCCTGCATTACTTCTACTTTCTTCCATTCTTCAGGTATATAAGTCTTTAATGTAAGAGGAACATCATAAGTTTTTACATCTAATGAATGTTGCAGGTGAACAATAATGCGATCATTTTTTTTATCTGTGTTCACAGAAGCATGCATTCTTTCACGCATGTATTTTGCCACGTCACTGAAATTTGCTATCCATAAACTATCCTCATGTTTTTTTATGTATTGAAAATATGTATCGAGTAATTCATGAGGCAATGCTTCATATCCTAATCCATCCACGCCATGAAAAACAAGCACTAACCATATTTTATCATGCGCCAATGTTGTATCTACCCATGACTTCATTAATTGCAAAGGTGTTTTAGTTGTGCCGCCTCGTTGCCATTGAACATATTCTTTGTCCGATGAGCCGGGTTGTGTTTTATATCCTCTGTTTATTTCCTGCATGTATGGATCAGTCATCATGTTGCGAAGAGCAGGATATGAGGGCAGTGAATATTTCATTGCACGCGGATGCTCAATGCCAAAAGGTATTTCAGCAGTGAAAGTATATTTATCACCCAAATGATCTTTAATATCTTCTTTACTTTTTTCAAGCTCATAAAAAATATTTGTTGTGTCGAGTACTGCAATGTGTGCATGCGTAACAGTATGACTTGCGAATTCATATCCTTGCGATGCATATACTTTTATGCTATCCCATGTAAGACCTTTTTCCTCTGACACTTCCATGCTTTGCTCTGTTACTTTTTTAAAAGAGCCGTTTCTCACTTTGCTGTATAATGAATCCATTACTTTATAAGCATCTGATTCTTTTCCATCTTCAAACAAAATGGCGCTGCTGTCATAATAGGTGTTGGGACCAACATAACCTAAATATTTTGCTGCCGAAGCACGTTCAAAATAATTGTCCGCATTTGTTGGAACATTTGCCGTCTCAGCAATAATTTCAGAAACAGGTCTTCCCACAAATTTTCCCTGGTATTTTGAACCCGGAATAGGACCGGTAATGATATAAAACGTTGCGGGTAACTTTAATCTTTTCATGACAGGCAGTGCATACCTGAATTGGTTAATTGAGCCGTCATCCCATGTAATAGAAACAGCGCCTGTTTTGCCATCCTTCCATTTAGTGATCTCGGTTTGGGCGTTTGAGTTGTTGTAGTTGAGGAATAAACAAATAAATAAAACCAGGTAGCAAGATTTTTTGTTCATGCATTAAAAGTATAAATTTTTTGCTTTTTACAATATCACTTTAAGTCACTTACTCTACAACCTTTGAATGAAGTAAGCAATAGTTTTGTTGACTTATCTTTAATTAATTTGATAAATGCAAACGCAGGATAAATAAAAGTTATTCTGCCATCATCTCTTTAATTACTTCGAAAATTTCTTCTTCATTTGGTTTGCTGAAATAATCGCCATCACTCCCATATGCGGGACGATGTGCTTTTCCTGTGATTGTTCTTGGCGAAACGTCGAGCCAGCGATAACCGTCTTGTTCTTCCATTACTTTGTTGAACATATACGCAGTGGCACCACCGGGAACATCTTCATCTACAAAAACAATGCGATTTGTTTTTTTAAGCGAATCAAGAATTTTATGATGAATATCGAAAGGCAACAACGTTTGTACATCAATTATTTCACAACTGATGCGCTCTGCTTCAAGTCGTTCAACCGCTTCCTGTATGATGCGTAACACTGAACCGTAGGAAACGATTGTAATATCATTGCCTTCTTTCAAAATGTCTGGAATGCCAAGCGGAACGGTCATTTCAGAAAGATTAGAAGGAAGTTTTTCTTTGAGGCGATAACCGTTTAAACACTCAATGACGATTGCAGGATCAGTACTTTTCAAAATGGTATTGTACATTCCTGCTGCTTGTACCATGTTACGCGGAACACATACATGCATTCCGCGAAGTGCGTTAATGATCATTCCCATCGGAGAACCGCTGTGCCAGATGCCTTCCAAACGATGACCTCGGGAACGAACAATGAGCGGACAATGTTGCAAACCTTTTGTACGATACTGCATTGTTGCAACATCATCTACCAAAGGTTGCAAACCATAAACAAGGTAATCGAGGTATTGAATTTCTGCAAAGGGGCGCAAACCTCTTAATGCAAGACCAATGCCTTGTCCCATTATTGTTAATTCACGAATGCCCGTATCAAAAATTCTTGTCTCGCCATGTTTTTCCTGCAATCCGGCAAAACCCTGGTTCACGTCACCGATCAATCCAACATCTTCACCAAAAGCAACAACGGCAGAATTATTAGTAAACAACTGGTCAAAGTATCTGTTCAAAATCTCATAACCATTTATTGCCGGTGCATCATCATTGATCACAGGTTTTATTTCCGCAACATTTAAAGCGCTTGAAGCATCTTCATTGTACAACCAGGAATTGTAGTAATTACTGTTTTCTTCTTTTAATGCTTTATAATAATTCTTTAATTCATTTACTGAAGGAAACTTGTGTGCTGCCTCAATTGCAAGAGATAGAGCATGCATTATATCGCGACGCAATGGCTCGCGGTTTCGCTCCAATTCTTTTGCAATTTTCTGAAGTGTGTTGTGATGTTCAACATCGTTTACAACTGTTGATTTAATCAGCTCAATTGTTTTAGCGGCTTGTTTTTTTAGCGGGGTAATATATTCTTCCCATGAATTATTCCTGCTTTGTTTTACACTTTCTTTTGCCTGCACTTCAATAGTAAGCAGTTCACTCGATGTTGCAATGGCACTCTCAATAATCCATTCACGAAACTTTTTTATGCAATCCCATTCTCTCTCCCAATCCAAACGTTCCGAATTCTTATACCGCTCATGGCTTCCTGATGTTGAATGACCTTGTGGTTGTGTCACTTCTTCAACATGAAATACGGCCGGCACATGTGTATCTCTTACTTTTTGCAAACCTTCTTCAAACACTTCGCAAAGGCTTGCATAATCCCATCCTTTCACGGTATAAATGTCAATCCCGTTTGTGTCATTCTTTTTTTGTAAACCTTTCAATGCAGAAGATATAGAACCTTTTGTTGTTTGATATTTTGTGGGAACAGAAATTCCATAACCATCATCCCAGATAAAAATCGCAAGGGGCACTTGCATTACTCCCGCTGCGTTCACAGTTTCCCAAAAATGCCCTTCAGAAGTTGAAGCATCGCCAATGGTGCAAAAACAAACTTCATTACCGTTTGAAGAAAGCTCTGTTTTATTTTTTAAAACTTTTGAATGACGAAACAATTTCGAAGCAAGCGCCAAACCAAGACTGTGCGGCATTTGTGAAGCAGTGGGTGCCATATCTGCTGCAACATTCAGTTGATGTGCAAGCGGAAGAACATTTCCGGTTTCATCATAATTGCGTGTTGCGAAATGACCAACCATTTGTCTTCCTGAACTGAATGGTTCATGTTCTGAATTTGGATCAGCATACAATTGTGCAAAAAATTGTTGGATCTTGGCAATACCCGTAGCGAAAATAAAAGTTTGATCGCGGTAATAACCGGCACGCCAATCACCCGGTCTGAAAAATTTTGCCATTGCAATTTGTGCTACCTCTTTTCCGTCACCGAAAATGCCAAACTTGGCTTTACCCGTTAGCACTTCGCGACGCCCCAAAAGGCTAGCTTCGCGGCTTTCCAAAGCAATCCGGTAATCGTTTAAAACTTCACTGCGGAAGTCTTCATACGAAAGCATGCTTTCTTTTTGCAATGACAGGGTATTGTTTTCCATGCGGCAAAAATACCATTTACATTTTTTAAACCTGAAATTTATGCCAAAACCACAGCTCTGTTATTCTTCTTTATCCACAGTCATTTCATCGATGTATGGGGACAATTAACCTACTTTTAAAGAACAATTATCAAATTGAATATTTTCGGAAAAAAGAAATCAATATTTTTACACACATAAATTTTAAGGAATGAAAAAACTGTTACTCCTTGTGCCCGCTTTTTTTGCAGCGCTTGTATTGAATGCACAAACACAAACTCCAACTCAATCAACCGATCAGCAAAAAGATATTTCCAAAGTGATAGAGTTCAAGGAACTTGATCACGACTTTGGTAAAATACCATTTGGTAAGCCCGCAGATTTTGAACTTGAAATGAAAAATATTTCAAGCGATTCTGTAAAGATTGAAAACGTACAGGTAGGTTGCGGTTGCACCACACCTAAATGGAGTGCCGGCCCTTATGCACCCGGTGAAACTTTTAAAGTTGGAATAGGTTTCAACGGCGCAACAGACGGAGAGTTTCATAAAGTCGTTACGATATTTTTCAATGGAGGTTTACAACAGGTAATAAAATTCCACGGACAAACTTTCAAAACACCCGACAATGCTGCACCGGGAAATTCTTCTATTGAAAAATTAAAACCAAACCCTAATCAATAATCACAAAAAACAAAATCATGAAAGCGTTATTAGCTGTATTAGCATTTATCGTTGCAGTTCCGGTGTTTGCACAAAATGATCAAAACACCAAAAGCACTTCGCCTGTAGAGTTCAAAACAATGAAACATTCATTTGGCAAGGTTGACCAGGGAAAACCTGTAAGCACAGAGTTCACTTTTACAAACAATTCAGGTAAAGCTGTTGTCATTGAATCCGCAGTTGCAGGTTGCGGTTGCACAAAACCTGAATATCCTGAAGCACCTGTTCCCAATGGTAAAACAGGAACTGTAAAAGTTACTTATAATGCAGCCAATGCCGGTGCATTTACAAAAACAGTAACAGTGAAATTCGCGAACGTTTCAGAGCCGGTAATTTTGACCATTGATGGTGAAGTAGTGAAAAAGGATAAATAACTTTTTCACTTTTTATAAATGTTTGAGGTCGTGTTCATCACGGCCTTTTTTATTTTGTAACCGGCAGCAGAACAAACATGAGGCTTCTGTGTTGCACGACTATAGCCTAAAAAATAGCTTATTTTTTTTGCCTCCATATGGAGCCGCATAATGCGTTATACCAGCCATGTGTTAAGAGCTAAAGATTTATTCAATCTGTTGTTAGAGTATGCTAATAGATTCTTTATTCTGAAAATTTGTTTTGAGACAGTCTTTTCTCTTATTTTTTCTATGGATACTGCATAAATTTTTGTTTTCCTATTTATCCATTTCATCATCTTCTTAATGTTATATGCTACTGCTGACATAATCATACATTTATTTGCTTGTTTAATTCCTTTGGTATTGACCTTGCACATTGCAAGATAATTAACCAACGTGCCAATGACCGGTTCCACTGTGCTTTGTCTTATTTTTTTCATTCGCTGACCTTTCGACGTTTGCATTCTTGCATGCATTCTATCATATAATGGCTTATCTACAGTGTCCGTTACTTTCTTTTGCCTACTGTGTGTTCCTAAACATTGTTCCCTCAAAGGACATTGCTTGCAATCTTTTACATCGCTGCGATATTCTTTCTTCAAATAACCATCCCTGTCAGAATAGGTGTTTTTGTATGTTAATACTGCTCCTTGCGGGCATATATAATAATCTCCTTCGATGTGATAAATAAATCCTTCTCTTTCTGATTTGTATTGACCCGGCTTGGGTATGTATCCTGTAATTTTTTCCTGCTCTAAATATTGAAGTGTTTCCCCGCTGCTATAATTACCATCACATATCACTTCCTCCACTTTTAAATCTCCTGTCTTCTTAAGATTATTAACCGTGTTCATCAATACTGATATCAAACATTCGCTGTCTTGTTCTGCTTAACGTACTATGCCCATGGCATTGCTTCATCTATATTATACCCGATAAAGTAAAGCATATCCAGTCGAAGGCTTACTGTTCTCATTATTTCTCTATCACTTCCAATATTTTCTAAATATCCAATTAGCATAAGTCGAAAGAACACAATCGGGTCTATACTTTCTTGCCCTTCAGTGCCATAATATTTTGACGTCTCTTTGTATAACCATCCTAAATCAATCGCTTCTTTTAAGCGACGATAAAAGTTATCTTCAGGCACTCTTTCTGATAACTGAAAACTGGTAAATAATTTTGGTATGAAGTGTTTTTTTCCTTGCTTACTTCAATTTACTAATACAACAGCGGCACAAACAACTATCTTTATCAACATATGTGAGTTGTGCAACAGCCACGGAAGCCTAATAGCAGCACAGGCGTCTGGCTCAAAATAAAAAACCAAATTATCAGGCATTTGTTTTGTATGCATAATGAATATGATGATACAGTTGGTAAAATTTAAAATTCTATTCTATGGATACGGCAATAATTTATTCAATGGAAAAAATTCATCATGAGATAATTACTGAAAATGGCGCCTTCCCGAATAATGCTCATTTGCCCGTGATATTTTATAAAGGAGTGCTTGAGTTGCCTGACGAGGAACCGGAAAAAGTTATTGAACAAATATTTGAAACAAATAAATGGAGCAACGCATGGACAAACGGCATTTACGATTATCACCATTTTCACAGCATAGCACATGAGGTGCTGGGCGTTTGTAGTGGTTATTGTGATGTAATGTTGGGTGGACCAGGCTCGAAAAAATTCAGGCTTGAAAAAGGCGATGTAATAGTTATTCCGGCGGGAGTAGCGCACAAAAATATGGGAAGCAGCGATGATTTTAAATGTGTGGGAGCTTACCCGGGAGGCGCTGACTATGACATTAAAAAAGGTAAAGCTGAAGAAAAAGCTGTAGCGCAAAAAAATATCAAAAAAGTTCCGTTACCGGAAAAAGATCCTGTGTATGGGAAAGGACCATTGCAAAAATTATGGAAATAGTTTTGCTATTCATCAAACGAATTTTGCCATCCTTCGTTTTTTAATTTCTCTACTTTCTTCAGCACTTCGCCTTCGAGGTTTTTTTTATAAGCAGCAACTTTTTCATTTATTGTTTTATCAAATGCGCCAATGATCGTTGCTGCAAGTATGCCTGCATTTTTTGCCGCATTTAATGCGACAGTCGCAACAGGAATTCCATTGGGCATTTGCAAAATTGAAAGCACAGAATCCCAGCCATCAATAGAGTTAGAGGATTTTATCGGTACGCCGATCACGGGCAAAGAAGTAACAGAAGCAACCATTCCCGGCAAATGTGCAGCACCACCCGCTCCTGCAATGATCACCTTCAATCCTCTTGCACTTGCCTGCGATGCATATTCGATCATGCGCAAAGGTGTACGATGGGCAGAGACTACAGTTAATTCAAATTCGATTTGAAATTCTTTGAGTATATCTGCGGCGGCTTGCATGATGTTGAGATCACTATCGCTGCCCATGATGATTCCTATCAAAGGTTGATTGGTTGGCATGTTGAATCATTGAATGGTTGAACGGTTGAGTGGTTGAATGGTCAATAAGTTGAACAATAAATGAACGTTTTGCTCTTCTTACTTTTCAACTATTCAACTTCTTAACTGATAACTTTTAAAATATTTTTTATCTTATGCGCCTTGTAAGTAAGCTCAGCTCTGTCTTTGCTGATGATCGTTACATGACCCATTTTTCTTCCCGGCTTTGTTTGTTTTTTTCCATAAAGATGAACAAACACATTATCCATTTTTAAAACTTCATCAAGACCGTCATATTTTGCTTCGCCGTTGTAGCTATCTGCCCCAAGTAGATTTACAATTGATGATGGTAATATCGGATCGGGATTGCCCAATGGATAATTTAAAATTATTCTCCACAGCATATCATACTGGCTGCAATAATTCGCTTCGATAGTGTGATGTCCGCTGTTATGAACACGTGGTGCTGTTTCGTTTACAAGCACTTCATTGTTCTTATCAACAAACAATTCAATTGCAAATAAACCGGCGCTGTTCAAAGCTTTTACAAGTTTTAAAGCAATCGCCTCTGCTTTCCATAAAACATGATCTGAAAGTTGTGCAGGGCTTATTTGATAATCGAGCAAATTCAATAAATTATTAAACACCATTTCCGACGGAGGAAATATCGCCGTTTCGCCTTTATCGTTTACCGCAACAATCAATGCAATTTCTTTTTGAATATTCACCATCTTTTCCAAAACCGCAGGCTCGTCAAAACCTTTTTCAATATCTTCTTTCTTTTTCAGCAACTGCACGCCTTTTCCGTCGTAACCACCCATTCCAAGTTTGTGGGCAGCGGGCAGAAAATCAGTTTGTGTTTTTAGTTCTTCCAAATTTTGTGTTATTCTGAAATCAGGAGTAGGAATAGAATTTGTCTTATAAAATTCCTTTTGTGTTATTTTATTCTTGATGATCTTGATTGCAGATGGCCGAGGATAGATTTTTACACCTTCTGTTTGCAGTTTTTCAAGCGCCTCTACGTTCACAGATTCAATTTCAATCGTTAACGCATCCAATCCTTTTCCAAAATTATAAACTGTTTCAAAGTCTCTTATATCTCCCTTTATAAAATGATGGCAAAGATGTGCAGCAGGACAATTTTCATCATTCTCCAACACTGATGTTTCCACTACATAATTTGCAGCAGCCTGCAATAACATTCTTCCTAATTGACCTCCACCAAGAATTCCAACTTTCATAATACAAACGCACTGTTTTTATAAAGTTATTTTGATGCCGGCTTTAGAACATATGGCATCACCTGTTGTGTCACTCACTTATACGTTCCGAACTTTGAGCAGCATTTGCAAACAGCGCAAGAACGTAAATCGCAAAGCAAGTGACAATTCGCGGCGAAGATAATTTGTGTTAACGACTTTCATTTTCATTTTTAATAACTTTGTATCAACATGCTTCCCGATTATCCTCATAAACTCTTCAACGATAAACGCAGCAACTACTCTCTGCTAATGGAAACTTTGGCTATAGATGCAAAATAGCAGTGAGCTTTGAGCTGCGAGCTACGAGTTTTGGCTCGAATTAGCTGCAACTTGTCCCGAAAGTACAAGTGTGCGACGCAACAGACGACGAGGCTTATTCTAAAGTTTGGTGCATAAAAATTACTTCTTAGTCAAAAACATTTTTTCTATGGATACTACCAC
>Ga0068856_100004729_pt1 | contig 13519 bp, 16 predicted proteins | sample KBSCornC62_FD_66595 | JGI IMG/M metagenome (GOLD analysis project Ga0068856, IMG submission 66595) | Corn rhizosphere microbial communities from Kellogg Biological Station, Michigan, USA - KBS Corn C6-2 | ecosystem: Host-associated > Plants > Roots > Rhizosphere > Soil ...
TGCGCAAACGATGCGGTAGCGAATAGTATAATTATTAGGAAGGGGTATATTTTTTTCATGCGCTAAATATAATTACGCTATTTCGAAATAAGACGAATGTATTCGGAGATTATTACATTAGTAAAAGAATTAATATTGTCATCCTTATCAGGCAAATTCGATGATAAAAGTATGTGCAAGTAGAAACCTAATTAGAAGGGTCATCGGAGTGTTAACAATGGCTTTTATGTTTGTCATCTCTTCGTTTAAATGTGTAGCGCAATCATATTCGGATTATACCGCGAGAGAGGATTTGGCCGTTAATCAAAGCATATCTCTTCTGCAATCGAAAGGTATTGATACAATTTGCGTTTATAAAGCATACTGTGTCGGTTGCTTCGTGATGCTGCCACCCGGAGCAGATACAAGTTGCAGACGTCAACCTTATGAAAATGATACTTATTTCCTTTGGAAGAAAAATAACGTTACTTGGTTTACCTTGAAAAACTACTGTTTTGCTTATGATACTATTTGTGTAAACACCAGTTCGATTTGGTCTTTTTACAGTTTGGAAAAAAATAAAATAGATTCTAAGAAAATAAGACCGGCAGAAGTAGTTGTTATTGAGCATGGAAAAAAAACGACCAACTATGTCATGGTAGATCATGATATGCATGAAGATATTATTACTGTAATTAGCGGCGTTCGAAAGCAATTGTTTTTGAACGAATTTGAATTTGAGAAATTAGTGGATAATAGTCGAAATATAAATTACACTTATAACTGGAATACAAATGCGAAGAAGTTTCAAGTTCTTTTGGATCAGTTCGTACACATTAATGCCAAACTTTTGAAAAAAATAAAATGAGCAGGCTTACGACGTTTTAAAAACTTCGTAAGCCTTATGCTATTTGAGGAAAATTCTAAAACTCCACATGCGCCCTCAATCCAAATACATTCACCGGTCCGCGATCAGCATTATAGGCAGGATGCAGGATAAATTGATAATCGGGTGATAGATAGAATTTTTCATGAAATGGGTTCCACTTGTAGTATAACTCGGCAATCATTTCGGGCGAATAATTGAGCCTGCCGTCGCCAATGATGAAGCCGTAGCCGCCTGCCGCCAGGTAATCCTTATGATCGGCTGAGAGGCCATTTACGATAAAAGCCAGTCCCGCTTCATCTTCTTTTCGATGCCATGAGGTTCCTTTGAGTACACCGCCAAAGGTTAATGACCGATCGATTTCGGTAAAGAACCAGGTCTCGGTATGTCCGTCGTTCCAGCTGGCTTTGGCAAATACGCCAAAATCTTTGGTGATGTATTGATCAGTATTAATGCCGAAACCGTATTTGCGCCGGCCGTAGTGTTGCGTACTGTCAACATTCGGGGCGGTGGGGTTTTGTTCGATAGCTAGCTGGTAATTGCCATATTTTCCATTATTCAAAAAGCCAAGCAGCCGCAACGTCCCCTTTTGCCCGGCAATCTCGTAACGCTTTTCATATTCAATAGTCTCCGTATTGGCCTTTCCTATTTTGGCATCCCAGGTTGATGAGTTGGCCTGGGTAACTGCCATTGTAAATGCAAAGCGTAGCGCCCAGGTTGGCTGACCAAGCTCAGCAACGCTTCCCAAAACGTACCCGCGGGTATTTGCCGGGTAATCCCAGGCGGCGTTATCCATCAGCGCCCAGTTCATGAATTGTTCACGAGGATCGTGGCTGAAGGCGTTAGCATCAAAAAAATCCGCCATCCCAAATTTCCCGATCACAATTGAAAAATAGCGTTTGCTGCGATATTTGGCCAGTTGATTATTGTCGTCGTCGATAGTGTCCTTGTCTTTGCCCCATTCAAAATTCTGCTTAAAATACAATCGCCCGATATATATCTTGTTTTGCACGCCGCCAACCCTAAAGGTTTCCCCATTAGGGAAGCCAGCTACACCTAACGTTTGGCTAAGGCCTGCACCTCCGGATAATTCAGGATTAAAGTAGGCCTCAGCGCCTTTCCACAACCGCAGGCCACTGAACATCGTTGTTGTGATAGAGGTTTGCGTTTCCTCTTTGGTAATAAGGCTGTTCTGGCCAGTATATGGCGCGTTAAACTGCGGCTTATATTGCGTAATAATGGTTTGCTGAAAGTGAAAATTATAGCGCTGCTGCTTTGAAGTATCCTGCGCAAAAGCAGCGTTAAATAACGTAACGGCTAGTAAAAGGCTGAGTATCTTTTTTTTCATAAACCGGTGCTAAGATATATATGCTTCGTTAAGGAGATGTTAACAAAAAAAGCCAATTTATATTAGACAAACCTAATAAAAAATTTAGATTAATCTAAAAAAATAAAACGATTAAATAATTGACAGGCATTGACTAAACAGAATAGAATAATTTGAGTTTTTTGTCCGCGGCGCATAAAATTTGTCATTATCCTGCCCAAACAGGACACGCGCAAATAGGGGTCCTGTTTAGGAGGTGGTTATTGTTAATGGGGTTGTGTATGAATCGGAATTCATTTTGTTTGTAAATCAATTTACGCCGCAAAGTAAGCGCGTATTTCAATGCAATGGTATTGCATTAGTAAGAACATTTATCGCAGATGCCTTTCACGGTGAGGTTCATCTCGGCAAGTGTAAAATCAGCAGGGAGGGAAATTTGAGGTATTTTAAGTGTGGGAAGGCAGAATGTTTCCTTACAGGCAGTGCAATAAAAGTGTACATGCGCATCGTGATGTTCATTTTCGGCGCAATCGTCCAAGCAAAGCGCATATTTGGGTGTGCCTGTGCCGTCATCGATGATGTGGGTGAGGCCGTTTTGCTCAAAAGTTTTTAAAGTGCGGTATATGGTGGTGCGATCCGCAGGATATAGGGCCTTTTCAACATCGGTTAGGCTGACGGCAGATTGTTTCCTCAGCAAAACATCAAGCACCAATATCCGCATTGCGGTGGGATGAATTTTCCTGTCCAGCAGTTTTTCTTCAGCCTTAATCTTCATTTCAACAGGGGATTGACGGACAAAGGTATAGCTTATCCTTTAATATGAGTGTCGCATTCGTTGTAAAACTGCTTCAGGTACAGTTCCATAAAATCGTGCCTTTGCTCCGCAAGTTGCCTTCCTGTGGCTGTATTCATTTTGTCTTTAAGCAACAGCAGCTTTTCATAAAAGTGGTTGATAGACGGAGACGCAGAATTTTTGTACTCCTCTTTGGTCATATTTAAGTTGGGTGGTACATCCGGATTATAGATCTCGCGCCCCTTGAATCCCCCATAGCTAAAGGTCCGCGCTATGCCGATGGCGCCCATGGCATCCAAACGGTCGGCATCCTGAACAACGGCTAGCTCTTTTGAACGAAATGATGCCTTGTCAAATCCTGATTTAAAAGAAATGTTCCTGATTATTTGCTGCACGTGCTCGATCACCTGCGGTTCAACATGGATGGATTTCAGGAATTTACCTGCAGTTTTAGGACCGATCTCTTCATCGCCATTATGGAATTTGCTATCGGCAATGTCGTGCAGCAAGGCAGCCAACTCAACAATCAGCAGATTGCAGCGCTCGGTTTCGGCAATGCGCCGGGCATTGGTCCATACGCGATGAATATGCCACCAGTCGTGGCCGCCTTCGGCATTTTCAAGGGTAGTCCGAACAAAAGAGACAGTTTTTTCAATAATTATAACATGGTCCATCATGCCGTAAAAATAAGGCTATTAACGGCTAGATAAGTATTTCCTTATACTAATTGTACAAGATGCGGGTTTTGGTTATTGATAATCTCCGTTGCGTCTACGCCAAGCACGTCGGCGATATGAAAAAGCCTGTCGACGGTTATCCTGGTGTATCCGAGCTCGATCTTACTATAAGCGTTTTGCGAAATACGCAATTTAGCGGCCAGGTATTCCTGGGTATAATTGCGATGCTCCCTTATCTTCCTGATGTTCGCTGCTACTTGTTTTATTCTCAGATTCAGCTTATCCTTCATGCTCGTAGTGTTTAAACAGGTTTGCTTTAAACAGATACGAAATGTTTTTGTTTGCGGATGTCTGTAACAAGAAAATTTATTGCACCGAATCGTAACTTACTGTCACCGCAGGCAATAACGTAGCGAGATTGAGCGGTATTTGGTCGTGCGAGGTAATGGGTTTTCGCTTTGCGTAATAATTGTACATTGCCTTTTGCGTTTCCTTATCATCCTTATCGGATGGATTGTATTTAATCATAAAAGGAATCACAAAATCGTGCAGCTTTTCTTTATCGGGAATGATCCATTTCCGCGTCGATTTCTTCATTGCCTCGATAATAGGCGGAACAAGAATCGCGTCGTCAGCATAATAAATAACCAGGTTTTTGAGATTCCCCTGCTCATCAGCTGAGAACTTAAACACAACAGCACCACTGGCTTTGATATGTTTAATGCCGTCCGAAAGCTTCAGGCTATCCCTAAAAAACTGCATCATAGCCGAATTGCCACCCTGGAACGGAAAAGCTAACTGCTGCTGCGCAAAGCTGTTGGTGGTAACAAACAATATTATGATCAGCAATAATTTTTTCATTTGTCTAAATCAATTAAGTTGTGTCGGATAGTTACACTTAATCCAACTCAATCAACCAATAAACTAATCCTTTGTCTCCCTGCGCGTTCCCTCATACAATTCATATTCCAAAAGCCGGCAATCAAGTTTGCCATTATAAAACTCAATTCTCCGTTTAGCTGCCAATCCAATTCTTTTGGCCAAATCGGGGTTGCCGGTAAAAATGTAGCCCCGGTATCCCTTGCAATGCTGTTTCATAAAATCACCCATGCGCTTGTAGGTTGCCTCAAGCTTAGTATGTGTGCCTAGGCGCTCACCATATTCGGGGTTAAACATGATGATCCCTTTTTCTTCCGGCACTTCGGTATCGGCAAAATCACAAACGTTAAAACTGATCAAATGTTCTACGCCCGCTGTTTTTGCATTCTTTCGGGCAATATCAACAGCGTCCTCCGAGATGTCGGTAGCAATTATTTTAAAATCGAGCTGCCTTTTGCCTTTATCTTTTAGTTTCCTGCGTTCCACAAAAAACACTTCCTCATCATAACCCATAATGTGCATGAAACCGTAGTTCATCCTGAAAAAGCCCGGACTTTTATCTGTAGCCAGCAATGCTGCCTCAATGGCTAAAGTGCCCGATCCGCACATAGGGTTGATAAACGTGCTGTTACGGTCCCAGTTGGTAGCCATGATGGTGCCTGCCGCCAGAGCCTCCAGCATTGGGGCCTTGCCGGGTATTTTACGGTAGCTATGTTTAGCCAACGTCTCGCCTGATGTATCCAGGAATATCTCAGCCCGGTCGTCCTGCCAGTAAAGGTGTACCACCGTTTTATTTTGTTCCGCTCCCGAATTTGGCCGGATACCTTTTTTTGCTTTGATCCGGTCAACAATAGCGTCCTTCACCTTTACATTGGCGAAAAGCGGCGTTGTGATATGCTCGTTATTCACATTGGATGTAACAGAAAAATAGCCAGAAAAATCGATCAGCTTTTCCCATTCTATCTCTACCAACTGGTCGTAAAGTTGCTGCGGATTGGCGGCGGTAAAGCTTTTGAGTAAATAAATAACCTGGCTTGCGCAGCGCAGATTAAGATTAAGGGCGATGCAATCATTAACCGTTCCTTTGAGTTCTACGCCGGTTGGAAAAACCCTTACCGGCTGGAAACCAAGCTCTTCAACCTCCTGTTGCAGGTAGGGCGATAACCTTTTATTGCAGGTAAGAATGATGCGGCTTTCTGTGTGGAAAACTTCCATAAATTGTTGGCGAATTTATGAATTTAACTCCCCGATTTTATAGCGTAAGCATTAACTTTACATTTTAAATTTTAAGAAGATATGGAAATTAAAGGTAAAGTGCACGAAGTTTCGCCGACCGTACAGGTAACCGATTCATTGAAAAAGAGAGAATTGATCGTTGAATACATCGAAAATCCGCAATACCCTGAATATTTGAAATTTGAAGCCATACAAGATCGTTGCAACCTGTTGGACAACGTTCGTGTAGGCGATGATATAGAAATATTTTTCAACCTGCGCGGCCGTCCTTGGACAGACAAAACCGGCAAAAAGACCTACTTCAACTCATTGCAGTTGTGGAAGATCAACGTGCTGGCCGGCGCAAACAACAACACTGCTCCTGAGTATGCACCTCCGGTTGATTTGAGTGCGGCTCCTGAAGAGGACGATCTTCCTTTTTAGTCAGTTTGCAGTTGTGAGTTTGCAGTAAGCAGTCAGTATTAAAAAATAGCTTCTTAAAAATGAGAAGCTATTTTTGTTTAAATACCGCAAACTGCCCACCGGCAACTGCAAACTACTCTTCTTTTACGATTCTTTTCAATGCTGTTTTTCCGCCTTGTTTTACTTCCAGTAAATACCTTCCATTTAATCCAAGGGCAAAGCTTTTACTGAAACTCCCATTGACGGCTTTATCGGCCCACACCACTTTGCCATCATTGTCAGTTAGTTTTACTTCCGCGGTTGAGCGTGATGGGAGTATGAAACTTAGCATCGTTCTTCCGGATGAAAATTCGGGAACAATGACCAGGTCCTGCAGTTGCAGATCGGCCTTTTCACTGCCGGTTTCCTTTTTAGTCCGCTCTGGTGATGCATCTGATACATTGAAATTGACATGTGTCATAATACCATCCGAGCCGGTATGGGTATAGCTGAAACTCTGGCTGTTGCGGCGATGTGCCATGGCCATCCCACGCATACCGGGCATCTCCCGGTCAAAATTGCGGAACTCGAAATCGCGCGGCTCCATGTCAAAATCTCTCGGTTCAAACCTGAACTCTTTGCCTGGCATCCGGTAGTTAAAGGTCATCATCGAATCCTTGCCTTCTGGTCCTCTGAATTTGTACCGGAAAGTGCCATGCCTGGCCGAATCGTTATCACCAAACATGCGGCGCTCGAAGAACAACGCACGCTTTCCGGTATCAGGGCCGCCCATGTCTTTAAAGCCATTGATATCTCTTAAAGCTTGCTCCCGATCGGCTCCCGACAAATCCTTAATATTTTTGCCATTTACAATGGTATCGCCGTTGTTGATCCTTATTTCGATGCGCCTTTTACTCTGCCCGAAAACTAAAGCCGGCAGTAAAAAAATTGCGATAATGCTTAAGGCGAAAACCAGGTCGAAGCCGGGGTTTACAAAACGCTGTTTCATGAGATTATTTAAATTTGGTCTATCAAAATTAACAAGCGATTCAATACCAAGATGTTAAATCCGAAGTGTCATTTGTTAAAAATTGTTAAATGGCGGTTATCGTGAGTCGATTTAAGGTATTTTTGTTGAAAGGATGAAGAAAAAAAGTTTAGGATTGATTATTGGCCTGATGGGATTTGCACTGCTGGGTGTGATGGCAATGCAATTATATTTTCTGCGCCAATCCTATCAGACGCAGTCGGATATTTTTGACCGTTCGGTCAATGATGCTTTGAATACCGTTGTGGCTAAACTTGCCAAGCAGGACGCCAATAACTTTTTACACCGTAAGGCGCATCTGCTGGAGTTGCAGCGACAGCAGCAGCAGCAAGCGATGCTCACGAGCAACCACGAAAATAATCCGGAAGAAACCGTCGCCGAAGCCAAGCCCAGGAAACAGCTAACCGCGCATCAGCGGCGGTTGAATGCTTTGCGTGATAGCCTGCGGCAGGTAATAGCAAATAGCAAGCTCGACGAAGAATTTTTTAGCATGGCGCAATCGGGCCAGCTGATGCTCCACGTGCGTTATGAGGAATATACCGACGAGTTTGGGATGGTGCATACCCGCATGACCGATCCAAAGATCGTTCGGGAAGTGGGCAGCAAAATGGTTTATAAAAAGCCTGAAAAGCTGCATAAATACGACACTGCTTATGTGGATTATATTGATCCGCAATTTGGCAAGCAAACTATACCAATGGTGCAGATCAATCCGCTATGGCAGCGCGAGCAGGATCGAAAAAGGAGCGAGCGCCAGTTTAACGAGGTGAAAAAGATGCTGGAGGCCGACTCGATCCAAAACCTGGAAAAAGTTGGTAAATCAAATGTCATCGAAAACCTGGCTTTTGAGTACCAGCAGTCAGATGAGCCGCTCGCAAAGCGTTTGAATCCTTTCTGGATAGACTCATTGCTGCAATTTGAATTGCATAACAAGGGCATATTCCTGCCTTATAACTATAGTGTAAGCACATTTAATACAGATTCGCTGCTGTTTTCGAATGCTAGTTATGCCGGTGGTGAGAAGCTGAGTGCGGAAGATGCCAGCGCTTACCAGGTGTCTATTTTCAGTAAGGAAGTGATCAACGATCCGGGTAAGATCAGGATCTATTTTCCGCAAAAAAATAAACTGATCCTCACTAAACTGACCGCGTCGGTGGCTACTTCCGGGGCTTTGCTGTTTGTGTTAATTGTCTGTTTTGGTTACACTATTTTCCTGATCGTGAAGCAAAAGAAGGTTTCGGAGATGAAAATGGACTTCATCAACAACATGACCCACGAGTTTAAGACGCCGGTATCTACCATCATGATTGCCAGTGAGGCCCTTAGGGATAAAGATATCATTGTAGATAAAGCCAGGGTAGAACGACTGGCTAATATCATCTTCGAAGAAAACCAGCGATTGGGAAGTCATATCGAACGGGTATTGAATATAGCCCGGATCGAAAAGAACGACTTTAAGCTGGATATCAGGGATCTTGATGTGAATGAAATGGTGACTACTGTGCTCGACAGCATGGCGCTGAAACTACAGAAACACCAGGTTGTTGCCCATTTAAACCTGGATGCTCAAAATGCAGTAATCCAGGCTGATGAGCTGCATTTTTCCAACGTATTGTACAACCTGATTGATAATGCTATCAAATATAGCCCTGAGACCCCTGAGATTACCATCAGTACCTTTAACAAAGAGGGAAATCTGGTAATACGCGTGGCCGACAAGGGCATCGGCATGAGCCGCGATCAGCAAACCAAGATATTTGAGCAATTCTATCGCATCCCGACCGGAAACCTGCACGATGTTAAAGGCTTCGGGTTGGGTTTGAGTTATGTGAATACGATTGTTAAGAGATTGAACGGCACCATCAGTGTAAGATCTGAAAAAGAAAAAGGTTCGGAATTTGAATTGAAATTCCACACAGCATAAAATATAAATTATGAAGAAAATACTATTGGTTGAGGACGATCCGAATCTGGGACTACTTTTACAGGATTACCTGCAGCTGAAGGGTAAATTTGAAGTTATTTTATGCAAAGATGGCGACGAGGGCCTGCGCACCTTTACCAAACACAATTTCGACCTGCTGATCCTGGATGTGATGATGCCACGAAAAGATGGTTTTACCCTTGGTAAAGAGATCAGGAGAATTAACGATAAAGTGCCTATCATCTTCGCGACCGCAAAGGGGATGATCGAAGATAAGACGCAAGCCTTCAACCTCGGCGGCGACGATTATATTACTAAACCTTTCCGCATCGAAGAACTGCTGTTGCGCATCAATGCTTTATTGAAACGCGTAAACAATGCCGAAAAAACTGAAGAGGAAAAACAAACGCATTTTAAGATCGGAAAATACGATTTTGACTACACCACGCAGATGATATCGATAGGAGATACCATGCATAAGCTTTCGACCAAAGAAGCGGAGTTGCTGCGCCTGCTATGCCTGCGTAAGAACGAGGTGCTCACCCGTGAGGAAGCCTTGCTCAACATCTGGCATGACGATAATTACTTCAACGGACGCAGCATGGATGTATTCCTGAGCAAGATTAGGAAATACTTAAAGGATGATTCGTCAGTTGAGATCATCAATGTGCACGGACGTGGTTATAAGCTGCTGATCAATTGAGGCTTTTATGCGCTGGCGCTGTTTCCCGGGTGACGAACAAACAGGATACCAAAAAGGACCGCAAAAATAGCATAGACGCCCGTCAATATCAAAACCGCGAAGTATTGGTTACCGCTGCCGGCAAGCCCTTTGATCAGGGCCAGGCAACCGATTGCAAAGTGCGATAAATTGGCAATTACCAGCGGTTTATTATAAATACCGCCAACAATACTTCCTTTTGCCATCCAGTTCAACATGCCAAACCCAAAATATAGTGCGCCCAGAATCTGTATAACTAATTGCGATGGTTTTGCTGCAGCTAAACCGATATGATTTGCAATCTCATTTGGGAAAAAAGTCATACTGACTCCCGCCAGGGCAAGAAATACAGCGCTGACGCTCATAATTAACTTGGTGTTCATGTTTTTGTTATAGAGGTTTTGGTGTTGGCTAATGTAACAATAATTTCTCCTGCGATGAAAACTACAGGCCATTCACGCGCTCACCAAAATGGATAATATTTCCGTTATTATCCAAAATGCTGAATTGCTTCATTCGCCACGGCTTTTCTTCCAGTTTACCTTCAGGGTGGATAACGCCTAGCGGCTCGTATTGTGCATAAAGCTTATCAATCTCCTTTACATTAATGTAGCAACCGGTAGCCTTCGGAATTTCAGGATCTTTGCAGGGCCAAAGGTGCAAATGCACTTTGTCCTTACTCAGCATCAGGCAGCCTTCCCAACTCGAATGGAAAGTGCAGTCAAGTTTTTCGGTATAAAATTTAACGGTTTCTTCTTCGCTTAACGAAGCCAGGATTGGAACGGCAGATTTGAGCCTATTAAGGTATTAAGTTTTCAAGGTCGTTAATGTCTTTTGCGCGGCCTGCGGCTTTTTTAGCAGCTAATAAGTTGGTTAGATGTATTGTTTTTATTTGCACATCGTTCTCTTCAAAAATAACAGCATTATTATAACATTCTTCAAAATCAAGGCCTTTAACTTTAACCATGATATCAATTGAAACTGGTGGCTTGCCAAATTTAAAAAGATCCCACTCTGGGTGGTTTAAAAAATTTTCTTTTGTCATGTCAAAAACTGGCATGCCAAAATTTAAAAAAGCCATCTTTAATTTGTCGTAATTTTCTGGTTTCCTGTCAACCCATATGTCGATATCACCAGTGGTTCGATGATAGCCGTGCAGAATAACCGAATATCCACCTACCAGTATATATCTAACATCATAATCGTTTAGACATCGAATAAAATCCTGGAAGTCTTCATTGAAAATATTCCCCATTTTACTTACGGGCAATAGCCTTGAAAATTGTTTTATCTAATCGTGGCGGGTCATTTTCAGGATAATTATAAGCCACGCTATTCAGGTAGTTCGCTATTTTTAGTCTTTCCTGCCAAGTCAGTTTCCGAGAGTACGCGGCGTCGGCTTTTGTCGCTTCATCGGCGGTTTGTGCTTTAAATGCTGTTCGATCCAATCGATATGATCCCATATCTCAAATATACTCCAAATACCGAATGCACTGTAACAAATTTGTTAATGGCTATGGCAAGAAGTTAGTCTTAAAATAGATAGGTTTGTTTATTCTTAATATTAACTGACTGAACAATGAAAAGAAAATTACTTTTTTCAGCATTATTTATTGCCGCCATCTCAGGCGCAGCTTTCGCCCAGGGCGAGGGCGATCCGGCAATGCTCCAGAAGATCCGCGACGAGGGGATGAACCACTCGAAGGTGATGGAGACCGCCTTTTATTTAACCGATGTTTCCGGTCCCCGCCTGGCTGGTTCGCCCGGATTAAAGCGCGCGCAGGATTGGGCCGTAGGTCAACTTAAAACCTGGGGTATGGCAAATGCACAACGCGAGCCATGGGGCAAATTTGGCAAAGGCTGGGAAGTGCAGAAAAACTATGCGGCTATTACGGTTCCTTATTACCATGCCATCATTGCCATCCCCAAAGCCTGGACGCCTGGGACTAATGGCGATATTAAAGGCGAAGTTGTCATGGTGAAGATTGACACCACAGCCGATTTTGATAAATACAAAGGAAAACTGGCTGGTAAGATCGTAATCTTCGATACCAAAACTCAGCTAGCGGGCGGTACCAAAGCCGACTTGACCCGTTATACCGATGAGGAGCTCGACAAGATGGAGAAAGCCACCTATGAACCGGCTGGTCAGCGTCGCCCTCAAAATCCTCAAATGAGCGCATTTATGCGTTTACGCGCTTTGCGAAATGCCACCACCGCCTTTTTACAACAGGAGAAGGTGGCCCTGATATTAAGCCAGGCAAGAGGAACCGATGGTACGGTATTTACTACCAATGGCGCATCTTATGCTGATACCGCCAAAGCTGTTGCACCTGAGCTGGAAACCAGCGGCGAAGATTACCAGCGCATTTTGCGCCTTGCAAAAGCAGGTATCAAAGTTGAAATGGAGGCTAACGTCAAAACACAATTCTTTACTGACGACTTACAAGGTTATGATGTAGTTGGCGAAATACCCGGCACTGACAAAAAGTTAAAAGATCAGCTGGTAATTATCGGCGGCCACCTCGATTCGTGGCATGCGGCAACCGGTGCGACTGACAATGGCGCCGGTAGCGCGGTTATGCTGGAAGCGATGAGGATTTTGAAAACCGTCGGTTTTAAACCACGACGCACCATTCGTATTTGCTTGTGGAGCTCAGAGGAGCAGGGTTTGTGGGGATCGAGATATTATGTTCTAAACCATTTCGGCGACCCGAAAACCATGCAACTGAAACCGGACCAGGCTAAGGTTTCTGCTTATTATAACCTGGACAACGGGACTGGTAAAATCCGTGGTATTTATCTGCAGGGCGACTCGGCCGCAAGATCCATATTTAAACCATGGTTAGAACAATTCAAAGATTTAGGCGCCGGCACGGTTACCATCAGCAATACCGGTGGTACCGACCACCTGTCGTTTGCTGCTGTGGGTATCCCAGGCTTCCAATTTATCCAGGACCCTATGGATTACGGAACACGTACACACCACAGCAACCAGGATACTTATGACCGCTTGAGCGAAGACGATTTGAAGCAAGCAGCCACCATCGTTGCAACTTTTGTATACAACACTTGCCAGCGCGACGCGATGATACCACGTGTTGAACTGCCCAAAGTGCAGGGCACCAACTAATCAGCAGTCACTCTTTAAAGACCAAAAGAAGCCTCCGGAAACGGGGGCTTTTTTCGTTTAAAGAAACTAAAATATTAGTTGCGATTTATAAAACAAATTCATACATTAGATTAACCGGCCTTAGAATATTGACAAACCGAAAAAAGAGTATTACATCAAATGGAAATCAAAGAATTAACGAGAGCCGAAGAACAGATAATGCAGGTTTTATGGCAGCTTAAGAAGGGATTTGTGAAAGAGATAATAGATGCCTTGCCCGAACCCAAACCGGCCTATAACACGGTATCCACCTTTGTGCGGATATTGGAGGCCAAAGGCTTTGTCGATCATAATGCTTTTGGTAAGAGCCATGAATACTATCCTATTATCAGCAAAGAGCAATACCAAAGCTTCGCTACAGACAAATTGCTGAATGGCTATTTTGATAACTCGGTGAAACGCATGTTCTCATTCTTTGTCAAAAAGGAAAAAATCGACTTAAAAGAAGCTGACGAGATCATGAAATTGATAGGGCAGCTTAAGGATAAATAACGCT
>Ga0068856_100004730_pt1 | contig 13514 bp, 9 predicted proteins | sample KBSCornC62_FD_66595 | JGI IMG/M metagenome (GOLD analysis project Ga0068856, IMG submission 66595) | Corn rhizosphere microbial communities from Kellogg Biological Station, Michigan, USA - KBS Corn C6-2 | ecosystem: Host-associated > Plants > Roots > Rhizosphere > Soil ...
CGTCGGATTGCCAGCGGAAACGCCGCTCATCTGCACCACGCTGCCGACCTGGGCGACCGTATTCTGCAATATGGGATTCGACGGTGCCACCAGGGCGCCGCCGTTTGTTCCAATGAGAAATGTCGTGGATCGCGTGTCCGTGTGGCCTGTCCCACAACTTGTGCCTTCATATACCTCAACAGAAAACGCGTAACTCCCGCCGTTGGTCGGTGTGCCTGAAACAGTGGCGGTATTGCCACCGGAATATTGTATTTGAAGTCCTGCCAGAAACGGCGCAAGGCTTCCAAGGCATGCATTGGAAAAGCTCATTGAGCTGACTGAGCCCGCATGGCCGCCGGAGTAGGTAATTGTGCCGACGTACGGCACACCTATCGTGGCGTTCGGCGGCGAAATCGCAATGCTGGATGCCTGCGACACCGCGTCAAACCCCAATAGCGCGACGGCGCCGACTCCGATCTTTAGTACCATCGCCCACGCGGATGGCGCGAGACCCGTGGTATTTGGAAGAATAGACCTGATCAGTGGCGAAATCTGCAGCGCCAAGGCCAGCAGGATTGACATGAGTTTAACAAATTTTGCTCTCATAATTGGTCGGTTTGATTTTTGTTTTGATTTGGGGAACTGCCTTTCGGCGAAAGTACAACATACGTGGGCAAACCCATTACTTTGAAGTAATCCAGGACATTTCGGGCCGGCGATTCATTTGGCCGCTCCGCGTTGTACCGCACCACGATGAAATCTTTAAGGCGCCGCCGAACGTTGGTTTGGTTGAAAACCGTGAGATCCATCGCCTCACAGTTCTTGCACCAACTCGCGGCAAAGTCTACGAACACGGCTTTGCCGGTGTGGCGGCCTTCTTGCAACGCCGCCGCCAGCACTTGATCATCATCGTCTACGGACGTTCCTGAACCAGGTGCAGCCGATAATTTAGTCTGCCCGTGCTGGCCTCGGAACAGGCCGTACGCGATGTCCCCGTAATAGAGCGCAAACACGATAATCACCACGCCAAATCCGTATTTCACCCACGTCATCCATTTTCCCGGCTTCGGCAAAAAGGAAAGGCTGGCCCCCATGAACGGCCACGGCAAAGCCATGCCCAGTCCCAGTAAGAACGGCAAAGCAAGGCCAATGGTCTCACCCTTTGCGTGCATATCCGTGGCCATGAGCAGCACCGAGATCACCACGGGCGCCACGCAAGCCCCCGCAAGCAACGCCGCCACCGAACCCATGGTAAACGCCACCGCCCATTGACTTCGGGACTGCCCCGGCTGCGACCCGCCTCTCCCAGTTCGAACGTCGAATTTCCGGAAATCAATTTGAAACACATCAAACATCGCCAGCGCCATGACAATAAAGATCACGGCAATGGCTACGTTGAACCAGATGGTGGAGTTTAACGCGCCGAACTTGGTGCCCGTGAGAACTACAAAAAATCCCAGCAGGCCATACGTTACCGCCATGCCCAGCCCATATGCCGCACCGCGAAAAAAACCATCCCGGCGAGATTGCGCCGCCCTCCCTGCGCCGATGATGGCAAGATTAATGGGAATGAGCGGCAGCACACAGGGCGTTAAATTTAACCCCAGACCGCCCAGCACAATCAGCAATATCGTAACAACGGCGCCCAGCTTCTTGTAATTCGCCAGCGGATCGCCCGCCGTCTGAGCCTCACCCGAGGACGCCTGGCTGAGAAAGTGCACGAAATCGTTAGCCGATACATATCCGGTTTGGCGGGCAACCACATCGAATTGTTGCGCGGGAGTTTTCCAGTCGGCGGAAGCCGCAACGGCAGCCGGCAGCGCTACCGTCCCCGGTTGCGCCGCCGCCGTTTCGGCATAAGCGCCCGTTTGACCGGCCGTGAAAAGGCGTTTTTCCGGAAAATAACAGGCGTCATTCGTACACCCTTGAAATTTCACGAAGATGTTCCCGATACCGGCATCCAACAGGACGCTGAAGTCATGATTATAGATCTTCTTTTCGTGCCCGGTTACTTTGTCGATCGCCAGGAGCGGCGCGGGAACATCCCGCGGAGTCAATTCCGTGCCGTCCGCTTTGAGAAAATGCAGCCGTTCAGCATACAGCACGCAACCGGCTGGGAGGGTGAAATCAACCTCGGTGACGGCTGCCCCGGAATGGACATTCGTGGACACAGCCACGCCAAACGGACTGCGGGCCGGCAAATCCTCTGCCATCACGCGCGCGCCTGGCATCACCAGCGCGACGGCAACAGCCGTAAGAAGTAGAAGGTTTCGGAGCATAGATGCGAATTCAGTTGCAACCACAACCGCCACCTCCCACTCCGCGGCCGCCGGAGGCCATTTCGCGCGAGAAGAAAATATGCTCGCGAATCGCCTCGCCCATCGGATCGCGATCGCCCCGCATGGTATAGTCCGCGAGGGTTTTGCGCTGCCATGGTTTCACCTCCGCGCACCCGTTCATGCCGCCTGCGGTCACGACAACCAGGAGCAATAACAACCGATAATATGTTCGCGCGCGCATAAGTTTATTTCTTTAACAGCGATTCAATCTGCTGCTCATATTCTTTTTTGGTCTGGGTGCCGTGAAAGCCGGTGTGCGTGAAGCGGACAACTCCATCAGCATCGATCACAAAAGAACTGGGCATCGTTTTGATACCGGCCACACCCACGAGTTTCTGTTTTGCGTCCCGCACCACCGTAAAGGTGACGGCATTCGCCTTCAGGAAATCCTCCATGTCGGATCGTTCCTCATCCTCGTTCACGGCAATAATCACCAATCCCCGGTCGCCATATTTCTTTTGCAACTCGTTCATGACCGGGAACGACTCCTTGCACGGGTTGCACCATGACGCCCAAAAATCCATAATCACCACCTTGCCCTTGAGAGCTTCAGGCAACTTGCCTTCCAGACTGAAGCTCTCCAAGCTTGGTGTCGCATCGCCGACTTTTAACTCAGCCAATGCGTTTGAGACGGTTCCGGCGAGCAGTACTGCCGCCGCGACGATTTTAAGTGGGAATGTATTCATGGAATTTACGGGAATAGATTTTTCCTTTGCTGGTGGTTATGGCCCCGGCGGCCCCGGGGTGAAGCTCTATCAATTGAAGGCCATCCCTGACCCCCATGATGCAAATGCTCGTCGATAAAAGTCCGGCAATCGTGCAACTTGGCGCAATCACCGAGACAGCTAGACAATCGTTGCAGGCCGGATAACCGGTTCGGGGATCCAAGATATGGCCGTAACGCCGCCCGTTGAATATGAAATGGCGCAGGTAGTCGCCCGACGTTGCGACGCCGTGATCAGTCACCGCCACGCCAGCCCAGCATTTCCCCGGACTGACGGCATCATCCAGGCCAATCCACCAGTATTTGCGATTGGGCGCATGGCCGAAAACCCGCACGTCCTGGCCAAAATCCACCATGACATTGGCAATGCCCATCTGGACGGCAAGATTCATGACACAATCCACGGCGTACTCTTTGCCAATGCCGCCGAGGTCCAGCGCCATGCCCGCTTCCGGCAGAAAAATGCCGCCGGGCCGGCGCTGGACCTTTCCCCACCCCACAAGCTTCAGCGCGGCTTGAATGGCGCTATCCTCCGGCAGCATGGTCGGGCGCTCCTTCCAATTCCACAAACTGATCAGCGGAAGTGCGGTCGGATCAAATGAACCGCGGGTAAAAAAGTACAGTTCGCCGCAAAGATCGAACAGTCGCTCCGTTTCAGGATCGGTTTCCACCCATTGTTTGCCGGCGCCCGCATTTATCCGGCCAATGAGGCTGTCTGGAATAAAACGGGAAAATTTCGCTTCAAATTGGGCCGTCCACGCCGCCACTTCACGGAGAAACGCCAGCGCAGTTGCATTCGGAACCCCATGGCAATGCACACGGCACATTGTGCTCATCGCGCGAAATTCCAGCTTGTGTAGTTCGTTCTCGCCCGTAATTTGCGCCGATTGCATCACCCGCGCCACGACGTCTTTGGCGCACGCGCGGTTCGACGTCGTGGTGCTTTGGAGGCGCAACGAAGTCAATGTTCGCTCGCCGGAGGATGATTTAGGTAATGCTGCGTTCATAATTTTGGTTAAAACCAAACGCGGGCGCCCAGGCTGAAAACATTTGCCTGGGGATAGGCGCTTTGAGAGGTCATTCCATCCAGCCCCCGCATGACGTACCGCATGTAACCGGCATCGATGGAAATAAATTTTGCAACCCGCCACGTTACATCCACGCCCACGGCGAAAGTCTCCATTTTGGAAAGCCGGTAGTCTGAGGAATAATACGAAGGCAGGTTGTTGTAGTCCGGGACCAGCACGTAATAAAAATCCGCAGAATCCTGCCACGCATATCTAAACCGCGGCGACACCACAAAATGCTTGCCCAATTTCTGATGCCAGTTGAGTTCCACCGTGCTGGAACTGACTCCGTAGGTGTCGTGAAAGAACCGATAACTTAATTCATACGCACCGTTAAGGGGTGACACAAATTGAGTCCACGAAGCATACAATAACTGCGTGTCGCGGTGTCGTGGGCGCCGCTCGGGAATCAACGCCGGATCATCCGGATTTAATTGCAAAAAATTTGCGGCCATCACTCCGCGATATGGATCAGCCAGATACCCGTGTTCAAAACCAAACACCGTGTTCACCGCCAGGTATGCCTTCGGACCAAACAGTTGTACGATCCCAAGGAAGATTTCATCTGTCATTTTCGCCTGCCATCGGAACTGGTCATCGCGAACACTGTCACTGTTATGATCCCAACCAATATTTACGGTCGTATTCTTGTCGTTGAGGGCCAGCGAATAAGCGAGCGAACCGCCAAACGAGACGTAATCGCTTTCCGCGCTGTACGAAAATGAGGGCGTGATCTGCTGCTGGCGGAACGTTACCGGCACCGAGAACGAAAACGCATTTCGATGATCATGCATTTGCGTCAGTGGAACGGTTGTCTTTCGGAAATTCGGGTTGTTCGTCAGGGTGTTTAACGATGCGGTTGCGCTGTTGGTGGCGATTGGACCCGCCACGGTCTGTGCAAATTGCGCCGCGGCGTTTGTCAGTTGCTGCATCGTTTCCAATCCGGCGTCCACATAGATTTGATTGTTTTGTACGAACTGGTTGTACTGGCTGTTATAGGCGCTTTGGTAGGCCGAGCGGTAATAACTGTTAAACGAAGGGTACGGCCACTGGTTTTGCGGTGGCGCACCTACAGGCGTGGCGCCGGAGATGGCGTCCACCACCACAGTTCCGGCCACACGCACATGTTCGTTAAGTCCGAGGTCAAACAGCCATGTATCCGTGCTGACGTGAATGCGGTTGTCATCTTCGAGGTAGTAGGATTTCCGATAGCCCGCGTCATTTTCCTGGCCCGCCGCCCGATTCGCGCGCAAGAGCAGCATCGCGGCAAACAACAAGGCGAGAAGTCGGGATCGTGGCCACAACGGATCACGACCACTTGACTGGCCAGCCGTCTTCGAACCGGTGTTGAAATGGTCTTTGAGCATTGCTTTCGCTAAGTTCACGGAAACGTCAGCCGGAAGAATTGCGTTCGGTTGCCAGCAGCGGCTGGCTGAAAATTAATCGTCCCGCTGGTGTCCGCCTGATTCGTCGCAATAGGCGTCCATACCGGATGCACCAAGTTGGTGGCCACCTGCACGACGTAGGTGAGCCCGGCTATCGAACTGGCATTCAAACTTACCGTTCCGGGTCCGGCAGGGTTGAGGCTCAGTGTTGGCGGCGGCACAACGGTCAGCCCTGCCATGCAGCGAATTGATCCACCGTCGGCATTGGTCACCGTCACGATGTAAGATCCCGTTTCGCCCACTGAAACGTTTGGCAGGCTAAAAATGGGATTTGTCGCTCCAGCCACCGGCGTCCCTTCAAATGACCAGATATATCCGAGCCCATTACCGGTTGCGGCTACATTGAAGCCGGCGTTTTGTCCTGCGAGTGCCGCTGTATTTGTTGGAAATGTCGTGATGACTGGTAGTGGCGGCATTGAAAAAATTCCGGAACCGCTGATGGCACAATTGCTTTCCGTCACTGAAAAACTGCCGAAATCAGCGGTGGCAAGCCAGGTTAGCGGCTCGGCCGGCAAATAAGGACCGGTATTCGTTTGGGCAAAAATGAAGTACTCCGGCGATGTAATGGGATTCAAGTTGATGCCATACACGCTGTTTCCCGTGGTGCCCTGCGGAAATTCACTTATTGGCCCTTCCAGCTTCCAGCTCGTGACCGGCAATGTTGGATCATATGACGACCACGCGTAATAATTTGTCCCGCTGCCGCTTGTGAAGACCAGATTCTCGCCGCTGAAAAATCCCGCACCCGCATCGGAAGCCGCCATGAATGCATTCGGCGGCGCAGGCGCAGCTTGAATAAAAATCCCGTCCTGCCCGATCGGAAGGTTCGTTTCGTAAAGGATAAAACTCGAGAAGTCCGGCGTCGTCAGCCACGCCAGTGCTTCAATTGGCGCATACGGCCCCACATTGTTTAGCGAGAATATATAATAAACCGGCGAAGTGACTGGATTCACATTGATGCCGTATCGGCTGCTGCCGGATGTGCCGAGCGGCATTTCGGCCATGGTGCCTTCAAGAAACCAATTTGTAACCGAAGCAGACAAATCAGGTGACGACCAGACGTAAATCGTCATTCCACTCGAGTTTGTAAGCATCAGGTTTTCGCCACTAAAAAACCCCGCTCCGGCGTCGTAACCGGGATAGAAAATTTCTTGATTCAGGTATCCGTCCGCCGTGATGGTCATGTTGGAAATCACGACTGTGAAGGTCACGTAATCCGGTGTTGTGAGCACCGCCACGGCCTCTGATTGCGCGTATGGCCCCGCGTTCGTCACCGCGAAGATGTAATATGTGGGCGAAGCGCCCGGATTCACGTTGATGCCGTAACGGCTGTTACCCGATGTGCCCAGTGGCAGTTCGCTCATCACTCCTTCAAGTTTCCAGCCGGTCACTGGTATCGTCAGGTCCGGTGATGACCACACGCACATCGTCATCCCGCTTACGTTCGTCAAAATGATGTTTTCTCCGCTGAAAAATCCTGCGCCCGCGTCGTAGGACGGATTGAAAACATTGGGAAACAACACCGTCACCGGCGGCGAACTGGTAACCGAACCGCACGGGTTCGACGCAACCACATCAAAGAAATTCGTAACATCGGCGGAGGTTACGTTATCGTACAGGTAACTGTTGTTGGTCGCGCCGGCAATTGCGGCTCCGTTCTTGCGCCACTGCACAACGAGCGGCACGTCCCCGCCGGGCGTGACAGTAAATGTCGCGTTCGAAATTCCCGGCGTTACTAGCTGGCTCGTCGGCTGACTGACGATAAAAGGTGCATTCGTCGTAAAAAATAAATGGGCCACCTGGCTTGTGCAGGAACCAAAGGTGTCCGTGACAACCACGTCAAAACCATTCATGGCGTCCCGGCCGTTTGGAGAACTGAGACTCAGGAAGTTATTGGTCGCGCCTTGAATGGGCATCCCGTTGGTGCGCCACAGAAATGTATATGGCGGGGTCCCGGTGGGAGCTGCGGTGAATGTCGCCGGGCTTCCGTAGCATATCGCCTCGTCCGTTGGGCCGGCAAGAGTCAGCGGTACAATGCCAAGGTCGGCATCCGCCCAATTCGTTGCAATTCTCAGGCTGTCCAGCAAAATATTTCCTGGTCCGAAACCGAATGAGTGCAAAAGGATGTTCTGCAAATAAACTGTGTTGGTATTTCCTCCGTCATCCCCGGAAGTCCTCGCATCCGGCGAGGCAGGCTCCGGTGCGCCCGGCACGGGATCAACATAGATGCTTGCCGCCCCGAGTGTGCTAAAGGTGTACTTCAATACGACGAAGTGCAGCGTATTCGTCGTGTAAAGTCTCCGCACGGTCGCCGGGTCATCACCGGCGTGGCCGATGCGGAAAGTAAATCCGTTTGTCACCGAGTTCGTCGCTGTGGTGATGTAAAAATCCAGAGGGTCATCCGGCGCGTTAGGCGATGTGATGCCGGTTTGCATCAAACAGGCTATAAGCTGCGAATTGGTCGGAGCAACTGCACAATACAAAAGCATCGAGCAATACACCGCTCCGTTGGTAATGGCATAACTGCCAAAGGTGCGGTAAGTCGTCCGGCTGCTGCTGCCATTGATTTGCACCTCATTTCCCGCCGGAACAGTGGGCTCCAGGTTTGTCAGCGACAGATTGCCACTGACCACGCCAAGTGCCGTGCTGGCGCTGCCTGTCCACGGTGGATTTGACGCCAGTCCCGTTCCTGCGGGATAATTGAATCCTTCCTCCAGAAGCGGCGTACCCGAACACAATGAGGCGCCCGCGAAGAAGGCGCTTAATACAATCAGCAGTACGCTTCCGCTTCCGAAATATGTTTTCAGTTTCACACTCATAGCGCAGACACGGCCAACGGTTTCCTCTGCTGGCAGCCGGGAGCGCCCACCGCGGTGGGCACAAATTTTTTAAAAGCAGGACACTCCATTTTGAGTTCAGGCGTCATTCGCCATTTTTCCGCCTAAGCAGAGCCGATGCCATGGCCTGTTTCCTTCTGTTTGTTGCGGAATTCTGTAACGAAGAAAGAGGCTGGTCCGCTATTTTGGTCCGTTATCAAACCGCGTGGTCCGGAATCGGTCCGGAAAATTTCGACATTCAGTTTTCGCAACAATGGCAATTCATGCCGCAGTCCTTCATTGCTATTGAATATCCAAAATAGTGGTGCTACGGTGCGAACGTGAGTCGACGACGAGCTATCGCGCGTATTCTTTTGCTTTGTTGCTTTTTCCTGGCCGGCCGGGCATTGCCGCAAAGCTTTTCGGATATGTTTGCCAATCGCCAGGTTCTCACCAACGTTTTATCCGCAACGATCACCGGCTCCAACACCAACGCCACCATTGAACCGGGCGAACCGTTGCACGCCAACAAAATCGGCGGTCACTCGTTGTGGATTGCATGGACGGCGCCCGCAGATGGGTTGGTCACCTTGAACACTGCCGGCAGCACTTTCGACACATTGCTGGCCACCTACATTCTCGACCCCGGCCGGCCGGTACTTTCACGATTGGAAAATATCGCCGCGAACGACGACTCCGGCGGGCAGGAAACCTCCTTTTTGCAATTCGGCGCCAATGCCGGTCAAACTTATCAAATCGCCGTGGATGGATTTAATGGCGCAACCGGAGACGTGCTCTTACAACTTAGTTTTCTTGCCTCCTCCAACCTGCAGCCAACGATCATAGGCGTGCCGGCCGATCAGTCGCTGCGGCTGGGCGATCCCCTCATTCTCACAATCAATTTTCTGCCGAGCCCGAACCTGCAATTTCGCTGGTTTCTGAACGGAAGTCCGGTCGCCGGCCAGGATGACGATTCGATTTCGCCTACGCTGGTGATTCCCAGCCTGCAGGCTACAAATTTAGGTTTTTACGCGCTAAAGTTTTATCTGAACGACGACAGCTTCTTTAGTTCGTCCATTGAGATTCAGGTTAATTCCGAAGGACTTCCCAAAGTACTGGCCCACAATAAAATTGCCGATGCCGCGTTGTCCGGTCTCTCCGGAGGCGTTGTGCTGGGATATAACGGCACCCAAATATTCAATACCACGAACGCCATTGTTGATCCCAACGCGCCTCAAATTTGCAGCGTACCACCGGGCGCAGCCTATTGGTTTTCCTACCAAGCGCCCAGCAGCGGATTGATGAGCATCGATACGACTAACAGTGCATTTCCCACCTTGCTTGCCGTTTTTACCTACAATGGCCCGCTGGTTAGTTATACGAATCTCATCCTCGTAGCCTGTGATAACAATAACGGCGGCACCGGCACGAACTTTAGCGCGGTACAGTTCCCCGTGGTGGCTGGCACGAACTACTTCATCGTCGTCGGTGGCGTCAATGGCGCTCGTGGCGTGGCTCATCTCAACTATCAGCTGACCGCCGGCGTGCCGCCTATCCCGCCGGCGCTCTCCGCACAACCACAATCCATGATTGTGGCGACGCAAACGGCGGTAATGATGAGCGTGGTTCCAACCGGCACCGGGCCTTTTTTTTATCAATGGCGCAAAAATAATAATGTGATACGCCAGCAGACAAACGCCACTCTGCTGTTCCGCTCGCCGCAGAGTTCGGACGGTGCCAGCTATTCAGTCGTGGTCACCAATTATTCCGGCGCCGTCACCAGCGCTCCCGCGTTGCTGAACGTCATGTCGACTCCTGTCATCCAGTATGACCCCGTTTCACAGTCGCTAATTTCCGGCTTTCCGGCGATCCGCGGTTTCCAATACTCGGTGGATTATTGCACCAATCCCGTATGGCTGGGTTGGTTCCACTGGACCAATGCCTTCCCGGATTACGGCGGAGTCATCTGGCTCACAAATTACCCAGCTTCTTCCGGATTCCAGCTTCAAAATGTGCATACACCTTGATTCCTCCTCCGTTTTCTGACAACAGTCTTTCAGAACATGACCAGCCCGGAACCATTTTCCTGTTTGATTGTGGATGACGATGCGGATTTCGCGTCAATGCTCGCAAAGGTCGCGAGCAGCGAAAGCGGGCAAGTTACTCATTGCAGCGATCTCAGCCAGGCCCGCGCCGAAATCGAACGCCGTTCCTTTGATTTCATTGTTCTAGACGACCGGCTTCCAGACGGAACCGGCTTTGAGTTTTTTCCGCAATTGAGCCGGCTGTGTCCGACGGCAGTTGTTGTGATGATTACCGGCGTGCCCGAGTTATCCAAGGCGGTCGAACTCACCCGCAACGGACTTTTTGATTATTTGACCAAGCCGTTGAATGTCGATGATTTCACGGCCTGCCTGAAACGCGTCAAGCTTCGGCTAAATCATCCGGATCGCACCGATGATGCCGGTGAACTCGTTGGTGATTCCCAAGTTCTGCGCGAAGCGCTGAATGCCTTGCGCCAGGCATCCCGGCACCCGGGCACCACGGTGTTATTGACGGGCGAAACGGGCACCGGCAAGGACCTCGCCGCGCGCCTCCTGCATCGTTGGACATTCGGAGAGAAACCAACTGCCGCCTATGTACCGCTGAATTGTTCCGCAGTTCCCGCCGAGATGTTCGAATCTGAATTGTTCGGCAGCGAAAAAGGCGCCTTTACGGGTGCGGACAAACGCCGCGAAGGCCTCATCGAGACCGCCGCCAACGGCACGCTCTTCCTTGATGAAATTACGGAAACGCCGATCTCGCAACAGGCCAAGCTCTTGCGCTTTCTGGAATCGCGTGAATATCGCCCGCTCGGCAGCACTCAGTTGCGCCAATTCAATGGTCGGATCGTGGCGGCCACAAACCGCTCACTGGGCGACGAAGTAAAACGTGGTCGCTTTCGGGAAGATCTGATGTTTCGCCTCGCAGTCGCCACAGTGCGGATGCCTGCCCTGCGCGAGCACATGTCAGACCTCGAATTGCTCGTCCAGAATTTGCTGTCGCAGCTTGTCGGGAAATATCAGCGGAAGATGCCGTACCTGAAACCAGATGACGTTCAGAGGCTCAGGTCATATCCATTCCCGGGCAATGTTCGCGAATTGCGCAACCTCCTTGAACGCGCCTTGTTGCGCACGCCGGAAGATGTCGCCTGGCTGGTGTTCGATCCGGCTTGGATAAATAGCAGTCAGGAAATCGCCGTGCGTACCGAACCCGCCGCAGCACCGCCGCCGCTGCCGTCCGGGCGCGAGCTCAACCCGATTGAATTGCAGGAATACCGGCTCATACAACAGGCATTACAAAATGAAGGCGGAGGCATTCGCCGTGCGGCTGGCCGTTTGGGCATCACGCATCAGGCATTGTTGCGCCGCCTGGAAAAATGGCCGGAACTTCGGCAGGTAAGCTCGCACGCGGCTTGAAAGTGCACGCTGTGGTCCGTTCCCGGCACACACTGGTGCGGACATGGACCAGCGCTCCCTTTGGGCCGGCTGAAAACAGCGTGAAAACGGTATTCGGATTGGAATTTGCAGCGGCATCACAAGTGCTCGCTCAAATGGATCAGAACGATGATTGGTAAACTAATTGCCATACGTTCGGCCTCTTTCTTCCGGCTGGCAGCGAGGCTGGCTTTTTGCGCCTTTGCGTCGATGGCCGCCGCTCAACCGACCGCAACAACCGTGCAAACGTCCAGCCGGCTGGTCGGCTTCTCGGGAATCGTTGAAATTACTCTGGCCGGGACCAATGACTGGCATCCCGCCCAAACCAACCTCGTCTTGCATCCCGGCGACCGCGTGCGAACCGGCATCGACAGCCGTGCAACACTTCAACTCTCGGACCGCAGTGTCATTCGAATAAACCAGTCAACGCTTCTCGAAATCCAACCGGCCGCCGCGCCGGCCCGCCATCGATTCGGTTTGAAAAAGGGTGTTCTCTACTTCCTGGATCGCGAGCAGCCCGCCGATGTTGAATTCGAAACACCTCTCGCAACGGGCGCCATTCGCGGCACCGAATTTCTATTGCAGGTCGATCCATTAAGCGGCGCCTCCCGCCTCGCCATAATCGACGGTGTGGTGGAACTCCAGACCACAAATGAGAATTTGCACCTCACCAACGGCCAGGAAGTTCTCCTGGAAGCCGGCCAGCCCGTCCGGATGACCGCTGTTTTGTCCACCGTCAATTTAATTCAATGGAGCTTCTATTACCCTGCTGTTTTAAATCCGCAAGACATCCCGTTCACACCGTCGGAAGATACTGCGCTCGCCAAATCTCTGGCTGACTACTCCGCAGGCAATCTGTTGGCAGCGCTGTCGGATATTTCGAACTCTCCGGCATCGGATGCCGTCCGGACCTATTATGCCGGCCTCAAACTTGCGGCCGGCCAGGTGGACGGAGCCGAATCGTTACTTCCAGCCAATGACGAAAACGCCACCGTTCTCCGCGAACTAATAGCCGCCGTTAAATTTGAAACCGTATCGCCTTTGGGGGTGCCAACCAACAGCAGCGGTTGGCTCGCTCGTTCATATTACCTGCAATCCCGGTCACAACTTCAGGAAGCACTCGCCGCCGCCAGCCAGTCAGCTAGGATGGCCCCCGAATTTGGCTTTGCTTGGGCCCGGGTTGCAGAACTTCAATTTGGCGCCGGCTATTTTTCTGAAGCACGCGCGGCTCTGGCTCGCGCCCGCCAGTTTTCACCGGCCAACGCCCAGACGATCGCGCTGGAAGGTTTTATTGCTCTCGCGCAAAATCATCCGCATCTTGCATTAAACTGGTTCGACACCGCAATTGCCACAGATGGCTCCCTGCCGAGCGCATGGGTTGGACATGGACTGGCCGAAGCCCAACTGCAAAACAACGAAGAAGCCCGCCGTAATTTTCAAGTCGCTGCCACACTTGAACCCACGCGCGGATTGTTCCGCACCTATCTTGGCAAAGCATGGAGCCAGACAGGCAATGACCGGCTCGCGGAAAAGGATTTCTCCATGGCCAAAAACCTGGACCCGGCCGATCCCACTGCGTGGCTGTATTCCGCTTTGCAACGTTTCCAAACGCACCAAGTCAACGCCGCCGTGCGCGATTTGGAACAGTCCAAGGCACTCAACGACAAT
>Ga0068856_100004732_pt1 | contig 13513 bp, 14 predicted proteins | sample KBSCornC62_FD_66595 | JGI IMG/M metagenome (GOLD analysis project Ga0068856, IMG submission 66595) | Corn rhizosphere microbial communities from Kellogg Biological Station, Michigan, USA - KBS Corn C6-2 | ecosystem: Host-associated > Plants > Roots > Rhizosphere > Soil ...
GCCCGCCGTCAGGGCATGCATTTCGCCCGCGGCGACGGCGATTTGACGCGCCGCCGCTGCCGGAAATCCGACGGTTTCAGGCGAATGCGTCGATCAAGCCGTCGTGTGCGACGCGCAACGTGGGCGCTGGTTCGCCGGCCGTCGTGATCGCGCTGCCGTCCGCGTCGGATGCGTGCGCCGGCGTGGACGGCGCTGCCGTTTTCGGCTGCGCGTGCGCATGGCCGCTGCCGACCTGCGCGTCGGTCAGGGTAAAGCCGCGCTGGGCCAGCAGCTCGCGCAGGCGCGGCACGTGCGCAGTAATTGCGTCGCGCACGCCGGCATGATTCGAGGCGAACTCGGCGCGTACGCGTTCGCCGCTCACGTGCACGCGCACGTCGAGCGGTCCCAGCGCCGCCGGCGACAACGAGATCTGCGCGCTGCCGATGTGCCGCTCCGCGAGCCAGCTCAGGCGGGAGCCGAGCGCGTCGGCGAATTGCGGGTCGTGCACCGCAGGCACCGCGGTCTTGGCGTCCAGCATGCCCACAGTTTGCGGCGTGCTGCCGCTCGGGCCGATCGCGCCGGCCACCGCGCTCGCGGCGGACCGGATGTCGAATGCCGCTGTCGTATCGGTGTCCCGGCGCGGCCCGGTTTTTTCGAGTGCGGCGCCGAACGGCGTCGAGGCGAACACGTCGCTGAGCGCAGCGGCGCGCTCGGCGGTGAGGGTAGGGCCGCTCGCTGCAATGGCTGCGTCGGCGACGAGAGCTTGCGCGAGCGAGGTCGTGTCGTTCGCGCTCGGGTTCGCGCCGGTGGCGGCCATCGCGGCGTCTGCGGAAGTGCTGCTCTGCGCGGCTGCCGCCGTCTTCGCCGTCGCGCCCGCTACCGCTACCGCTGCGGCGGTGGCAGCGATAAATGCGGCGCTGGTGGCGTCGCTGGCCGAGGCGGCGGCAGGCGCCGTGTCCGTCAGCGTGATGCGCGCCGCGACCGGAAGGGCGGTCGGATCGAGTGCGGTTGTCGCGGGACCGGCCGGGATAGTGGCGTTGGTTACGAGCGGCTTGATCGTCGCGACAAGGCCAAGGCGCATGCCGTCGCCGCGGACGTCGCCCGGCGCGGAAGGCGCTGCAGGGGCGTTCGTCGGTGTGAGCGCGAGTGTCGGCGGCGCGGTTGCGGCAGCGGGCGCCGATGTATCGGCTGCGGAAAAGGGAACCGCCGCAGCGCCGGTGCCCGACGCGCCGGCAAGTGCCGGGGTTGAGGTGGGGCTGCCGGACGTATCGAGCGGCGCTTCTGCGGACGTCGACGCCGACGCCGCGGTGTCGGCCGCAAGCACAAGGGTGCCAGTGTTCGCCGCCGTAAGCGACTGACGCCTCGTATCCGTAGGCGCGGCGTCGCCGGCGCGCGGTGCCTCATCGGCGCCGGGCGCCACCGGGGCCGGCGCGCAGGCGGAACGATCGCCCTCGATCGCCGCAGGTTTCCCGGAGCCGCCATTGCTGCCGGCGACGACGCCATCGCGTCGCGTCCGGTCTTGGCTCGACGGCGGACGTGCTGTCGCCGCGTGAGAGGTCTCGCCGCGCCGCGCGCCGCCACCGACCGCGTCGATGCCGCCGGACTTCGCCGTCGAAGCTTTCTGCGGCGGCATTGCATGCGCTGCCGCGACAGCCGCTTCCGCCGCCGGGTGCGCGTGCAATCCCGCGGCGGTTGCGCGCGAGTTCGCGACCCAGACGAGCGCGTCATGCGCGGCGTCGCCGCTGGGTTTGTGGTGGCCCGTGTGCAGGTCAGTGTGTGTCGCCTTGCCCGCACCGGCTTGCGAATCGTGCGAGCCGCTGTGCGACAGCAAGTCGCCGAACGCGCGTTCCCGCTGCGCGGCGGCGTTGTCGTCGCGCGCGTTGAGCGCACCGGCGGTGCCGGGCGCTGTGTTTGCCGCAGCGGCCGCGGCGACGTTGCCGAGATTCAGTTTCAGCGCGCTCATTCGGCTTCCTTGCGCCGGAAGCTGCGCGCCGCGTGATCGTCGAGCTCGCGCTGCGCGCGGCGCTCCGATTCCTTGCGTTCTTGCGCGTTGTAGCTCGCGGCGAGCTTGTCCAGCACGCGCACCTCGCGGCTCGCCAGGAGCAGCCGCGCGCGTTCCAGGTCGCAGTTGCCGCGCGCGTTTTCGACGTGGCGCTGCTGCTGCGACACGGCGTTGTCGAGTTTCTCGACGAACGCGCGGCGGTTGCTGAGCAGTGCCGCGCTGGTGCTGGCGCCGGGCGGCAGCGTGGCGTACTCGGACGCGAAACGGCGCAGGTCGGCGAGGCGCTGTTCCTGCGTCTGCAGGGTGCGTTCGCGTTCGGCCAGCTCGCGTGCCTGCGCGTCTTCCTTGTCCTGCGCCAGGCGTTGGATCGGTTTCAGGCGTTGCGGGTTCATGCTAGGACCGTGTAGAAAAATCAGCTCTGCGCGCCAACCAAGCGCGACAGCGCCGCGCGGCTTTGCGCGGCGTCGGTCGACTCGGCGACGTCCTGGTTGAGAAACGCGTTCAATGCCGGCCAGTACTGGATCGCTTCGTCGACGCGCGGGTCGGCGCCGCGCTGGTAGGCGCCGATCGCGATCAGGTCGCGGTGGCTGGCGTAGCTCGCCATCCACTGGCGCACGCGCCGGATGTCGTCGCGCCACGGCGCATCGGTGATTTCCGGCGCGACGCGGCTGACCGAGGATTCGACGTCGATCGCCGGATAGCGTCCGCCGTCGGCGACGCTGCGCGACAGCACGATATGGCCGTCCAGGATCGCGCGTGCGGCATCCGAAATCGGTTCGTGCGGATCGTCGCCTTCGGTCAGCACCGTGTAGAACGCGGTGATCGAACCGCCGCCGGCATTGCCGTTGCCGGCGCGCTCGACCAGCTGCGGCAGGCGCGCGAACACGGACGGCGGATAGCCGCGCGTGGTCGGCGGCTCGCCCACGGACAAGCCGATCTCGCGCTGCGCCTGGGCGAAACGCGTGAGCGAATCCATCAGCAGCAGCACGTGCTGGCCCTGGTCGCGAAACCATTCGGCGATCGCGGTCGCGCGCAGCGCGCCGTGCAGTCGCGCAAGCGGCGGCCGGTCCGCAGGGGTGGCGACCACGACTGCGCGCGACAGACCCATCTGGCCGAGCGTGCGTTCGACGAAATCGCGCACTTCGCGGCCGCGCTCGCCGATGAGTCCGACCACCACGACGTCGGCCTTGGTGAAGCGCGTCATCATGCCGAGCAAGGTGGACTTGCCGACGCCGGAACCGGCGAACAGGCCGACGCGCTGGCCGCGGCCGATCGGCAGCAGCGCATTGATCGCGCGCACGCCGACGTCCAGCGGCACCGAAATGGGTTCGCGGCTCAACGGGTTGATGCTGGCGCCATTGAGGCGCACCGCGGCGTCGGTACGCGGCTCGCCGCGGCCGTCCAGCGGCACGCCCTCGCCGTCGATCACGCGCCCGAGAAGGCCCATGCCGACGCGGACCAGGCCGTCGTGCGGCGCCGGCACCACGCGCGCGTTCGGCAGCATGCCGTGCAATTCCGAGCTCGGCATAAGGAACGTGCGGTCGCCGGTGAAGCCGACCACTTCGGCGTCGACCCAGTCGCCGTGGTGCGTTTCGACGCGGCACGACGCGCCGAGCGGCAGCTGGCAGCCGACCGCTTCGAGCGTGAGTCCGACCACGCGCTTGAGCACGCCTTCGTGCACGAATTCGTTGCGCGCGGCGCACTGTGCGCGCAGCGCCATGAGCCGTGCCGCGATGCGCAGGTTGCGCGCGACGTTCAGTTCCACAGTGGCGCTCGCTTTCATGTGCGCGCGCTGCCGAGTTCGGCCAGCACGGCGTCGAGCCGCGTCGCCAGGCGCGCGTCGACGCGCACGCTGTCGGCGTGCACGCGCACGTCGCCGCGGCTGAGCGCCATGTCGGCGGTGAGTTTGGACACGTCGGTGAGCAAGGGCTTGAGCATGACGAGATCGTCCGGATGCAGGCGCACGTCGACGTGGCGCGCGGTGTCGCCGACGCTCGCGACGGCTTCGTGCACCAGCTGCGCGAGCGCGTCGGGCGCCGCCGCGTAGTGCGCGCGCAGCAGCGTGCCGGCGATTTGCGTCGCCAGTCCGGCAAGCGCGCTTTCGACGTCGGCGTCGAGTCCGGCGAGCGGGCGGCGGAACGCGTCGAGCAGGCTTTCCAGCCGCGCCAGCAGGCGGCGCACGTCGGCTTGGCCAGCAGCGAGGCCTTCGGCGTGGCCGGCGGCGTAGCCTTCCTCGCGCGCCGCGCGTTCGATGTCTTCCAGATCCGCGACCGCCGGCGGCGCCGCGGACGCGCCGAACGCCGGCGCTTCCCACAACACCGCGTCGGGCGCGAGTGCGGCGTCGACGATCGCGCTCTGCGTCATCAGATGAGTTCCTCGCCCTTGCCGCCGGCCGCGATCGAACCGGATTCGATCAGGCCGCGCACGATCGCCAGGATTTCCTTCTGCGCCGCTTCGACGTCGCTCAGCTTGACCGGGCCGCGCGCTTCCATGTCCTCGACCAGGATCGCCGCCGCGCGCTGCGACATGTTCTTGGTGATCTTGTCCTTGACGCGCACGTCGGCGCCGCGCAAGGCCAGGCCGAGCTTGTCGCTCGGCACGTCGCGCAGGATCGTCTGGATCGACTTGTCGTCGAGCTCGGCGATGTTGTCGAACACGAACATCAGTTCTTCGATCTGCGTGCCCAGCTGCGCGTCGATTTCGCGGATGCTGGCCATGATCTGCTGTTCGGTGCCGGCGTCGATGAAATTGAGGATGTTCGCCGCGACCTTGATGCCGCCGACCGCGGAGGAACTCACGTTCTGCTTGCCGGCGAACTGGCGTTCCATGATTTCGTTGAGCTCGCTGAGCGCACCCGGCGGGATGCCGTCGAGCGTCGCGATGCGCATCAGCACCTCGCTGCGCAGGCGCGGCGCGAGCTGCTTGATCACGTCGGCGGCCTGGTCGCTGTCCAGATAAGCAAGCACGATCGCGACGATCTGCGGGTGTTCGTTGCGGATAAGGTCCGCGATCGCGCGCGGCTCCATCCACTTCAGGGCTTCGAGCCCTTTCGAGTTGCGCCCGAGCAGGATGCGGTCGATCAGGCTCGACGCCTTGTCCTCACCCAGTGCCTGGATCATCACCTTGCGCACGTAGTCGTCCGCGCCCATGCCGATCGAGGTGTGCTTGTCGAGCGTATCGACGAAATCGTCGACCACGTTGACGACCTGGTTTTTGGTCACGTTCGCGATCGACGCCATCGCCTGGCCGAGCTTCTGCACCTCTTTCGCGCCGAGCTGGCGCAGCACTTCGGCCGCCTCCTGCTCGCCCAGCGTCATCAGCAGCACGGCGGCGCGTTGCGTCTTGCTCAGGCTCGCCTCAACCATCTTCGTTCACCCAGTTCTTGACGATCAGCGCGACCTTTTTCGGGTCCTGCGTCACGGTCTGTTTGGCGAGCTTGAGTTTTTCCTCGTAACTGTTCGGCGCCGCGGCCTGCTGTGCCGCGGCCGGCACGTTGCCGGCGAGCGCCGGCAGCACGTCGTCGCCGACCGGCAGCAGGCGTGGCGTGGTGAGATTGCGCAGCGTCGGCCGCAGCACGCCGAAGATCAGCACCAGGATGATCGCACTGCCGAGCACCAGCCGGCCGACGTCGTGCATCATCGGCTGGCGCCAGAACGGCAGCGCGGGCGCGTCGTCGGCGGCGCTTTCGCTGCGCGCGAACGAGGCGTTCATGACCGAGACCGAGTCGCCGCGCTTGTCGTCGAAGCCGATCGCCTCGCGCACCAGCGCTTCGACCTGCTTCAACTGCGCCTCGTCCAGCGGCTTGGACGTGACCGACGGCGCAACGTCGGTCGCGCTGTCCGCCGCCGGCTTCGCGCCCGCGGCGACGGGAATGTTGTCGACCAGCACCGCCGCCGTCACGCGCCGCACGCGTCCGGGCGGCGAGCGCACGTGGCTCACCGTCCGGTCCAGTTCATAATTTTTCGCCGACGAGCGCGAGGTCGAGGTCGCGTTCTGCGTCGTCGCCGGCGCCGCGCCCGCGGGCGGCGGCGTATTGCTGGTCGCGCCCGGGATGCCTTGCTGCGCCTGCGTGGCGCCGCTGCCGTTCGTGCTCTCGGCGAGCTGTTCGCTGCGGATCTTGCCCGGATCGGGCGTGTAGGTTTCCTTCGCTTCTTCGGATTCGGCGAAATCCATGTCGACCGCGACCTGCGCGCTGACGCGTCCCGGTCCGGTCATCGGTTCGAGCAGGTCGCGGATGCGCTGCACCAGGGTGGATTCGAGCCGGCGGCGCTGTTCGAACTGCTGCGCGCTGCGCGCCTGCGGGCTGTCCGGATCGGCATTGGTCAGCAGGCGTCCGCTCTGGTCGACCACGGTGACGCGGTTCGGCGCGAGATCGGGAATGCTCGAAGCGACCAGGTGCACGATCGCGGCGATCTGGTCCTGTTCCAGCTGGCGCCCGGGAAACAGCTGCACCATCACGGACGCGCTTGCCGCCTCGTGCTGTTGCGCGAACGGGCTTGGCTTTGGCAGCGCCAGGTGCACGCGCGCTTCCTTCACGGGCTTCAGGTCCGCGATGGTGCGCGCGATCTCGGTTTCGAGCGCGTGCTGGTAGCGCGCGCTTTCGACGAACTGGCTGGTGCCGAAACCCTGGTCCTTCTCGATCACTTCGATACCGCCGCGCGTGCCTTGCGGCAGGCCCTGGGCGGCGAGCTTCATGCGCGCCTCGCGCAGGTGCGCTTCGGGCACGGTGATCGCGCCGGTAGTCGGGTCGAGCTGGTATTCGATGCCGTTGCTGCGCAGCGCTTCGACCACTTCGGCCGCGTCGCGGTCGGCGAGGCCGGCGAACAGCGGCGCCTGCGTCGGCTTCTGCGACCAGAAGAACATCGCGATGCCGATCGCGATCGTGGCGGCGAGCACGATCAGCATTCCCGCCTGGCGGATGCCGGGAATGTCCTGCCAACGTTGCAGCGAACTCAATGCGGCCATCTGCGATTCCTCAAGCTGTCAGCGCGGGCGCTCACAGCGGCATGTTCATGACTTCCTGGTACGCCTGGACCAGCCGGTTGCGTGCTTCGACCGTGGCCCGGAAACTGAGCTGCGCGCTTTGCTGCGCCAGCATCACGCGGGTCAGCGACACGTCGCCGTCGCCCATCTCGAAGCGCTGCGCCAGCGACTGCGCGTTCTGCTGTTCGGCGTTCACCTGACCGAGCGTCTGGCGCAGGCTCGCGCCGAAGCCGCCGTCGGCGGCGTTCGTCTGCGTGGCTTTCTCGCTCGTGTCCGGGCGCAGCGTGGCCTGCGATTGCAGGCTGCGGATCTGCGCCAGGATGGAACTGATCGCGGCGTCGCTCATTGCTCGGATTCCCCTGCCGAAGTGACGGCGTTGGCCTGCCGTTGTGCTTCTTCAGGCAATCCGTGTGCCGCGCCCGCGTCAGGAGTCCGTCGTCAAGATCACGTCGCACTCGCGGCCGAGACCGTACTTGCGCAGCTTCTCGACCAGCGTCGTGCGGCGCAGCGCGAGCAGCTGTGCCGCATGCGCGACCACGCCGTTGGAGCGCGCCAGCGCGGCGCGGATCAGGTTCATCTCCACGCGCGCGATGTGTTCCTTCAAATCCAGCCCTTCCGGCGGCAGCACGTCGGCGAGCGCCGGTGCTTCGGACGCTTCCGGCGACGGCGCGGCGTCGAGTGCGATGTCCGCGTCGGCGCGGTAGCGCAGCGGCAGGTCGCGCACGCGCACGGTGCCGCCGGGATGCAGCACGGCAAGGCGTTCGATCAGGTTGCTGAGTTCGCGCACGTTGCCCGGCCAGGCGTACGTCTTGAGCACCGACAGCGCTTCGGGCGACAGCGTGACGTTGCCGCGACCGCCGCGCGCGAGCTGGCGCACGATCGCGTCCACCAGCTGCGGCAGGTCTTCGGCGCGCTCACGCAGCGGCGGCATTTCGATCGGGAATACATTGAGGCGATAGAAGAGGTCTTCGCGGAACGAGCCTTTCGCGATCGAATCCTCCAGATTGCGGTGCGTGGCCGCGATCACGCGCACGTTGCACTTGATCGTGGCGTCACCGCCGACGCGCTCGAACGAGCGCTCCTGCAGCACGCGCAGCAGTTTCACCTGCATCGGCAGGCTCATGTCGCCAATCTCGTCCAGGAACAGCGTGCCGCCCTCGGCCAGTTCGAAGCGGCCCTTGCGCGCGGTGATCGCGCCGGTGAACGCGCCTTTCTCGTGGCCGAACAATTCGCTTTCCAGCAGGTCCGCCGGAATCGCGCCGCAATTGACCGCGACGAACGGGCCGTTGCGCCGCGCCGAGCGTTCGTAGATCGCGCGCGCCGCGACTTCCTTGCCGGTGCCGGATTCGCCCAGGATCAGCACGGTCGTGTCGAAGTTCGCGACCTGCTCGATCATGCGCTTGAGCTGCTGCACCGGCCGGCTCGAACCGGTCGGACCGCCGCGCGGCGCGCCGGCCAGTTCGTGATCCTGGATGTGCTTGAGGCTGCAGCGACGCAACAGTTCGCCGAGCTGCGGCTGCTTGATCGGATAATCCAGCGCCCAGAAGTTGAGCTCGTTGAGCCCGAAACGCGCGGCGCCGTCGTAGTGGTGCTGCGGCAGGCCGAGCACCGGCGGGTGCAGCGGATCGCGCCGCAGCCAGCCCAGGAATTCCTGCCAGGAGGATTCGTCGGCGACGCCGCCGAGCACGAGCGCGAGCCAGTCCTGCGGGTCGTGATTGGCGCGCGCGATCTCGCTTGCGCAGCCGATCACCTGCGGCGTGAAGTCCATGAAGTCGAGCACCGCGGCGATGCGTTCGGCCCGGGCCGCGTCGTCGTCGATCACCAGGATGCGCGACTCAGACATGCGACTGTTCTCCCACCATCGCGGCCAGAAAACCCATCACTTCCTGCACGTAATTGAGCTTGCTGACGAAACCGTCCGCGCCGGCGCGGGCGGCCAGTTCGCGGTGTTCCGGGTCGTCGAAATGGCTCGCGATGAACACGTGCGGCGGATCGGTTTGCGCCTTGATCAAGCGCGTCGCCTGCAAGCCGCCCATTTCCGGCATGGCCAGGTCCATCAGCACCGCGTCCGGCCGCAAGGCTTCGGTCTTCGCGATCGCCTCGAGGCCGTTCAACGCCTGGCCGACGATCTTCAGCCACGGCACGTTGCGGAAATGCCGCCGTGCGGCGTTGAGGAAGGCTTCGTGGTCGTCGACCAGCAGCACGGTGAGCGGCGTATTCATACGGGTGACTCCGGATCAGAGACTGGCCGCGGCGAACACAGGCTGGCGCGGGCGAAGCGTGGGACGTTGCGCGGCGCGTTCCTTGGCGCTCGCGATGTGCAGGATGTCGCGGTATTTCGCCACCGTGCGGCGTGCGATGTGGATGCCGCGGCGCGCCAGCAGGGCGACGATGGTGTCGTCGGCCAGCGGCGCGGCGGTGTTTTCGGTTTCGATCAGGCGCTTGACCATCGCGCGCACCGCCACGCCCGCGACCGCGGCGCCTTCCAGCGGCGCGGAGAAGAAATACTTCAGTTCGAACGTGCCGCGCGGCGTCTGGATGTACTTGCCGGTGGTGATGCGCGAGACGCTCGATTCGTGCATGCCGATCGCACTGGCGATTTCGCGCAGGATCAGCGGTTTCATCTGTTCCTCGCCCTGTTCCAGAAACGCGCCCTGGCGCTCGACGATCGCGCGCGCGGTGCGCAGCAGCGTGTCGTAGCGCATCGCCAGGCCGCGCGAGAGCCAGCGCGCTTCCTGCAGGCGTTCGCGCAGGTAGCGCGTGCCGGGACCGTCCGGACTTTGCGCCAGCAGGCGCTCCGTCTGCGCGTCCACGCGCAGGCGCGGTGCGCCGCGCGCGCTCAGCGCCACGTGCCAGCTGCCGCCGCGCCGGCGCACGATCACGTCCGGCACGATCGCCGTGCATTCCGGCGCGTGCTCGCGCAGGCCGGGTTTCGGATCGAGCGTCAGGATCAACGCGACCGCGGCATCGATTTCCGCCGCGGTCGCGCCGAGCGCCCGACCCAGTGCGTCGCGCTCACCCCGCGCGAGCGTTTCGAGCTGCTCGTTCAGCACGCGCGCGGCCAAGGCCACGTCGCGGCTGTCCCCCGGCAGCTCGGCCAGTTGCGCGATCAGGCACTCGCGCAAATCGCAGGCAGCGAACCCGGCCGGTTCGCACCGCAGGATGCGTTGACGCAACGCCTCGACTGCTTCGGCCCCCATGCCGAATTCCTGCGCCGCGCGCTCGCACAGGTCCGCGCGCGGAACTTCCAGATACCCGGCATCGCCGGTGTGGTCGAGGATCCAGCAGGCGACGGCAAACGCCTGCGGATCGTCGAGCTCGAGCTGCATCTGGTCACGGATGCAGCCCCGGATCCCCCCGACGTCCACGGCACGGACGTTCTCGAACGGATCGCTGTCGCCTGGCGTCCCACCGCCGGCGAACTCCCCAGGCACGAAATCGTCGAAATCCTCCGCCGGGACGGCTTCCTCGGCGGCCGCGACATCGGCCTCTTTCCCCTCGTTCCCCTCGCCCTCGCCCTCAATGCGGTCGTCGGCGCCATCGGCATCGGCTTCGACCCGCTCCAGCAGCGGGTTCTCTTCGAGCGCCCGCGCCACCTCTTGTTCGACTTCCAACGCATTCAGATGCAGCAGCCGGATCGATTGCAGAAGCTGCGGCGTCATCCCGATCTGTTGGCTCATGTGAGCCTGCAACGCGGCCTTCATAAACACCCCTGTTTGTGCGACCGTTTCCTGGGATGCAATGCTGCGCCGCGAACGTCAACTCCGGAATCGGGGAGTTTCCTTCGCGGATCGGGAGAGGGCGGAGCGGGTGTCGGGGAATTCCTGACAGCATGCGGCGGCGCGCCGCACGGTTCAGCGGCCGAGGCTGTGCTTCATCGCGTAGCGCAAAAGCTCGCCGGAACGCCGGAATCCCAGCACTTCCATCATGCGCGAGCGGTGTGTTTCCACGGTTTTGACGCTGATGGCGAGCTCGGCGGCGATTTCCTTGTTCGCGCGGCCTTGCCCGAGGAGGCTCAGGATTTGCCTCTGGCGCGGCGAGAGGCCATCCAGCCCCGCTTCGGCCTTGCGTCCGACCACGCCGCTGAGCATGCGCGAGGAGATCTTCGGGCTGAGGAACGTCTGTCCGGCCGCGGCGGCGCGCAGGGCGATTTCGAGTTCCGCCGGCGCGGCTTCTTTGACGATGTAGCCGCGCACGCCGCGTTCCAGTGCCGCGCGAACGTGCGCCGCGTCGTCGTGCATCGACATGATGATCACGGCGATGTCGGGAAAACGCTGCTGCAGCTCAGCCGCGACCTCCAGACCGTTGCGTCCCGGCATTTCCAGATCGATCACGGCCACGTCCGGACGGGTGAGGGCGGCCTTGTCCAGCGCCTCGTCGCCATTCTGCGCTTCGGCGACTACCTCGACATCGGCGCTCGATTCCACCAGGCGTCGGATGCCGGCCCGCACCAGCGTATGGTCGTCGGCGAGCAGTACGCGCACGCTTCCGTCCCGCAGTTGGCAGAGTCCGACGGTAGCGCAATCGCGAAATTTTTTGAAGCCTTTACGCAACTTCGGAACGCGCGCCGGTATTCAGACCTCGCTAACGCCGGATCACGCGCTGCTCGTGCACCAGGCGGCGGTGGCGGCGGAACAACTCGCGCTCCAGTGCGGTGCGCAGCGCCAGCGGGGTATCCGGCACCTGGAGCCAGACGCTCGCACCGTGCGCGCTCGCGGCGCTGCACAAGACCAGTACCGGCAGATCGACCGGCAGCGGCATGCCGGGCAACAGGTAAACGCTCAGCAGGCCGTTCGAGCCGTCCTCCGGCGCGGCGGACAACTCCAGCCGGAAACCGTGCCGCGACCAATGCACCGGCTGCGGCGCAGGGATTGCCTGCTGCTGCGCGACGATCAGGCCGAGCATGCTCAGCGCGAGGTCGACTTTCGCTTCGATGCGCGGCGGCAGCGCTTCGGCGCCGTCCTCCTCGCCGCGTGTGTCATCCAGCAGCGCCATCGCGCGCAGCGTGTTTTCGGCGCGGCGCGCGGCGTCGGCAAGCGCATGGCGGCTCGCGGCGGGATGCCAGACGAACGGAAATTCGTCGTCGCACGCGAGCGTGTCGGCGAACAGCCGGCGTTCGGCGTCGTCGCAGGCGCTCACGCGGCGTACGCCGTCAGGCAGCGCTGCGCGCTGACGCGCTCGCGCTGCAGCGCCTGCAGCTGTACCAGCGTATCGGCCTGCAGCGACTGCAGCTTGAGCTGCAGCGCGGCGTGCCGCTGCCGTAGCGCCAGCCAATCCGCCGTCGTGCCCGGATCGCCGGCGCCGACCGCGGCGCGCACCGCGGCGTCGTACGCGACCAGCGCCTGCGCCGCTGCCGACCAGTCGCCGCGATCGATGCAGGCGTCCGCCTGGATCAGGCTCGCGTGCAGGGCATTCATTTCAGGCCGCTCCGCGCTGCAGCGGCAGCGGGATTTCGCGCCAGGCCGACTCGATTTCGCCGAGCAGGTCGTCGACTTCGCGCAGGCGCTCGACATCGTTGCCGGCGTTCGCCTCGAGCAGGCACTGGCCGCCGTAGCGGTAGATTTCGTCCAGGCCCGCGGCGATCTCGCCGCCGCGCGTGCGGTCGAGCGTGATGCGAAGGCCTTCCAGGATCTGGTACGCGCCGGTGATCGCCTTGGCCTTGCGCGCCGGGTCGGCCTGCGCGATGGCGGCGATCGCGAGCTGGATGCGTTCGCGCGCGCCCTGCAGCAGCAGCGCCACGAGCTTGTGCGGGCTGGCGTCCGCTACGGCGCCGGCCAGGCCGACGTCGCGGTAATGATTGAGGTACTGGTTGGCGCGGGTCATGGGGGCTCAGGCGTTGTTGTTCGCGCGCATCTGCGTGAACTGGTTGGTCAGGAACGTGCTGGTCGTGTTCATCTGCGCCATCAGCGAATCGAGCGCGCTGTATTGCGCGGTGTAGCGCGCACTGAGCGCGGACATGCGCTCATCGAGGTCCGACTTCTGTTTCGAGATGTCGTCCAGGCGCTTGCCGAGGGAATCGGTCCGGCTTTGCAGCGCACCGTTCGTACCGATGAAACCGTTCAGCGCTGTGGTGAGCGCGCTGCCGACCGGACCGTCGGCGGCAAGCAGCGACTTGGCCGCGTCGAATCCGCCGCTCAGCGCGCTGCCGAGCTTGCCGGTGTCCAGCGTGAGCGAGCCGTCGTCGTTGCCGCTGATGCCCAGATCGAACAGCGAACGCACGCCGCCGCTCGCGCCGGGCGTCAGCGCGCTGAGCGCGTTGCGCACCTGTGCCTGCGCCTGGCGCGCCAGGGAATCGCCGGTCAGCGCGGACGCGGTCTTGGTCGACGCGTTGTAGGCGGTCAGGTTGCCGAGCGTGGATTGGAGCGTGTTGTACGCGCCGACGAACGCCTGCAACGCCTTGGTCACGCCGGCGGTGTCGTGCCCGACGGTGAGCGCAAGTGTCGTACCCGGCTTGGCCGCGACCAAGTTCAACGTCACGCCCGCGACGCTGCCGGAAACCTGGTTCGACGCGCTGGTGTAGGTGTAGCCCTCGATCTTGACCACGGCGTC
>Ga0068856_100004737_pt1 | contig 13505 bp, 12 predicted proteins | sample KBSCornC62_FD_66595 | JGI IMG/M metagenome (GOLD analysis project Ga0068856, IMG submission 66595) | Corn rhizosphere microbial communities from Kellogg Biological Station, Michigan, USA - KBS Corn C6-2 | ecosystem: Host-associated > Plants > Roots > Rhizosphere > Soil ...
GCGCCCGCTCGAGCGCCTGCGTGACGGCACACATCTGCACGAGCGCCCGTATCCCCTCCTGGATGCGAGCGCCCCCTGTCCGGGTCTGGGTGAGGAGCGGTAGCTGGCAGGCTGTCGCGTGATCGATTGCTTCAACGAGCCTGCGACCGCTCGCCTCCCCCATCGAACCACCCATGAACTCGAACGTGAACGTCACTGAAACGCACTTGACGCCGGCGACCTCGGTCGTCTTCCACGCCACGCTCTCGTCGACGCCGCTTTGCCGAGCCGCACGAGATAGCAGCTCTGCGTAACCGGGATACCCGAGCGGATCCGATAGGAGGTCGCTCATCGCTTGGATGCTGTCAACGGAGGATCCCCTCCTGCTCATCCAAAGCTTGCGTGCTGGTGGTGGCTGTGGCCGCCTGCGCCGATCGCAAACGCAGCCGTTTCGATCTCCTGCAGCGTGGATGCCTCGATCACCTGCGAGATCCCCATGGACTGCGTTTCGCCGGTTTCCAATGCGTGCCGGCCGACAATCGCGTAGACCGGAACGCCGACCGCCCGGGCCTGGCGCGCGACCTCGGACACGAGCTTTCCTTCCAGGCTCTGCGAATCGAGCTTGCCTTCGCCGGTCACCACGAACTGTGCAGCTTCTAGGCGATTATTGAAATCGATGGCGTTGAGCACGAAGGGCGCGCCTCGGACCAGCTCTGCGTCCAAGGCTGCCCAAAGCCCGCCTGCGAGTCCGCCGGCCGCGCCTCCCATCCGCAGACCACGAGGGTCGCGTGGATAGGAGGCGGCAAGTGTGTGAAGCCTGATGCTTAGCTCCTTGACCTCTCTTTGCGTGGCCCCCTTCTGCGCCGCGAACACTTCGGCGGCCTCCTCGAACGGAGTGCTCACATCGCATAGAACCGTCAGCCGCGCGCCGCGCAAGCCGCCGGCCCGCCTGATGGCTCGAACCGCTCCCCAACCGCCGTCGGTCGTGGCGCTCCCACCGACGCCGAGGTAGATGGTCCGGGCGCCCGCCTGCACGACCGCCGCGATCAACTGTCCTGTACCAGCCGTGCTCGAGCCGACCGCGTTGCGTTCGGCCGGGTCGACGAGCTGCAGGCCGCTGGCGGCGGCGGTCTCGACGATCGCCAGGTCCTCACGCATTCCGAACGAAGCTTCGACCGGCCGCCCGAGCGGGTCGGTAACGGTCACGGTCAACCGCTCGGCGTCGAGCGCCTCGGCGAGGGCGTCCAACGTACCCTCTCCTCCGTCGGCTGCCGGGCACAGATCGACCTCGAGCCCCGCGGCGCGGAGACCACGTCCGATCGCATCGGCCACATGCACCGCGCTGTGAGTGCCTTTGAATGAATCAGGCACGACCAGTACCCGGCCTCGTGCTGCCGGTGCTTCGGCGATCTTTGCGCTCATTTGTCGCAAGGTGATATCGCGGGCACGGTGACGCTCGCTCATCCAAAGCTTGCATGTTTATCTCGCATGAGCTGGCACGATGACGCGCCATGACGTTTCCTCCACGCCGCGTGGTGACCGGACACGACGCTGACGGCCGATCGATAATCGTCAACGACTCCATCGCTGATAACGGGATCTCGCGACGAGCCGGGCATCGCAGCTTCGTACTCTGGGCCACCGAGCGCGTGCCGGCCGAGATTCAGGGCGATGACGGTGCCATCCAGACGATGCGGAACCGCAGTCTTCCGCAAGGAACGGTCTTCCGCATCGTCGAGTATGGACCCGGGGTCACACCCGCTCGTCATCGAACGGATTCGATCGACTATGCCGTCGTTCTGTCAGGAGAGATCGACCTGATCCTGCACGACGAGGTGGTCCGCCTGACTGCCGGAGACACGCTGATTCAGCGCGGCACCGAGCATGATTGGGCTAACAATGGCGTTCTTCCCTGTGTGATCGCATTCTGCCTCGTGGGCGCATCGCAAGGATCACAGTCAATCCCGGTCCCTTCTTCTGCTCTGGTGGCCGATGCTGATGGCGACGCGAACGTTGCGGATTAGCTCGCGCTCAGCGTCTCAGCTGCCTGGACCGTGTTCCCCAGCAAACACGCGATGGTCATCGGGCCCACCCCGCCTGGCACCGGTGTGATCGCCGAAGCAACCTGAGCGGCCTCGGCAAAGCAAACGTCGCCGACGATCCCTGTCTTTGTACGGTTGATCCCGACGTCGATAACGACGGCACCTGGCTTCACCCAGTCGCCTCGCACCATCTCGGGTTGACCGACAGCCGCGATGAGTATGTCCGCCCCCCGGCAGACCTGGGGTAGGTCTTCTGTCCATCGGTGCGCCTGTGTGACCGTCGCATCAGCCATCAGCAGCATCCGGTCCATCGGCTTTCCGAAGAGATTTGATCGCCCCAGGACAACAGCACACTTTCCCCGCAGTTCAACGCCGGCCTCCCGCAGCAGGACCATTACGCCGAGCGGGGTGCAGGAGCGAAGACCCGCCATCCCAAGACTGAGGCGGCCGGCGTTTCCGATGGTCAAACCATCGACGTCCTTCTCGGTCCGAATTCGATTGGTGATCTCATCCGCATCGAGTTGGCGCGGCACCGGCAGCTGGCAGAGAATGCCGCTGACGCGCTCATCGTCATTCAGGCGGTCGATCAGGTTCAGCACCTCCGATTGGTGCGCATCACCCGGGAGCTCATGATGAAAGCTGGCGATCCCGACCTCGCGGCTGGCCTTGATCTTCGCCGCCACGTAGATGGCGGAGGCGGGATCCTCCCCCACCAGAATCGTCGCTAGGCCTGGTGGCCTCCCGTGCTCGAGCGCAAACTGCGCTACCCGCTCCGCAACCCTCAGGCGCTCGTTCGCGGCAATCTGCTTGCCGTCGATCAGCGCGGCCGACCCCGACAACGAGCCGGATTCAGAAGACGACAGTTGTGTTGCCATAGCGGATCACCCTGTCTTGGCAGTGCCAGTCGACTGCGCGCGCAAGTACCGCGCGCTCGACTTCAGCTCCCATGCGCGTCAGCTCATACGCGCCGTGCGCATGAGTCACCCGTACGACGTCCTGTTCGATGATCGGTCCCGCGTCGAGCTCGGGCGTGACGTAGTGCGCGGTCGCGCCAACAAGCTTGACGCCGCGTTCCTTTGCACGCTCGTACGGTCCGGCACCTTCAAAAGCCGGCAAGAAGGAATGGTGAATGTTGATGATCGGAACGCCGACGCGATCGATGAAGTCGGCCGACACGATCTGCATGTAGCGCGCGAGGACGATCAGATCGCTCGAGTCGCTGACCAGCTCGAGGTGTCGCTGTTCGGCATCGGCCTTCGTGTCCTTCGCGACGGGGACGTGATGGTAGGGCAGCCCCATGGCCTCGACCGGCTCACGGAGATCGTCCCAGTTCGAGATGACCTGAACCACCTCGCCGCCCAGCTCGTTGTTGCGCCACCTGTAAAGGAGGTCATGGAGACAGTGGTCGTAGCGGGAGACGAAGATCGTGATCCGCTTCGGATTGGCGGAGTCCCAGAGCCGCCAGGTCATGCCGAAGCGCTCGGCGACACGAAGCCCGAACTGCTCCCCGAAGCCCTCACGACGCTCCGGCGGAAGCGTGAATTCCATGCGGAGGAAGAACATTCCGCCTGCAGGGTCGGCGGAGAATTGATCGGACCGCACGATGTTCGCGCCGGCGTTGAACAGGAACGTTGAGACCGCGGCAACGACGCCGGGCTGGTCCTTGCACGAGATCACCAGGCGCATCGGTGCGCCGATGGCTCGTTCAGGAACCACCTCGACTTTTTGGTCTGTCGTCGCGACGCTCATCCTGCCTCTCCTCCCTGTTCTGATGCGCCGAAGGCTCTCCACCGCGACCGGCCGGAGAGCGTGCGCTCGCAGTAGCGATCACAAAAGCGCTTTTGTATCCCCGACCATACGCTACCGCCCATCTGCGTGACGCAACCATTGAGGTCGCTGCTCGCATCATCCTTGTCAGACCCTCAGTCCGATCGAGGCGACGGAGTCAGACGAGCTCTGGGATGACTTCGCACAGACTCTTCGACACTGGAGCGGCTATACGAGTTCGCGCTGCGTGAAACCGGACGGAAAGTGCGGGGCACGGCGCCGGGCCACCCCTCGGGGGCTCAATATTGCATGAGCGGCACGGATGCTTCGCTTGGTTGTGTGGCTACGCGAACGCCGGCCTGAGTTCGGTCAAATCTGGTCCTGAAGTCGCCGGTCGCGACGGTAGATACTCACAACGCCGATGATCAGAGCACCGAAGAAGATGTCCTGGGCCGCGGGCTGCAGCCCCCAGCCGGTCATGGCCTGACTGAGCACAATGACGATCAGCGTGCCGATGACCGTACGGGTGTAGTCACCACGCGTTCCAAAAGCGGTTCCTCCGATCAGCACGGCGGTGACACCATTCCACAGGTACGGCGTACCAACGCTTGGATCGCCTCCTGCGGAGAAACCCGAAAGCAGGACACCCGCGGCTACCGCGGACAGAGCGCTGAGCGCGAATGCGCCGGCCCACACCCAGTGCGTTGGCACCAGAGCGAGCTCGGCTGCGCGGCGATTATTGCCGGTGGCGTAGACCCATGACCCGACGACACTTCGCTGGAGAATCACGTACGCCACAATCGCGACAAGTAGCCAGATGAACACACATGGAGGCAGAGCGATCCCAGCCGTCGTGGAGCCGATCGATGTGAGGCTGCCTATGGCTGCCGGCGGGAGACCAGTCACGTTCCCGCCGGTCCAACCGATGATCACTCCCTCGAGGATCGCGGCGACTGCCAAAGTCACGATGAGGGACGGCACCAAGAAGTAATAGCTGATCAGCCCAACAGCCCCGCCAATCAGAATGGCGCCGCCGAACAACATCAGAAGCACCGCCCACAGCGGCCACGGATGCAAAGCCCCGAGCAGTTCAACGGTTACGGTTGCCCCGGTGAGGATCCACGCGGGAATCGAGATATCCAAGCCGCCAACCAGCAGACACACGGTCTGACCGAGCGCCGAGATTCCGAGGAGCGAGGCGAGAACGAGCATCGAGCGCAGACCGTAACTCGATGCGAACCCACTAACAGTGATGACTCCCGCGCCGAACAGCAGGGCCAACAGGAGCAGCTGCGCGAGGGGGAGGTCTCGCTGGGCAGCTTTGGCGGTCGCTGCCAGCCTCGGCACGCGGCCTGCGCCTTCGTTGAGAGAGACCGCGCTCATCTACTTATCGCCACCTTCGCCGGACGCGCCTTGGATGGGCTCGACACGATACCGCCGAGCACTGCGCCAATGATCAGCAACGTTCCGTAGGCCACCTGCATCAGGTTGCTGTTTACGTGGACGACGATGAGAAGATTCTGGAGTAGGAAGATCGTCGCAGCACCACACATCGATCCGAGAACGCCACCGCGGCCCCCAATTCCAATCGGCGTCCCGCCCAGAGCCACCGCCGCCATGGCAATGAGCGCATACGTCAGGCCGATAGTGCTGTCGGAAGTGAGGATTGTCGCCGTCACCGCGAGACCGCCAATGCCGGCGAACAGGCCACCAAGCGTGTACGCCATCAACCGCGTCCTGGTGACGTTGATTCCGGCGGAGTAGGCGGCCGGTGCGTTTCCACCCACCAGGTAGAGGGTCGCGACCCATGGCGTACGCCGCAGCAGACCCCAGATGGCCAGCGGGATTGCTATCAGAATCAGGCCCCACGGCACGCCTGCGACGTCGCCATTCATAGCAGTGACCCAATGGGCTGTGGCCGTACTGGGAAGGGGCGCTATCTGGGTGATCAGACCGGTGAGCAGTAGCAGCATGCCGACGGTGGTGACCACCGGAGGAATGCGGACGACGGTAATCGCGAGGCCGTTGATGAACCCTATTCCTGATGACATCGCCAGCAGGATGGGTATTGCTATCCAGGGGCTGGAGAGCACGGTGTGCGGCAACAGGACGGTGACAAGTACGACGTTGACCAGGTTCGCCGATGGAGCTATGGACAAGTCGAGCCCGCCGGATCCGGTCATGACCGCGGGGGTGCTAGCGATCGCCAGGATCGCGAACGGCGCAAATGTCGCGAAGTTCGCGTCCCAGTTGGATTTGGCTACGAAGGCAGGAAGCGCGACCACGTTCGCGACTAGTAACCCCAGCGCCATAAGCATCGCAAACAGGAATGCGTGCTTTCGCAGTGACAGTGGTGACCGGGTCCACATGTTCGTCATCGCTCCTTTCCAGGCTCCTCAGCAACGCTGAAGAACGCTTGCACCAACCGCTCACGCGAGAGCTCGGCTCGCGGTATCTCCGCTGCGAGCTCATGCTCGCGGAACACGAGCACGCGGTCCATCAGCTCGATGTGCTCGTCGACCTCTGTCGAGAGCATGACGATGGCCATCCCTTCGGCCGCGAGGGACTCGAGCAGGCGGTAGATGTCACGCTTGGCTCCTATGTCGACCCCCCGCGTAGGGTCGTTGAGGAGAAGGACCCTCGGCTGCGCAGCCAGCCACCTGGCAAGCACGACCTTCTGTTGGTTGCCTCCGCTGAGCGTGCCGATGTCGTCCTTGCTCCGTCCAAGCTTTATCCCCAACGTCGAGCTCCACTGATTGAACCGTCGCTCGGAGACCCTTGGGCGCACCAAACCGATGCTGCTGTCCTGCGCAACCGTGGGAAGCGCGAAGTTGGAACGGATGGAGAGTGCCTCGAACAAGGCCTCGCCGCGACGTTCGCGCGGGACATAGGCAATGCCCAACTTCAACGCGGTACGCCGATGGTCGACCGCTCGGCGGTCTTCCCCGATGACGACGTTTCCGCAGCCTGGAGCGGCGCCGCGCAGGACGTGCAGGAGGGCATCTTGGCCCATGCCTTCGAGCCCCGCGAGACCGACCAGTTCACCGGCGCGGACGTGAAACTCGAAGGGCGCCGCACCGGGGCGGAGCCGAATAGCCGTTCCCTCCAGAAGTAGGTTGCCAACTCGGCCTTCTGAGCGACTGTGCACCATGTCGCCCGTCAGATGCTCGTCGCCGGTCATCATGCGCACGAGTTCGTCGATGGTCGCACCACCGCGAGGAACGCAGCCTACGGTCTGGCCCGATCGCATCACCGTGATGCGGTCGGCGATCTCCCGAACCTCGTCCATCCGGTGCGAGATGAAGACGATCGCAGAGCCGTCCTCGGCGAGTCGCCGAACGATCTGGAAGAGCCGATCGCGGGTGGCAATGTCGAGGGCGGAGGTCGCTTCGTCCAGGATCAGTACACGCGGTGAGCGTGCGAGCGAGCGAGCAATTGCCACGGCCTGCCTATCGCTGAGCGAAAGCTCCTCGACCAGCTGATCGAGCGGCGGAGCCGCACCAAGCAATTCGTCAAGCAGAATCTGGGCGCGTCGGCGCTTCTCGCGGTCGCTCAGACGTCGTCGTAGGAGGGTGTCGTAGCCGGCAAAGACGTTGTCGAGCACGGAGCGTGAGCCGACGACAAGAACCTCCTGGAACACTGTTGCGACGCCCGCGGCGAGCGCCGCAGCCGGTGAACCGGCCGCGGCCTCGCCGCCATCCGGAAGACGCACAGTGCCGGCATCAGGACGGTGAACTCCGGCGAGGATCTTGACCAGCGTGCTCTTACCTGAGCCGTTCTCACCGACGATCGCGTGAACCTCACCCGGCAGCAGATCGAGCGAGGCCGAACGCAGCGCCCTGGTAGCTCCGAACGCCTTGGCGAGCTTCGACGTCGAGATCCAGGGTGAGCCACCGGCTGCCGTCGCATCGCGCGTGATCGGCTTGCACATCGTTTCTTCCGACGTAAGAGGCTCGGGACTTCTAGTTAACACCTGCTACCTCATGGTCGGAGGACGGAGATTCGCGACATCCGTTCGGCGGCGGTCTGGCTTGAAGGGGAGCTCCGTCACGGTGGCTCTGATATGCCGCTGGGACGTTCCAGGCCGCCCCCAGACCACGGTTACATCTGTGCCTGGCGCTGTGAGAGCTGAATCGAGCACGCACAGCGAAATCATCGCCCTGACGTTGACACTGAGCGCCCGACCGGTCGAGACACCAACTGCGTCGGAACCGCAAAGGACCTGGTCGAACGCGGGCCCGCGGCGGCGAGGGAGGTCCATCTGGTCGACGAGCTCGCCGTCACTCCTCAGCGTCTGCGCGAAGATATCGATCACATCATCGGCGTTCCAGATGAGCCCGACCAGCTGGCGACTAGGGTTATGCGCATCCTCCAGCAATGCTCTGCGTCCCACGAAGTCGTGTTCCGGTATCGAGCCGTCCCGAGGTCCCCACGCAAGTTCGCGAGGTCTGCGGAAGTAGTCCTCGAACCCGGACGGGATGAAACTTCCCCCCATGCCGCGACGCCGGAACAGCTTCGGCGCGCCCGGAGTCATCGCCGCGGAGGGCATGTAATCGAGGCCGTTCGTTGCAATCCCCGCTTCGATGTGCTGGACGGGTTGGGCCGCGCCTCCAAGCTGAACGAGGCCAAACTCCTTACCTGCGTCGCGCAGTGCGATCCAGATTTCTGCGCCGTGTTCAGCCGGGCCGTGGATCTCATAACCCAGCTCACCCGAGATCCCGACCCTCAAGATGCGGACCGGATGCGGCCCGATCCGGGACATCCGACTGGCGCCGAAGTCGATGTCTCTGAGGCTCTCCCCTGTCGCGGCTTCGAGGGAGAAGATCGACGTCGGCCCCTGCACGCCAAAAACGAACTCCTTGGCTGTGATATCGCTGGCCTCTGCGTCCCATGAGCCCTGGCTCAGTTGCCAGGCAAGCCACTCGGAACTTCCGGCTGTATAGAGGAAGGCATCTTCGCCCACCCTGCAAATCACACCCTCAGATGCGACGCGGCCGTACTCGTCCAGCTGCACATGGTGCTTGGTCCTGTTCAGCGGGAAGTCGGCTAGGTTCGCCATACCCAGCTGACTCACAAACTCCAGTGCTTCCGGCCCTTGGACAACAGCCTTGGCCAGTGCCGACCAATCACCCAGGTAGCAGGTCTCGACGTGTGCTCGCGATTCGTCCAGCCAGTTGCTGTACTCGGCCGGCAGGAACATCGGGCCCCATTCGTGGAGCCCGCTTTTGCAGGCACTTGCCTCCTGTGGAGCGATCGCCGGGCTGAATAACGGCGGGCGCTCGGTCCCGAAGGCGCCGTCCGTGTGCTGCTTGACTGCGTCGTACGAGCGCTGCATCGCCTCGGCCACAGTGGTGTCGTGTCCGCCGGTTACGGGCGCTTTCGCGCCCGCAACCGTGGTGACACTCTCAACGCTAGAAACGCGTTCCATGGGTGAGCGTCGGCTCGTTGAACATACGGTCGTAGTCGGCCGTACCCCATGCGTCTGCAGCCGGCAGATTGATCGCCCTGTCGCTACCGACCGACCAACTCGAGCTGATCAGAGGGAGAATCTCGCTGCTCGAAAACGGCACGAAGTTCCAGGGGAAGAAGTTGATCTTCGGTCCCTGACCAGCAAGTATTCGTGTCGCGACGGTAGCCGTCTCGCTTGCCAGTTGTCCTGCACCACCGATCGTGGCCGCCCACTTGTAACCCGAGGCCCGATGTGCCTTCCAGTACTGCGCAACGCCCTGCAGGCCACCAATCTGGCCGATCACAGGAACTGGCCGACCTGACTGCTGGAATGCTTGCAGGACGCCGAGTGCCATGGCTCCAGATTCGATCGCGCCGTCGACCGAACCGCTATTCGTCGTCAGCCACTGAAGGGTCTGGGTCTTCGCAAGCGCTGTGGAGAAGAAGCCGTAGGTTTGACCGACCAGCTTGATCCCGGGACAGGTGCTGAATACCTTCGTCCAGGCCTGCTGCTCCGCGACCGTGGTCTCGGCAGTCGGAGCGCCAAGCACCTGCAGGATGTTGCCCTTCCCGCCGAGCGTGCTCGCGAGCGCCGACGCAGTGTAGGCCGCCCCGACATAGGGGTTGGACGCAATTGACACGGCGTAGGCCGAGTCGATGTTGTTGAACACGGAAACCGTTGGGATGCCACGCTTGCCCGCAGCAACGATGTCCGCCTGCGCCGCGGTTGGTGACAGCGGCTCAAAGATGATCAGGTCGGGCTTCTGCTGGACTGCAGCCTGGTACTGCTGCAGCTGACCGGTCACATCGGTCGCGGACGGAAGGGTGTAGCTGAGGACCTTGCCGACTATCGAGCTGTGCTTGAGGTCGTTGAGGATCCCTGAACTGATCGCCGCATTGGTGCTGTTGGTGATGTCGGTGATCACGGCGACCTTGTAGGGCGGCTTGTGGCGCGGCTTCCAGTTTGACCAGGCGCTCTTCAGAATCGGGAAGCTCCAGCCGTTGTAGCTTGCGTACTGGCTCGCCGGAAGCTTGAGCTTCGCCAGAAGACCACTTGGATCGTCTGGCTTTACGTTCGGCACCGCGCCGCACGACGCTGCCGCCCGTGCGTTCGTCGACGCTGCACTTGTCCGCGCTTGGCTCGGCAGCGCGGACGCACCGCATGATGCAGCGACGGCGACACCTGCGAGCAGCGCTGTAAGCGCATGACTCGGTCGAGACAACTTCATCCCTCTCACCTCAATCCTCCCGTTGCAGGACACTACGTTTCGAGTTGGTATCGCCTCATGCGCCCGCTGGGCGCATGCATAGCTTGCTTCTGCATCAATGCCGCCCGGGAGACCCGGAATGGAGGCACAGCTCATCGCCGGCGGTCGAGCACCTCGACCGCCGCTGCTACTTATCCCGCCCTCACTTCCTCTCGCGGAGCGCTCTGCAATCAGTCACAAAAGCGCTTTTGCGCACGTTACCACACAGAATGCGAGACTGGGGCATTCCTTCTGGGCGGATCAGGCATTTGCCCGACGGCCGGACTCATCCTGGAATCTCAGCGCGATACTGCGTCCGCGCGAATTCGTTGTAGGGCGCTGGGCGCACGGTCGCGCGGACCCGATCGAAGCCGAGCTCGGCTTCAGGGCCTGCTGCGGAGCCGGGATGGTCGCCCCACACGAGTGTCACCTCGGTTCCCGGCTCCGCAAACCGCTTGTCGACGATCGCTAGCGACAGAACGACATCGAGATGCGCGATGGGCCCTGTGTGATACGTGATCCCGGCCAGCGCGCCGTCGGCCTCGACTCGGTGTCGGGCGTGTGTCAGGAAGAAATCATCTCCGAAGACATCTCGATCGGCACCGACGATCTCAAGCGTGACCTTGGTTCGACGCACATCTTGCTCGAGTCGCAGGAGCGAGTCTCGGCCGATGAAATCGTGATCGAGCGAGATAGATCGTCTGTAGCCGAGCTCATAGGGAGTGACGTAGTAGTCCTCAATGTTCTCCGAGAAGAAGCTTCCGTTGAGGCCTCCCTGGGCCTCGAAGCTGAAGAAGCTCAGCCAGCGTCGGTAGTCGCTGAGCCCGGGCGCCGTATAGATGCCCGGGGTGGGTACAGGTATCCAGCCGCTCTCGAGATTGTTAGTGGAGTACGCGAGTGCGCCCACGTGGATGAGCCCGAACTCCTCGCCGGCGCTCATCAGAGCGTCCTTCACGTATGGCCCATCTTCATAGCTTCCGATGAACTCGTAGCCGGGCTGTCCCGCCATTCCGTGACGCAGCGCGCTGAAGAACCGCCCGTTCAGCGAAACCGGCGCCGTGTGGAAGAATTTCGTGGGAGGTAGCGGGCCGCCGAACACCTTCTCGACGAGGGCCAGCGCCCTGGGGCCTTGGATCTGGTACCGGAAGAGGACGGGGTCGCCTCCGCCTGGCCGATATTCGGAGCTTGGGTCATCGCGGAACTCGACGTCGTACCCACCCCGCTCACCGTGGTACAGAACCCAGGAGTGCGAGGACGCAGGCCCGGTGAGGATGAAGCTGTCCTCACCGTCGCGCATGAGGATCCCGTCCTGGATCATCCAACCTTCGGCGGTCACCGGAACGAATTGCTTCGCCTGCCCGATCTGAAAGTTCTCGTAGTCGTTTGCGCTGACCTCGGAGAGCAATCGTTTGGCGTCCGGACCAGTGATGAACACGTCACGCATGTGGTGCGAGAGGTCAGATATCGACACCCCGTTGTCCCAAGCATTTTGTTCCTGCCGCCAGCCCGTGTATTCGTCCTCGACAATCGGAGGCTTCCACCCCTTCAAACCAGGCTTCCAAAGCAGCTTGATCGGCGAACCGGCGGCGTCAATGCCGTCCTGAAGGGTCTTTGGTGGATGTGTCATTTCTCTCCTTCAATGGCGGGGTAATAACTCGGCACGCCGCTGTGCCCAAGGGGTAGGGCGTCAAAGCCATCCTGATTTCCGTTGCAGTGGTGCGTTCGCCTCGCGCAGTCTCCGACTGAGCTCGCATACGCCGTCATCGGGCGCCCGTGAAGGCTGACGCCCACTCTGAGGTCGCCCGCAGGCCACCGAAGGTGTAGAAGTGGACCGCGATGCTCCCGTGACGCTGCGGGTCATACGCGTCCGCAAGGTCGTTGAGGAAGCGGTCAGGCCCCGCCGTACTCATCAGATTTGTCAGCGAGAGGCCGTATTTCCGGGCGATTCCTGCTCCGATCCCGACTCCGAAACGCTTGGCGTACGTGAGCAGACGTTTGACTCCCGCGGGCCCAGGAACACCAACTCTGATCGGCATGGTGATGTCCATGCTCCGCACGGTCTCCACCCACTCCAGCACCGGATTGAGGTCGAAGCCGAACTGGGTGATGATGTCGCCGGCCAGCCCCTGCTCCTCGAGCGCGGACGCCTTGCTCGCAAGTGCCGACCACAGGTCCCGATCAGTGATCTCCGGGTGACCCTCCGGATAGCCCGAGATGCTGACGCGCTGGGCGCCGAACTCCTCGAGTAACCCCGAGCGGATCACCGCGAGCGCGTCTTCGTACGGTCCCTCAGGGACTGCTGGGTCTCCACCGACCACGAACACGTTCTGAGTTGCGTCAACCTCTCGCAAGGCGTGGAGGTAATCCCGCAGAGCGACTTCGGACGCCAGGCGGCGCGCGGAGATGTGCGGTACCGCCGCGAATCCGCCGACGCTGACGCCACGGGCTGCGGCGACTCTGAGGTCGAACTGCTCGTGCGCGAGATAGGTCACGTTGATGCGGGTCCCCGGCGGAATCGCATCGCGCGCCTTTTCGAGCTCCTCGAGATCCTTTCCGGTCATCTCCAACGAGAAGTCCGCCAGAAGTTCGCGCGCCTGGATCGGCGCTGCCGCTGTCTGCGTGTCCGTCAAACCACCCTCTCCTCAGCGTGGCTGCGCGGTGTAATCCGCCTGCCCCGCGGCTCTCGCCGTACTCACGTCGGCAATTAACAAAAGCGCTTTTGCAGCCTAGCGGACGACCCCCCTCAGGTCAAGCGGAGATCCGGCTCCCGGGTTGACTCGACACGGTCACCGGCGTGGCAGATGAACGGCTCCTACAGGTTGGGCGACACATCCACCGACGGCGTGTGGGCTGGCAATCCGCCGTGCCTGGACCGGCGGCCGCCGAAACCTCTTCCGTCCACTGACGCGCGCGATGAGCACATTGGCGGACACCGCGCAGGGGCCCGCCCTAGGCCCTCGGGACGTGACCGCGCCGGCGCCCCTTCGGCCACCTTCTGCCGCGTTCGGGCCCCACGCTCCCT
>Ga0068856_100004738_pt1 | contig 13505 bp, 13 predicted proteins | sample KBSCornC62_FD_66595 | JGI IMG/M metagenome (GOLD analysis project Ga0068856, IMG submission 66595) | Corn rhizosphere microbial communities from Kellogg Biological Station, Michigan, USA - KBS Corn C6-2 | ecosystem: Host-associated > Plants > Roots > Rhizosphere > Soil ...
AGTTCTTCTTTGATTTCGAATTTCTGTAGACAACGTTGGTAGAGGTGTCTTTGATCAGGAAGCAGCTAGTCAAGGTTGACGTTGAAAAAAAGGAAGCGTACTGTCTTACCGGGATAATAAAAAGAACATTTTCAACGACCGTGTGAATGCTAATTTGAACTATCGGATTTTATGAGCAATCGACAATTAATTTTGTGATGACGTCAATTGCGCATTCACTTTTCATGGAAGAAAGTCGAGAATGACACTTCTAAAATTGGGATTCAACGGTGCCATAACCTCGACTTTAAGGCTAAAAATGGCGTTTTTTTGAACAGCAACGCTGGCACGCTTTTGTCATTATACCTTTCATAAACCGAGAGATTATGACAACGATAACTGCCTTCCACACGATGACCTTCCAGGAGAAATGTGATGTGATTACGTTCAGCGCTGCATATCTTATGCACCGCACAGTGGGTGAAACTAAAGTGTTCCTTTATCATGCGGGTGGTTTTTATATCGAGATTTTTTATTCATCAAAATCAGCAATGGTTCTCATGATGAATGCCTTCGACAACGCCAGCGGATTGGAGCCTTACCTGGATGCTATTTCGCTTTCGGGTTTAAAGGAAGTGGTTGGGTGGTAAGATCAATAACCCAATGGAAACCATATGCCACGTATGTTAGGTGGTGCCATGTCTAGTAAAACATGATTAGTGTCTAAAACGACTGGTTCTTAAATATTAAATTACGTTGAGAAAATTCAATGTTCCTTTCTCTTCAAAAAGCGCCTCATAAACAAAATTACCAGTCTCATTTCTATACGGTAAATAATAATCAACCGAGACGCCGCTGCTTTCCAAAATCCTAACTTGTATAGCTGACTTCTTTTCAGTTTCACCCGCCGGTTTATAATTCACGTCTGTGCCAATACCAGCAATCTTAACTTCATTTTTACTCAATTTTCTAAGAATAGAATTTTCTAAAACTCCTATAACTTCCTGTGGCGTTGGACGATCATTCTCGAATTGCGCACCAAGAGGAACAATATCCCCATCAGTACTGATCACTGCTCCAAAAGGATAAAACTCACCAGCATTTGCTAGAAAATACTTGGCTTGATCGATTAGAACATTTTTAAGTCTCTCTAATTCCATAATTCAAAATTTACACGCAACCAGGGGATAAAATGTTAAAAGTTAAAAGTTCTGGTTGCAAAGTAGCTACCTCGTCTTATCACCAGAAGATTATCTTTACCGCAGCACAATCAACTATGCGTATTTACGCAAAATTAATTGATGTTTTCTGATCTAGATTCTTTCTCGCCAGTCTGAAGACTGGTCATATAGTAGGACACAAGTCTCGCACGCATGCCGCCTAACGCGGGGAACGTCGAGTAGGCAAGGGCATTTCAGCCCAAGCCTCTCACAGAACCGTACTTGACATTCTCACGTCATACGGCTCTTGTTATACTAAATCTGATAAAAGCCAGCAGACCAATGGTAGAAAATCGTTGGTCGCTCTTTACGCAGTTTCCGGATCCATGCATAGCCTTTCACCTTACTGCCTTTTAAGCTTTTATACCGGTTGAGTACCCATTTCATCAAGCGAAAGTGAAAGACTCGAAAAACGCGATTCATTTCGTATCGCTTGAACTTCCCATAGTAATTCAGCCAACCTCGTAACTTACTGTTAAACATCGCAGCAATCTGTTCGATCGTCGCTGTACTCCACCTATGAAAATTCGTCCGCTTAATCTCATCCGTTATCTTTCTCCTTGATGAACTACTGATGGCACAATCATAACCCAGGAACATACCACCCGCTTGTCGATTTGATTTCATACTTCTCGGTTTAAAACTGAAGCCTAGAAAGTCAAACTTCTTGCCGTAGTGCTTCTTCTCTCTGCGGTAGTCTTGGCAGTATACGATTTTCGTCTTCTCCTCATGTAACCTCAGACGGCATTCATGTAGGCGCGCTTTAACCGCCACTAGTAAATCTTTAGCTTCTTCTTCTGTGTCACAATGGAGAATTACATCATCTGCATAACGAACAAAGCTTATTGACTGATGATGCTTTTCAAGCCACTTGTCTAGAACATAATGAAGAAAGAGATTTGCTAACAATGGGCTGATCACTCCGCCTTGTGGCGTCCCTCTACCGGCTCTAACTTTCTGCTCGCCTGTCATCAACAACATCGGAGCTTCCAACCAGCGTTTAATGTAGAGTTTAACCCATGGCTCTGTTACGTGAATAGCCAACGCTTTCATGATTAAATCGTGATCCACCTCGTCAAAGAAACTTCTAATATCCATATCAACTACCCATGCGTAGTTACGAACGTTCTCACGAACCGCTTCTACAGCCTGATGAGCACTTTTCAATGGACGATAGCCATAAGAATCTTCCACAAAAATTAATTCTAACCGCGGCTCCAGATAACTCTTGATCACTTCTTGAGCTATACGGTCGCCAACCGTCGGAACCCCTAGGGTACGGGTACCACCATTTCCTTTCGGAATACTAACCTCCTTCACCTGCGGTGGGAAATAGCTGCCTGAACTTAAACGATTCCAGATCTTGTATAGGTTCTTTGAAAGATCAACTTGAAAATTCTCCAAGCTCTCACCATCAACCCCTGCACTACCTCCATTACGCTTAACTTTCTGGTACGCCTTCCAAACCATTTGTTTGGTGATCGGTATTGATTTTGTCTTTTCTTCTTTAATCATCCTCCTTAGAGTTGTTATTGAATATCGACTTGTATAACTGAAGCCCTTCGCTCCTTCCTGTTTTCACAGAATATCTACACTACTACGACTTCATCCGCCATCCTGTAACGCTTCGGGTTTAAACTTCACAGCTTTTCCCTTGTGTTGTTCCCCTCTCCACCCGGAGGAAGGTTTACCAAACAACTTTGCATCGATACAGGACTTCCCGAGTTCCGTACAAAAGCCTATGTAAGAGTCACGCCATCTTAATCACGTTTACCATGTAGCCAATAATCAGGTAATCGCTACACTCTTCCCGGGCCTTCGCAAGCTAAGCCGCTGGTTTTGACAACTTGTTTAACTTTCTCGAGACGTCTTCGATGGTTCATTTACATTCGTCTCTCTTACACTTATCTGATTCCTCTACGAAACCTTTTCCTTATCTGCTCAATACCGTTCAATTACTCGAACAGCACCGTAAGGTGATTTGAATGCTACTCCTGAAAGTCGCATTCGGTGGGCCAACCACCATCTCTTGTACAGCTTATCAATGAACTGAATTTATATTTATATTCAGTGCCTTTTCTCGGCACACCTTGCGCCAGAGAGGGTATTTCGCCTGTACCATGATCCATCGCTAGAAAACTTACACCATGGCGAGGCTCTCATGAGATATTTTTAAATGTAAACTTTTTCTGATCAAACAACTCCGGTTCAGATAAAATAGACTTACCCACTGAAAATCCTATTTCGCCAGTATAGATGAACTCCCATAGGTTTTTGAACCGGAAATATCCAATCGATAACGTGAGCCCTCCGGAAAAATGAAATTCAATTTGCACCACCCTTCCTGTTTTTAGAATTTGGTTTAATATCCCATCACTCTTATAAATTAAATTGACCTCTTTCAAAATAGCGTGATTTTCATGGTAATCACCAAGATTTAATTGAAGCCTGTTATTTTCATACAATGCTTTTTCGGCATTTATTTCAATGTCAAGTGCTCCATCCAACTCCCAATGTGGGATCTCCATCGGACTGATCATGACTGTGGTACCATTAGCAAATTTTAAAAAGAACCTTTCACCGCTCCTTCCATTTAGAGGTCCTTCATTTTTTTCACTTTCATTCTCTCCAAATACACCAATCATTTCTTGACCTAAAATATCTTTTAATTTCATATTGGTTAATTAATATGGTCCAAGCCAACCGTTTCTGAGATCACTGCCACTCATAATTGGTTGTCTCGTACGGATCGACATGTGTTTTCCGCCTGGATTACCCTTGCCAAAGTGATAATGCCAGAAGGGTCTTGTTATTGGGCCAAAACCTCTAGTCAGGTCTCTTGCACTTCTCATAACCCAGTTATGATAATCAACAGCCATTTGAAATTTACCTAATTTCAAACCAAAAACTCGTCTTCCAATCATACCAGGAGCCGACACTTTTGATAGCAAGCTAAAAGTTGAGCCACCAACTGAAATATTTAGCCCGGTGGCATAAACTTTTTTGGTAAGCCAAGTTTGTCCAATCATTCCAGCAACATAGCCACCAGCAAAAGACCAATCATTTCCATCCCAATTCGGAATGTCTTTGGCTAATTGTGCTCCTGTTTGATAAACGTTCGTTGCCATCTTTGATAAATATATTCCAGGATTGACGGCCATTGTCACTCTGTCAAAAGTGCCCTCTAAAGTGAATTCGTTTTTAACCCCCTCCCAGGAAGAAACAAGACTACTCAAGGCACCTTCCCCAGCATTTGTCAGCATACTCCAGACGTCAGGCTCCTCTGTCGCCTTTTCAGCTTTTGCCATTTGTTCTCTTCGAGCCTGAGTCCTGCCATTGAAACTGTAGAATGTCGGCTGACCTGGATCCCCACTACCACTGCTCCTGGATGATTGTCGTGATTGAAGCTGTCTGAATAAATTCTGTGCGTCAGCTCCCGTATATGTCGTACCGAAAGAAGTGCTATTGACATCCTGCCCATTGGGATCAATTATGCTTAGTGGATTATTTGCAACCCAGCTGTAAGGACTTAGCAGAGCATAACTATCAGCATGAGGATCCATCGTTGTCGTTCGATTTATGAACGGATCATACTGTCTCCATTCAAAATCGTACAGACTGAGGTTAAGATCACGCTGCCACTCTTTCTCTTGATACAGAGAATTTTGAGACAAACTGTTTTCCCTTGAAAAAGAATTGAAAGTGGCCCCAAACGGATAGTAACCTACACCACTTTTCCGCTACAACTTGGAAGCGTTTAGCAAGGGTTTTCAAAGAACTTTCGCAAGCCATCTACTCGCAGTTTAAAGATACCTTTTACTTTCATTTGAAAAAAGAAAATACAATGCGAGTTCCGAGCAATTATTGTCTACAAAAATACATCTTGCTCCGTACTCTGACGTACGGGATTTTAATTGTGGCTATTTGAGCTTAACTGAGCCTTAATTTAGCTTGATTAGCTTAGTTGTTTATCATTGAAGTTAGTTGTACAACCTTGCACTTAATTGTAGTTAATTGCCTTTGACAAGCGGTTAAGCATTATGCAAGATTTCTACACAAAACCATTTGGAGTCTGTGACTTCCATAACTTAGAATAAGTTTCTTCGAACTTAATTTCAAAATCCTTTTCGAGTTTCTTTGCAGCAGTTTCAAAAACATACACATCCCCATTTAGGTTATCGATTTCATCGTCCGTTATTGCCTGCTGGGCTGTATTTACTTCACTCGTTAAAGATATCTGCTGCGATTCAGATAGGTAAGTAACTTTAACAGCCATTCTAAGTGTTATGGTATATTCTCCTTGTGCTACTTTACTTTTTTCGAATTTCACATCCCTGAGTTCTTTGTGTGATGTTTGATTCTTTTTCCATTTCTGGATACTGTCCTTTAAATTTTTCTTCATAAACATTTATTTAACGTCTACAGTTAAAAATACTAAAAAAGAAGATGCACTTTCCATCGCACTCCCTTGGCTTGCCATCGCTCGACTCCCAAGCAACTTAACATAACAGCATCTTATATAATCAGCCCGCTCGAGGATCCCGCGCACGTCCCAAGCTGTTATATAAGGCAATTATGTTAAGTAGCCGCACGCCATCACGCATCGACGCACGTCTGACAGTGTGCAAATCATCGCCGGCGCTTCGTTCCGCTAGTCTCTGCAAACCCACATGCTGACTCAAAAAAAGTATGAACGTCTCTCGCGCATTGCCATCGCTGCTCATACTTTTTTGCCGACGTTGCAGAGTCGCTACACCCCGGAAGGCTGTTTGTGGGTAAACGTTTCAATAAAATTATCCATCCCGAGAAAAAGGAAAAGCAAGTGCAGGACACCGGATCGTTTCAATAATGTTAGATGCTTTTGCTTTTTATCGGGATGCTGCAAGCCAACTACCATTTTTTTTCCGTGCAGTGGATTTTTATGGCGCTGCTAAAGTGCACGGTCTTGACTTTGCTCACTTGGATAACATGATGAACTTCGCGACAACGCTTATCACTGTGAGTACAGACCGCGCGCAGCACAGGCGTGTGGGGGTTGCCGGGGGAGCCTGTGCTGCCAAAAGGCGCGGACGAACAACGGGCATGGCCGGCCTCTTTTGTCCCCCCGGCAAAAACATAAAGGCCGGACATAGCCGTGCAAAGCACAAGTTGTAAAGTGAGTTTGTCCTTAGCCCCGCAGGGAAGAAAAAAATAAATCAAACGTCCGAGCTGCACAAGGCATGATAGTTTTTATTCAACTGAAAAAAATAAACCTTATCAAAAAAACTGGCGTGACTTGTTGCCGCGAGGCCTGAACAACTTGTGCGCAGCACTCCATATTAACCTTTAGGCAGGCCGGAGGCTGCCAGGGCACGCGCGTCAGGCGGGGATGTTCAACGGATGGTACACTTTTAGTTGCTCTTGCAGTTCTTCCAGGTGCGTAGATTGGTATCGTTCTGTTGAACTAACGTAGCGATGCCCACTCATGTATTGAACGATTCTAACATCATGTCTCTTTGTCCATTCGGCAATCGTGCTTGCTCTGATCTGGCTTGCCTGTTTTATCTTTTCATGTTTTAATCTTCTCATCATATAACCAACTTCACCGGCAAGTTTTGTGCTGCCCTCCATGCCTATAATCAGTTGTGTGATCTTTTCAGGTTCGTTCACTTTCGGGCCGTACAAAATCCTGTTTCTGGTTCTGACAAGATATTTCTGAAGCTCGAACACCTGGACAGCTTCAAGTTTTAAAATCCTTTCATTCGTGTGGTCTGTTCCTGGGATTTTTATTTTTCCTTCTGATAAACTGATGTGATGCGGATGGAGTAGTTCAAGTTCTTCTATTGTTACAGCCTGGAAGATCAGCAGTCCCAGTATTACTTTGTTCCGTTGATCTCTAACGTCTTTAATCTGGTAACACTCGTAAAGTTTGATCAATTCATCATAGCTGGTTAGATCGTGTGGTAATCGTCTTGCTATGCCCCGGATGTAAACTCCCTGTGCCGGATTACTTTTTATCTTTCCATCGTTAACCAGGTAGTTAAAGTAATGACGGATAGCCAGTAACTGACCTTGTACATTCACTTTGCTTTTACCTTTCTTCTGACTGTGTTTGATGTAACTCATAAGATCGGCATAGCGGATGTTTTCAAGTTGATAGTGATGCTTCGTTATCCATTCCAAAAAGTCCTTTGTTCCGTTCTCGTAAATTTTTATTGTGCTTTCGGAGAACTGTTTTTCTTTCAGGTAGTCATTAAAGTTTCTTCTCGCTTTGGCGGGATCTTCGACATATTTTTTTGTTTTCATAATTTATGGATGATGTGGGTATAGATCTGTGTTGATTCCAGTGAGTCGTGTCCTAAAAACTTTGCGATGTGTTCCAACTTCATGCCACTTTGTAAAAGATGTGTGGCGATGCTGTGACGTAGCGTATGCAAGCCAATCTGTTTATCGATCTTCGATAATCTGGCAAGGATTCTCAAGCGTAGTAATAAACTTTGTCCTCGTGCCCGCTGGCCCTGGCCGCTGATAAACAAAGCCGGTGTTTTATCCTTCGTCTGTAAAAACGGCCTGCTGTGATCCAAGTAATCTTTGATGTGCTGCAGCGTCATTTCGTTTGCTGGCACGTATCGTTCTTTGTAGTTCTTGCCTTTGCGCACGTAAACCAGATTTGCTTTAAAGTCTATATCACTCACATCCAGGTGTACGCCTTCATTCCTTCTCAATCCACAGCCGTAAAATATTCCCAACATTACTTTATCTCGCAGGCCGAGTACACTGCTGTCTGTGGCTTTGTAAAGCTCTTTGATCTCCGCTATTGTCAGTATATCCGGAACGTGTCTTGTGTCGTCCATGCGCTGCGTTTCTACTGTAAAATCTCCGCGATGGGTTTGTCTCACATACTGACTTAGCAACACGAGCCCCTGATGATATTTATTGATGTGGCCGCTGCTCAACTTGCCACCATGCATCGCGTGTGGCCGCTCGATCAGATAAAAAATAAAGTCATGTGCGTGCTGCGCGGTGATCTGATCGACTTGCTTTACTTGTTCATTCTCTAACCAGTGAAAAAATTCACGCATGAACAGCGGCATGTTGTACACGGTGGTTTCGGCATAGCCGAGCAAGGCCAGCCATTCTTTAAAGTCAAGTTCCAGTTCGCGATAGACGTAATTATTCAAGGGTAGATTTCTCATACTGCTGTGGTTTATGGATCGTAAATTTTTTTGCTCTTATACACTCCCGCTGGGACGCGGGACGCCAGACACATTTTCTTTGTTTGCTGATTGTATTCGAAGATTTTCGCCTGTTCTGGCGTCCCAGCTGGCGTCCCAGGACTTTGGGACGCCAACTATTTTCTAAGCCGTGATTAACTCTAACTGATCGAGCTGGCCTTGTAAATGTCTTTTTACTTTTGAGCGAAGTACCTGTATGTTATCCCAGTACATCACTTTATAATTAAAGCCTCGGTTGATGTGGCCACCAGCTTGACGGATGTATTCGAGTTGTATCAGGTCTTGCATGTATCGGTGCAACTGGCTCTTGCTGATGTGTAGCGCATGCCGGATCTCGCGCTGACTAAACTCATAGCTTTCATGATGGCCGTTGCCTTTAGTCTTTACATAGGTTTTTAATTGTTCATAGAACTGTCGTAGGCTTCCGTCCAGTTCATCCACTTTCAGCACAATGCTTTCAAACATAATCTCGGCGGCAGCTTGTAAATCCTCTTTCTGGCTGATCAGCCTGCCTTGCGCATCTTGCTTACGCTGATACTGATGTAGTAATGTGATTTGTTTTACGAACGCCTGATACAACCCGTTCAGCCTTCTGATCTTGTGCGCTTCCTGGGGGAGTTGCACTTTGTCCGCATACGGATTGATCACACTGTATGGCTTTAGCATGCGCAGACAGTTTTGCAAAAATTCCGTGATCTGTGCTTCACGTTTTTCATCGATCTGGCCCGCGCTCTTTTTGTTTTGATACTGGATGATCTTAATTGTCTGATCGTGGCTCTCATCTACTGCAATCAAAAAACAACGGCTCATGTTGTCTTCATAGATTTCTCCTTTCGTCGTGCAGGCCATGGAGGCTATCGGGCCGTAAACGATCCGCTCGTATGCGTTCACGTTTCCGTTATCATCCTTGCTTGATGTGCTTGAGATAATCACGCCTTTGCTTTGCAGTTCTCTAAAGGCAAGCTGTGCTTCTTCCTTCATGCCGTCCAGATCTTCAATACAGATCAGTTGATGACTTAGATCATACAGACCGTAATTGTATAAACTTCCTTCGGTCACGCGTGTAAAACTTTTCTTGCCTTCCTTCGGTATGAAGTTGCTAACCTTCGCTAATAAATGTGTCTTGCCTGATCCGCTTGAGCCCTGGATAAGTGCATGCAAGGTTTCCGGCATTTTGTAGCTCGAGGCAATGCCGAACAAAAAAATGCGATTGGTTTCTTCGCCTACTACGCCGGCCTGGCCGATCATTTCATTTAACCTTTTGATCAGGTTCGGCTTTGTTAAAAACTCGATACACTTCTGCTGTACATGCAAAGGGACTTGCAATGTAACCGCAGGTTTTTCTTCTTTCTCCGCTATTTTCTCACGGTACTGTTCAAGTAAGCTGGTGAGCGCTTCTAAATCCATTTGAACAAGATCAGCACGCAGGCCAAGCTTATCACTTGCCTCTCTGGCTAATTTTTCCACCTGCTTATCTTCATACAAGTCTACTTTACTTCTGCTCTTTCTTCCATTCTGTGGATGCTCGATGTCCAGGCTCACGCGCAGCGTTTCAAAACTGTTTTGTAAACTTCCTTTAATGTGATAATTCGCGGTAGCTGTCCTGTATAAAAATCGGTGTGGGAAGATTTCAAGTTTATAACCGTTGGTTGGTGTAGGCGTGATTTTATTTTCAGTTGAAGTAAGGACGGTTCTTGTGTTGAGCAAGTGAGTAAAAATTTCTTTTTCATGCGCTTGTGCCAGGCTGTTCACATCTTCGCCTTCCGGGGTACTCACTGCGCTGATCGTAATATCGCTGCGCAGCTGGTGAAGTTTGATAGCTATCTTCTTTGTGCCTTCCTTTCCCGCTTCATCGCCGTCAAAAAACAAAACCACTTCTTCCAGGTGTTTTAATTCTCTGATCGCTTGTTCATGTTCAGCAGTAAAGCCGTTTGTTCCGTAGCAAGCCAGTATGCTATACTCATTGGTGATGGTTGCCTGTTGATCAAGCGTGGCCGCGTCTATGATGGCTTCTGTTAAAATGATCTTCTTTGTAGCTGCGTCTGGATAGGAAGGATAAAGTCCCTGATGTGGCCCAGGTAAATAGTAATGCTTGCCTGTTGTATTCTCACTTATGCTGCGGGCATAAACGCCCACCGGATGGTGCTGCGCATTTTGCAGCATGAACACTAAACAGTTTTTAAATCGGTTTGTATAACCGTCTCGTGACTTGTTGAGCAGCCCGATCGCCGCAGCACTTTCTTTGTAACGATCGTTCCAACTGGCGTGTAGCTTCTCACTGGTAAAACCGATCTTCAATGCCTGGGTGTCTAATCCTCTTTCGGTAGCATACGCCTGTGCACTTTTGCTTTTGGCCATACCATTCTTACAGCTCTCCATGTATTTGATAAGAATCGCTATGCGGCTTAGCTGTTGATCTTCGTTTGTGTTTTTTGTTTCAATGTAGCCAAGCAAAGATTTTGCCTTTAAGATCGCGGCGCGCTTGTCAGTCTTTTCCATCAGACGTATGAGCTCGATCACATCACCAGTGCCTGCGTTGCACTTGGATGAGAAGCAACAAAATGTATTTGTGTTCGGGTAAATTTGTAGTGAAGGTGTCTTGTCGTCATGGAAGGGACAATGAAGCATGTTATTACGATCTGGTTTTAGACCGTAGTGCGTTAGCACTGCTTCGATAGTGAGTTGCTGTTTGATTTCGAGTATCTCCATGTTTACGACTTCTTGAGTTTCCAAAAAATATCTCGCAGCTCTTTGAGCAGGTTATGACGTACCGGCAATACCTGGCTGTAAGTTTCTTCCTTGCCGGCATGGCTCACCAGATCACTCATGATCTCATCTAAGTGATCTCCGATTTCTTGTGCATCGTACAGATCGGTTAACAATGTGTCCAGGGCTTGGTAGTTGTGATGGGCTTTTTTGGAGGACATAAAAATATTTTTGTGTTAGAACTATCAGACACAAAACTATCCCTTACTTTTCACTTTATCAAAAACTATCGGCTTTATTTATGCCCTTTAATCAGTTATTTTTGACAAAAACAATAACTATTATCCAATTAAGCATCTTTTAGTTATGAAAATAGGGAAGATTATAGCGGATTTGAGGAAGGAAAAGGATATGTCACAAACTGAACTGGCTAACAAAACCGGCATATCTCAAGTAATGGTAGGCAAGTATGAACGCGGCGATGCAAGCCCTTCTATTGAAGTCGCTAAAAAAATTGCCGATGCCCTGGAAGTGTCTTTGGATTATCTCGTAGGTGAAGGCGTGAACAGTAAGTTTGATAAGTCAACTCTAAAACGCATCGAAGAAATTCAGCAGCTCGAAGAAGATAAAAAGAAAACACTCTTCGATGTCATCGACACTTTCATACGGGAATCAAAAGGCAGAAAAGCTTTTGCCCATTAAAAGGGCCCGATACTATACCGGGCTTCTTTAACATAAAGGCATATCTACTTTTCCGCGCTTTCAAATTCGGTCTGTTTTTCGCCCGATTGTAAATCTTTAATTATACTGCCAAGTATTATAGTGCTATAAAATTTAGTCTGTTCACCATCTTCAAGAACAATAGAATAGTTGTCAATAGATTTGTCTGGGCCGAGGTATCCCATCAATATTATTCTATTGTTAAAGTTATCATCGGGAAAATAGGCTATGCTGTCAATTGAAATGGATTCGGATGGATTAGCAACTTTTTTCAATTTATAGTATCTATTGGGCACTATATTTTGCATAAGTTCTTCACCTTTTTCAAGGTCAGAATAACTAACCACAGAAACCGGAAAACTCCATAAGATGGTGTTTTGGTAGGCTACATATGGTCGGTACCTATTCACCCGACCATATTCATCAAGCCCATAATCTAATAGCCCTTGCCCAAGGCACGCGCTTGTGAATAGACTATCGGAATTTACAATATTCCCACCCCGACCTTGGTTTGATATCAGTATTACATTATTAGCAGCCTTAATAGCTTTGTACAGTGCTGAGTCTTCCGTCGCCTCGTTACGTCCAGAAAAAATGGCATTAATTCCAATGATTTTTGGCTTATGAGAAGCTAACGCAAGTATTGCTTTCGCTATCTCTTTTCTTGAAGCGTTTTGAATGTTTATAAAAGTAATTTTTTCACTAGCGCCATTCTCACGCGAATTACATCCGCATAAGGCAAATAGAAAAAGAACTACAATGTTTTTATTATACTTCATATTATTAACGTCTGGGAGAATCAACAACATTATTGTTATTCTGTTTCTTATCGTTTGGTTGCGATATATATCTAAAATATTTTTCGTAAGGAGTTACGCCGCCACCTTTCTCCTGAACAGCTTTTCTAACTGCTGATGTGTTTTCCTTACTTAACGTTTTTGTTCCCGTATCCCTAACCGTCTTTGTAACTGTGGTTTTATTTGCACCCTTTTCTGGTGAAAGCGAGACAGGAGTCGTTTTCGTCGTTACAACTGCTTGCGCACTGTTAGTTCTATAGTTCAAATCTCTTTTGTAACCATTTTTTGACGAGTTAAAAAAGTAACCGCCGGGGGGAACCGTTATGGAATGATTTGAAACTGAAGTCTCTTGAACAAAGGCAACCGACACATTATTATCATCATATTTATGATATTCTGTTGTCTCAACCACGGTAAAAGATACGGTATAAGAATCTACCTTGCTGTTGTCTTCCTTATTCCAATTGGTTGTAATGTCTATGTTCTTTACCTCTTGCTTGGTTACTGGCTCCGCCTCCAGACCTTCCAGCTCTCGGTGTGCAACTACCTTATTCTCACTGAAGGCATAAGGAGAATTATATACATACTTCTCAGCCAGTGGATCAATATTGAAAAATCTGCCAATATCAGGCTGATGATTTCTCCATTTGAACTGATCCCAACCTAAACCAAGATCGTCAATGTGTTCTTGACCTTGGAATTTCCATCTGTTGGGGACAGAGTTTTCTCTCGAGTATGAGTTAAACGTTAGACCGAACGGATAATAACCTACACCACTTTTCCGCTACAACTCACGGTGTCTAGCAAGGATTTTCAAAGAACTTTTGCAAGCCATCTGCTCACAGTTTAAAGATAATAATTTTTATCTT
>Ga0068856_100004739_pt1 | contig 13503 bp, 13 predicted proteins | sample KBSCornC62_FD_66595 | JGI IMG/M metagenome (GOLD analysis project Ga0068856, IMG submission 66595) | Corn rhizosphere microbial communities from Kellogg Biological Station, Michigan, USA - KBS Corn C6-2 | ecosystem: Host-associated > Plants > Roots > Rhizosphere > Soil ...
TGCTCGCGGCCTGGCCCTCCGCGCGTCACGTCGCGATTTCGGGCACGTTCACGATCCTCGCGCTCTGGCTGCACGTCGAGGCGCGCCAGCGCTCGCGCGTGTGGCGGCTCGGTCCCGCGCTTTTGTGCGCGATCGGCGCGCTCGCGGGCGGGGAAACCGCGCTCGCTGTGTTCGCCTACGTCGCGGCCTACGAGCTTTTCGCGCGCGATGACGCGCTGGCCCAGCGGCTGCGCGCACTCTTGCCCTGGGCCGCCCTGCTCTTGAGCTATGCGGTGCTGTATCGAGCATTTCATTTCGGAGTGCGCGGCGCGGGCGCCTACCTCGATCCGCTGACCTCACCCGCCAACTACGCGCGCGCTCTGCCGGCGCGCACGCTCGTCTATGCCGCGGCCGCGTTGCTCGGCGTGCCGTCCGAAATCTCGGTGCTCACGGCGCGCGCGGTGCCGGTCCTGGCCGGCTTGGGCGTGTTCGCCGCGCTCACGTTCGCGGCGCTGTTCCGGCGCGCTCAGCGCGCGCTCGTGCCGAACACGCGGCGCACTCTGCGCTGGCTGCTCATCGGCGCGCTACTCGCGCTTTTGCCCGGCTTGGCCAGCATTCCCGGCGACCGCGTGTTGTTCTTGCCCAATTTGGCAATCGCGCCCGCGCTGTCGGTGGTGTTGCTGCACGCGGGCGCTCGCGGTCAACACGCCCTGTCCACGCTGCTCGCGCGCGCGGGGGTCGCGCTCTATGCGCTGGTACACGGGCTGCTCGGCCCGCTCTGGTTCGCGTACAACGCGCAACAGCTCGCCGCCACCTCGCACACCGCGCTGGCCGCCGCACAGCACGCCGAAATCCCCGCGCGCCCAGGCGTCCAGGTGGTCGGGATCGGACTTTCCGATCCGCTGATCGGCATGTATCTCGCGTCCGCGCTGTATCTTGCGCCGCGGCCCGAGCCCCGCCCCGAGTCGGTGCGCTTGCTGTCGATGTCGGCCCACGATCAACGCGTTTTGCGCGTGAACGAGCGCACGCTGGAAATCACCGTGCAAAACGGCGCGCTGCTGGAAGACGATCTAGAAATCCTATTCCGCGCTCCGGATTTTCCGCTCGAGGTCGGCGACCGTCTGCCGCTCGCCAACTGGACGGTGCGCGTGCTCGAAGCCGCGCACGGTCGGCCCAGCCGTTTCTCGGTGGAGTTCGACCGATCCGTGGACGATCCGTCGCTCGTGTTCCTGATCTGGCAAAATGGCGCGCTGCGCGCGCTTCACGTCCCTCCCATCGGCGAGGCGACGCTCGTCAAGCATGAGCTGGGTCCGATGGGCTTTTAACGGCGCGCCTCGTTTCGCGCGCGCACACCCCCACCGCCCGCGCCCGTTACGGCGCCCAGATCGCGCCGCTCGCGCAATCGATGTGACGGAGCGATGCGCTCGTGGGAGTCACGTCGATCACGCCCAGCACGATCGGCAATTGAAAGCGCTTGGGGCCGATCGAGCCCGGGTTGAATACGCCAATCCCGCGGTCCTTCCCGATGAACGGCACGTGCGAATGCCCGCACACCACGAGCGAAGCGCGCTCACTCCGCGCCTGGCGCGCGACCTCTGGGCGCAAGCGGCAACCGCCGTACACGGCGATATGCAGGAGCAGGATGCGCAGCTTGAGCACCTCACTTTGGCGGAGCTCGATCACCATTGCATCCGGAACCGTGCGCACGCGCGTGTCGATATTGCCTCGCACCGCCAGCACCGGCGCCACAGCGCGGAGCTCGTCGAGCACGCTCAGCTCGCCGATGTCACCCGCGTGCAAAATCACTTCGGGTGACAGCTCGCTCAAGCGTGCTCGCGTTTGCTCGTGTGGCTGCGAGTGCGTGTCGGCCACCACCGCAAACCGGTATTTTCCAGCTGCGTTCGTTGCCAGCTGAACACGTTCGACCTGCTGCGCCAGAGCCACGCGCGATCATTGCACCCGGCGCTGCCCGGAGCAACGTCGAGGGCCGGCAGGACCGGATTTCCGAATTCGGCGGGCCGCCCAACCTCCATGCGGGGCCCGCGCAATGCCGAGCACGCGAGCTCGAAGCAGTCGGCGGAGGGCTCAGCGCGACGCGGTCTGGGCGCTCGCACTCGCCGCGGGCGGGGCTTCCTCGCGCAGGCAATAGCCCGTGATTTTCATGCGATTCGTGTAAGACAAAAAGCCGAGACTCGTGCTGTAACGCGCTTCGATGCCTACGACGCGGCCGCGCGGGCATTTGGCCGACAGCCGAGCCAGGGCCTGATCGGCGAAATCAGTGTCGCCCGCGGCGAGGAACGCCTCTTGGTCGGCTTCGACTTGGATCGGTTGCAAACGCGCGCCGCGCGGAATGTCGTCCAAGCCGCCCACTGACAGTTGATGCACGCTATGCGTGCAGCCACTGGTGACCGCGCAGAGCGCCAAAAACCCGATCACGACGCGCGGGCTCACGAGCTCCCTCCCGTGCGTTTGACGGTGAGGTTGGCGGCGGGCGCGGCCGGCGGGGGCGGCAAAGCCGGCGGCGGTGGCAAAGCGGGCGTTATCGTCGGAGCCGCGGCGGGAGTTTGCGTCGCTTCTGCGGGGACGCAATAAGCCTTCGCGGTGACCGTGCGATCTTCGACCAGCACGTACCACTTGGTTTCGTATTTGGCGTACACGCCGGTCACTTTGCCGTTCGGGCATTGCCGGCGCAGATCGTCCGGCACGCCGTCGGCGAAGTCGTTGTCGAAGTGGATGCCGAGAAACGCCACGTTGTTCTCACGGGCTTGAATCGGCCGCGAACGCTCGGCTCCGCGCGGGATATTGGTCATGCTCACCGACTGCAAGGAAGCACAGCCCACGCACGACAAGACCGCACCGACCAACAACACGAGACTCGAATTCATCGCTTTCATAGGATGCAAAAACCTTTGATGGTGACAATCTCTCCACTGATCACCGGGTACTTCATGGCCTCACGGCGTGCGCTGAGCCCCGTAATGCGCCCGCTCGGACACCGCGCGAGCACTTCGCTCACGAGGCCGTCGGCCCAGTCGTCGTCGAACGTGGGCTCACCGGTCTCGGGTCCCCACTGTGTGAGCGCAATGATGTCCTCGGCCAAACCGGCTTGTTTCCGCGTTTGCTGGTTCGGCGCAAACGCCTTTGCTACCGCGGCGCCATCGTGAACCGATACTCCCGTGGAGCTTGCCTGCACCTCGAACGGCACGAGCCGCCCGCGCGTGCTGTCGATATCCGAAATCTGCTCGTTGTACATGCTCGCGCAGCCCGTTCCGAGAAGTGCCAGCGGCAGCAGCGCCAGCATGCGCCTCCCCAAACCCAAAACCTGACGTGTCATGCCCGCTCCCAGTGCAACCCACATGCCGAGCGACAGCCCCTGGATTTGCCGCGTTTCGTGGGCGCGGCGTGGCCAGCCTTTCATGTGCCGTGGATTCACACTCCACACGTCGCGACGAACCCGACGGCCGTTCGCGCGTGTTTCCGCGGTCAGGCCGGATCGGCGAGCGCGCTCGGGGCCGGATAGCTGATGCGGCCGCGCGCACCGACGACCGCGAACGGCGTCATCGTGGCGGGGGTGCTCGTGGTCGCGGACAGCAAGTGGATGACTGGGACGCCGCGCGCGAGGACGTAGTCCGTCACGATCCGACGATGGCAGCGCCACCAGACCGCCTCCGCGCACATGATCGCGCAGCTCTCTTCGGCCGCCAGCGTGAGGAGCTCGCCCAGGCCGCGACGGAACTCCGGCGTGTCGCAGTAATCGGCGTAGTTGCGGAAGGCCTGGACCTCCCAGCCGGCGTTCTCGGCGGCGGCGGTTTCAGCGTGGGACGCGGCGGGGTCGAGCTTGCGCTTAGCGCGCCGGCCGCCGAGCGCGGCGAGCCGCACGTAGCCAATCCCGGCGCAAGCGAGCGTGTTTGGCAGCACGTCCTCGTTGAACTGTGGGTTCGTGCGCGAGCGCGGGATGGAGCGAATGTCGACGAGCCGCGTGACCTGTGCGCCACGCAATATGTCGATCAACTCTTGGGTCGTGCGCGTGGAATGGCCGATCGTGTAGAGCGGTTGCGGGGCCTTGGAGCGGGAGGCACTGCGGGACATCAGGGCTCCTCGCCGGCCGGCTCGCTCGACATGATCTAGCTTAGCGCGCAGGTTCGCGGGTCTCCAGCCGTGGCTGCGATGCGGCTCGCCAGCCAATGCTCACGGGCGGCCGTGCGCGACGCCGAAGGCTGGGCCGAGCAGGGCCCGCGAATTCGTGACCACCAACCCAAACTCAATTCGACCGACTGCCACTGAACTTCCGAGCTTCAGCCATTGACCGAAGCCCGGCGAATTCAGAGCCGCGCCGGGCACTCGGCGCGGCGTGCAGCTCAGTTACAAGGGCCCGAGTTGCACAAGCAGTAGTTCAGGTAGCACTTGCCGCCGCTGCACGGGCACTGACCATTCATCGAGCAGTCGGCGTGACAGGCGACCACGCCGCCGCAGCCGTCGGACGCGGTGCCCGCGCATTGATCGCCGCTGCACGGATCGGGGTCTGGCGAGCAACCGCACTGGTTCGGGGTGCCACCACCACCGCAGGTGTTGTATCCGGTGCACACGTTGGTCGGGCAGTTTTGGGTATGCCCGCAGCGGTCGGTGAGCGTGCCGCATTTGCCGACGCAAGCGTCGGGATCGTTGCACACGCAAGTGCCCGTGGCATCGCACTTGGCGATCTCGCCGCAGGACGTGTTGGCAGGCAGGTTGGGGTTGCTGGGCGCGCCACTGGTGCAGAGATCTTGCGTGCACGGCTTGTTGTCGACGGGCACGTCGGTGTTGTCGTTGACCGATACCGTGTTGCCAGCGCCGTCGCACACGTTCTTTTGACAGTCGCCCGCGTGCTGGCCGCCCGGATCGCCCTGACCGCTCGCGACATAGTTGGTTTTGCACACGCCCGCGGTGCACGTGTAAGTCGTGCACGCGGTGTTCGTGCCGCAATCGGCGGCGTTGGCGCAACCCGCGCAGCCGCCCTTGCCGTCGCACTTGAACTTCAAGGTGGCGCCGCACAGCGTGCTCGTGCCGGTGGGCGTGTGGCTGGGCACGCCATTCGTACACTCGTCGATGGTACACGGGTTGCCGTCGTCGGGCAGATCGGTGTCGTCGATCTCGAAGCTGAACGCGCCGCTGCCATCGCAGAGCGTCTTTTTGCAGTCGCCCGTGACCTGCATGACGGTGGGGTGCCCCGCCTCCGTGAAGCCGATGTCACAACTGCCGTCGACGCAAACCGGCTCGAGGCATTCACGGCCGGGATTCGGGCAATCCAGCGCCACGCGACAAGCACCCGAGACGCTCGTCTCGCCCGCTTCGCCGGCCGCGCCGCTGCTGCTCGGCGAACCACCGCTACTGCTCGTGCCGGCAATGCTCGTCGAACCGCCGGCGCTCGAATCCGAACCTCCGGCGTCGGTACCCGCGCCCGAGTCCGCATCCGCACCTGCCTGGCCACCCGAGGTTCCACCGCCCGAGGAGCAATCCACAGCGCACAGCGACAAGCCAACGAGCAGTGAACCTGCCACGACCGAAATTCCGAAGCGACGAAGAAGACTGACCATCGTCTCAAGGAATACACTCGCTTCGCCACGGATCCAGCGATGAAGTGTTTACACTCGAGGCACGCTCGGCGGCGCACCGACTCTGCCATGCGCGTAAACAACGCAGGGTGGCGCGCGCTCGGGCCGTTGACTCGGCCGTCAGGAAGCTCCGGCGACGCGACACTTCATGGCCTTCGCAAAGGCCAGTCTCGAGCGACGCCGGATTTCAGCGCGTCGCGACGCGCCCGTGGCCGCGTCGCGACGCCGCAACGGTCTTACTTCTTCGAGTCGTCGGCGGACTTTTCGGCTTTGGTCGCGCTCTTATCGGAGGCGGCGGCGCTGTCTTCGGCCTTGTCGGCGGCCTTGTCCGCGCGGTCCGTGTTGGCCTCCGTCGCGTCGTTCGCCTTGTCCGCGCGCTGTTCGGCGACCGCGGCCTCGGGCGCATTGGGCGGCGGGCTGTTGCCGCCGCAAGCCGCGACGATCGATGCGAGAGTGAGGATCGAGACGACGCTGATTTTCTTGTTCATGGAGTACCTACTTGTGGATTGCGCGCGTTCCGTTGAGTGAACAACGCGTTCGCGCTCTTTCGAGCGGACTGCTGCTCGATTACTCCAGTTGACCCGCCGACGCTCGATAATAGCGATCGTCATGCGAGGCAGGAGTGAGGCGCTTTGGCGGCAATCCTCGCGATCTCGGCGTTATTCGCAATGCGTAAATAAATGCGCAGACAGAGTATTTGCGAAACGCACACCCCGCGCGAGACTCGCGCATTCGATTCACGAGTGGATTCGAGACGGCCCGCGCTGGCGGCGGTTGCAAAAGCGCTCAGCGCGCGCGCTCGGCGCGAGCGGACACGAGCGGCTTTGGCTCGGCCAAGAGTGCGCGCCGCGCGGCCACGTCGAAGGGCACTAATTCGGTGTGCCCGATCAGCTGCCAAAAGCGAGCGTCCTTCGGCAAAAGATCTTCAGCCAAGCCCAGGACTAGCTCGCGCGCCAGGCCAAAGTCCGTGCGCGTGACGAGCCGCAGCCACAAGGCCGACAATTCTGGAGTCAGAAACGGAACCTTGAGCGCGAAAAAGCGGCGCCCGGTAAGCGCGGCAATCCGCTCCAGGATCTGTTCGCCGCTCATGATCTCCGGCCCGGGCAGATCGAACCAGGCGCTTTGCTCGAGCGGCAAATCAGCCGCGGACACCAGCGCTTCGACGACGTCATCGAGCGCCACCGGACAAGTGCGCGAGCTCAGCCATTTGGGCAGTACCATGAACGGCAAGCGCACCGCCAAGTCACGCACGATTTGCCAGGACGCGCTGCCAAAGCCGATCACCATCGAAGCGCGCAGCTCGAGTGCGCGCACGCGCCCGGCGCGTAACATCTCGCCGACCTCGAGCCGGCTGCGCAAGTGTTCGGAAGGCGGACCGAGAGGCGCCGGCCCGCCCAAGTAGATCACGCGCTCGACCCCGGCCTCGGCTGCCGCTACCGCGAAGGCCTGCGCGGCTCGCTGCTCGGTGGCGCGGAAATGCGCCGCTCCTCCGGCCATGCTGTGCACCAGATAGTATGCGACGCGAATGCCCTCGAAAGCTCCGACCAGTGACTCTGGCCGATTCAGATCGCACGCGCGCCAAGTCACGCCCGGCGCGCCCGTTGGCCGTTGCTGACGGCTCACCGCCACGACCTGACGACTGCGACCAACGAGCGCGGACACGAGCGCCCGACCGATGAAGCCGGTCGCTCCGGTCACCAGCACCGATCGGTCGTCGCCCTGCGTCGAAGTCACCTACTCAGCCTAGCCCGAACCGCCGCGATGCCGAAAACGAACGCGCGCGCCTTACGAGAACGAGCGACCATTCGGCCACAGTCATCGCGCGCAGGTCCTGCGCGGTGCGCAGCGGTGTTTTCGAGTGAAGGCGCCCCGCTCTTGGCAGCGAGTCACCGACTCTCGACGATGCGCTCGATTCAACGTGTCTAATTTCGACCAGCGAAAACCGCTCAATGGCGCCAAAAATCCCGCTAAACGGCTTGCAAACGACGCCTCGTTATGCCGAAGTGCGGCGCGCTGATGCGCTCGCAATTGCGAGCGAAACCAGGAGAAATATCGATGCGACCGACTCATGCGCTTTTGCTTACTCGCCGCCTGCGTGCGGGCCTCCTCGCGGGCCTGATCGGCGGAGTTTCGCTGCTTTCGAGATCGGCGGTCGCGCAAGATGCGCCCGCCGGCGTGATGAAACAAGACGCGGCGACCAGCGGCAAGGCCGACGTTGCGACGGAAGGGTTTGCGACCGTGGCGGCCAAGAAGGACGACGCCAATGACGCGACCGAAGCGAAGATTCAAGCCGGCGGCCTGTCCGCATCCGGCAACTCCCGCTCGCTCGCGCTCACGTCGATGGGCACCGTGCGCGCGCGACGCGGCGCCAACGAGTTCAGCGCCGCCGCCGCCGCCAATTACGGCCGCTCCGCGTCCAAGCCGACCGATCCGGTGCAGACGACGATCGAGAACTACCAGGGCAAGCTGCGCTATGACCGCTTCGTCTCCGATCCGGTCGCGCTGTTCACGTCCCTCTCCGCCCGGCGAGATCGCTTTCAGGGCTTGGATTTGCGGCTGAATTTGGATCCGGGCCTCGCCTACTACTTCGTGCAAGGTCCGAAGCACCAGCTCTGGGCGGAAGCCGGCTACGATCTTCAGTACGACATTCGCCGTGACGAAGCGATCGCGGATGCCCTCGCCGCCGGCACGCGCCTGGTCAAGGCCAAGACGCGTCACAGCGCGCGCTTGTTCGCGGGCTATCGCAATAACTTGAACGAGGCAGTCACGTTCAATACCGGTGTCGAATATCTGCAAGGCCTGCCCGAGACGCAGTTCTGGCGTTTCAACTGGGACCTCGGGCTCACCGCCGCTTTGGCCGCGAAGTTCTCGCTCGCGACGACCTTTAGCCTTCGTTACGACAACCAGCCGCTGACCGGCATCAAGTCGACCGACACCCTTACGGCAGTCAACCTCGTCTATCAACTGCTCTAGCCCGCGCTTTGCTTGTCGTCGGAGTTCCCCATGCGAAAACCAACTAGTCTCGTCACCTGCACTGCGACCCTTTGTCTGGCTCTTTGCGCGCCGCAAGCGCATGCGCAGACGCCCTATGCGACCACGTCGCTGGCGGATAGTTCGCCCCCTGGCGACGCCCCTGCGCCCAAACCGAAACGAACCGATGACACCTACTTCGAAGTCGGCGTGTTCGGCGGCGCGCTGTGGCTCTCGGACAACCATGCCCTCGAGCAACGGAATCATCAGCCCTTCAAGACCGCGGGCGAGCTCGGCGCGCGCGTCGCGTATTTCCCGCTGCCCTTCTTGGCCGGCGAGCTCGAAGGCGCGGCCGGTGGAAGCAAGACCCAAAGCGGAGATCCCGCCGATGTCTGGACCGTCCGCGCGCACGCGCTCGTGCAGTTGCCGGGCAGCGCGGTGGTTCCCTTCGCGTTGATCGGCGGCGGTGTGCTCGGCGCGGGCAGCAACGCAACCGGCACTGACAGCGATAAGCTGTTTCACTTCGGGGCCGGCGTGAAGGTCGCGCTCGACGACTTTCTCGGTCTACGTTTGGACCTGCGCGACGACCTCACGCAGAAGTACCACGCTTCGTCGGGCACGCTGGCGCACTCGCCCGAAGCGACGCTCGGCTTGACCTTCACCCTCGACCCGGTGTCGCACGCCACCCCCGCGCCCAAGCCGCCGGCCGACGCAGATAGCGACGGCGTTGCCGACGCTTCGGACAAATGCCCGAACCAGCCCGGCGTCGCTCCCGATGGCTGCCCCGTAGCCAAAGACAGCGACGGCGATGGCGTGATCGACGACCGCGACGCCTGCCCGAACGAAGCCGGTCCAGCTCCGACCGGCTGCCCCGATCGCGATCCAGATCACGACTGCGTACCGGTGCCGCAAGACAAATGCCCGGACGTCGCGGGCTTGCCCGCCGACGGTTGTCCCGATCCAGATCCGGATCACGATGGCGTCACGGGTGACAAGGACAAGTGCCCGACTCAACCCGAAACCGTCAACGGCTTCGAGGACGACGACGGTTGCCCCGACACCCTGCCGGAAAAGGTCAAGAAATACTCGGGCGTGGTCCCCGGCATCGAATTCGACCTCGGCAAAGCCACGATCCGGCCGAACTCGAAGCCGACGCTCGACGAGGCCGCCGGTGTGCTCAAGGAATATCCGGCCCTCCGGATCTCGATCAGCGGTCACACCGACAACGTCGGCGACCGCGCGAAGAACGTGGATTTGTCGAAGGCGCGCGCCGACGCGGTCAAGGCTTACTTGGTGCAGCAGGGCATCGACGCGGGTCGGATCGAGACTCGCGGCGCAGGTCCGGACGAACCGATTGCGGACAACAAGCTCGATGCAGGGCGCCAAAAGAATCGGCGCATCGAGTTCAAGTTGCTGCAGCAATGAGCCTGTGAGATTGCGAGAGTGGGCCGGGCGGCTCGGCCGCTCTCGCGACTCTGCCGAACCCGCGAAATTGTCGAGCCAAGACGGTCACTCAGCTTTTCGCAGCTGCGACCAGAAGGAGTGCAAATCATGAAACTGCTCAAAGATTTCAAAGAATTCGCCGTTAAGGGCAACGTGGTCGATCTGGCCGTCGGCGTGATCATCGGCGGAGCCTTCGGCAAGATCGTCACCTCGTTCGTCGGTGACGTGATCATGCCCCCGCTCGGGCTGCTCACGGGCGGGGTCGATTTCAAGGAGCTCGCCATCACGTTGCGCCCGGCCCACGACGGGCAACCCGCGGTGCTCTTGAAGTATGGAGTCTTCGTACAGACGGTGTTCGACTTCTTGCTAGTCGCGATCGCGATCTTTGCGATGGTGCAGCTGCTCGCCAAACTGAAGCGTCAAGAGGCCGCTACCCCGCCCGCGCCAGCGCCTCCGACGCGGCAAGAAATCTTGCTCGAAGAGATCCGCGACGCGCTTCGCGCACCGAAGCCCTAAACGACCCGCAAACCAACTCAGCGCCCGCCAACGCGGCGCGATCGAACCGAGGAGGGCGCGCTTCGTCGAGCTGGGTTTTTGATGGTCACGCGTCCGTCACACGACGGCGCAGCCTTCGGCGTCGCGAGCGGCTGCTTCGGATGGAGAAACGCTAAGCCTTCGCCCGGCGTGCTCTGGACCAAAGCGCGATCGCGCCGAGCGCGGCGAGATCTGCGAAGAGCAGCGGGGCGAACAGCGGCGCGCCGTAGAGCGCGCGATCGAACCACGACCCAGGCCGGCCGAGGTTCGACCGCACGTGCAGCGCGAAACCGAGCACCCCGAGCGTCGCCTCGAACGCCAGCACGTAGCGCAGCGCGCGCTCGAGCGGCCGGCTCTCGGGACGAAGCAGAAATACTACGAGGAAGCTGCAGCCGAAAGCAGCACCGACCACGGCTGCCCATTCGGAGACCGAAAAAAATCCGTTCTGCGCATGGTCGGTCAAGGTCAGCGCCAGATTGCCGATGAAGCCGCCGAGTGTGAAGAAGAGCACCCAGGCTTCCCAAATCTCCGTCTCCGGACGCTCCATCCGAGCCATGATCAAGAGCAGCCCCAGACCAACATACGCGAGCGGCGCCGCGAAGGGCGCCGAGTAGACCAAAGTCTCCAGGGTCTGGGTCTCGAAGAACGCGCTCTGTAGGTGCAAGATCATGCCGAGCACGCCGACCGCGACCGAGAACGCGCCGACCAGCAGCTCGACGCGCCGCAAAATCGCGTGCCGCGCGGGTCGTAGCAGGCTCGGCACGAGCAGCAACGCTGCGCAAACCGAGAACGCGATCGGCCACCACTCTTCGCGTCGAGCAAAACGGTTGGCCGCATGGGCAAGCGCAATATCGGCCGCAAGAAACCCGAGGTTCGAGGCAATGAACGCGTGGAGTACGCGCTCTGGCGAGAGCCGGCGCACGACTCTGCCGGCGAGTGACTCAGAAAAGCCCGCGCGCATGACCGCTAGTGAGCCGAAGGCGCAGGCTGCGCCGGTGCTCTGGTAGGCACCGTGGACGAGGCTGCGCCAGGCACAGGCGGCGCGCTCAGCGAGGGGCCGCCGGAGTTTGCGGCCGCGGGCCCGCGCTGAAGCTCGGCCGCTTCGATGTCGATCTCGCGGCGTAGTTTGAGCAGCTCGTAGTTGCCATGCCATTGCACGAAGTCCGCGCCACCCATGTACGCGCCGTGCTTCGCCGTTCGCCCATAGTAGTGCCAAAGGTCGAATTCTTTGAACTCGATGGCCTCGTCGAACGGAGCCGCGGTCAACTTGCCGGCGGCGCGGAGCCCGGCGACCACGTCCGTCGCCGCTTTCACCTTATCGTTCGTCGCGAGCAGCACTTGCTCCGCCGCTGCGTAGAATTTGTCGATACGCGACCGCACGTGACACTTCATGCAAAGCTCTTTCATTTCCGCCTGACCGCGCTCGCCGTTCGGCCGCTTCTGCGAGACTGGCGAGAACAAGAAGTACGACAGGCGCTCCGTCGTGTCGTGCGTGACTTTCATGCCCTCGAGGCCGCTCATGTGACAAGTCGCGCAGGTCGGGATTGGCATATCGGACGTGGTGAGCTGTTTCGGGTTTGCGGCGAGGTTCAGGGAGGCGCGCTGCGCCTGAAACAACGCGCCGTGCTTCGATTCTCCATAGATCTCGAGCTGCGAGTGATCCGGGCCCATGTGGCACTGGCCGCAGGTCGTCGGCTCGCGCGCCAACGCCACCGAAGCGCTGTGTCGAGAATGGCAATTGGTGCAGGAGCCGAACGAGCCGTCCGCGTTCGGTTTGCCGACGGCGTGACAGGCATTGCAGCCGCTGGCGAGCGCCGCGGGACCCTCCATCGCGCCAATGCCCATCGCCGCGCGATCCACCCAGCCCTTGTGGTAGCGCTCGCCCAATTCTAGCTGTGCCGGTGAAAAATCTTTCGCTCCGTTTACCGCCGCCCAGGAAGGTGCGGCGTGGCGGCTGCGCGCGAATTGCTCGTACTCGGTGCTGTGGCACTCGGCGCAATTTTTGGAAGTGAGCTCTTTAGCGATCACGAAACCGCGATGATCTTGGCTCTCTTGGCCCGCCGCGGGGCGGTGACAATCGAGACAAGTGACGCCCTTGGCGGCATGCTTGCTGCGCTCGAATTGGTGCACCACGGTCGACGTCTCGCGGCGATGGCACTCGGCACATTTTCCCGTGGCCTCCACCAACGCAGCCTCCGGCTGGCTGCGCTCGAGCGACGGACGGCGAGCGTTGATGAGCAGAGCCGCGACGACTAGAGCGGTGCCCAGAAAGACCGCCACGAAGACCCACTTGAATTGTGCCATTCCCTGCTCGGTTGTGATCGCACGCCGCGACTACCGCCCGAGATAGCCGAGTTCGCCAGCCCGCGCCAGCGCAACGCTCATGCTTCGAACGCGTGGCAGTGCTGCGCATCACGCCGAATCACAGGCCGTCGGGGTCGATGCAATTTGTCACCATGCCACGCATTCCGCGCGCGGCCGATTGCCGCCGAACGACAACGCATTCAACCGGCGTGCGCTGAAAATGCCATTACCGATAGCCGACGCTTTGGCGATAAGGGAAGCGTTCGGCCGCGTGCCCTGCAATGCCTCAAGGCGCGCTCTTAAGGCGACCAGCTTCCACCCGCTCAGGGCACGAGCGCGAGGCACTCGATCTGAGTCGGCGATGCGTTTTGGCAGGCGCCGAAACAGAGCGATTGAGCGCAAGCACAGCTCACCGTGCCGTTGCAGCTCGCGGGCAGGGGCTGACACATGTACGACGGATCCCGATCACAAGCGCCGCTGCCATTCGGATGTTCGCCTTGGGGGCACGCGCCGGCGTCGTCTTCCGGGATGTGCACGCCGCCCGACACTTGTTCTTTGACGCACACCGAACCCGAATTGCAGGCCGGGCCGCAGCCGCTGTTCGAGCAATAGGTAAATTGCGTCGGACAGCCCGCGCCGCTGCCGGGGCAGGGAACGACGCCGTAGATCGCCTGGCAATCCG
>Ga0068856_100004743_pt1 | contig 13497 bp, 8 predicted proteins | sample KBSCornC62_FD_66595 | JGI IMG/M metagenome (GOLD analysis project Ga0068856, IMG submission 66595) | Corn rhizosphere microbial communities from Kellogg Biological Station, Michigan, USA - KBS Corn C6-2 | ecosystem: Host-associated > Plants > Roots > Rhizosphere > Soil ...
AAAAAAGACCGCATCACCCGTGGTTGTATCAGATTTTCCACCGTTTGGCATGTGCCGAAAGTCATGGACGGGATCGCCGCCAAGGCGAGGAGAACAAGGCGCTTAGGCAATCTCCCCGAATGTCGTTAATGCATTCTCTTGTTGTTCTCCGAAGCTGCATCGATCCCGCCGCCAGATAGTGTTCCTGTCGGTCGCTCAAAACACATTAGTTTGCGGAACCTGGGAGTCCCCGTGCTTTCTGCAGGGGAACAGAGATCTTATCAACTGGGGCAGCGCGTCACGCGCTGTAGAGAAATTCTGAATACGTTTCCCCCCGCAACCTTCCCATGCCATGATTCATCAGTACGCTACTAGTCACGGTTCCACGCTCGGCTTCGAATTCAGCGGACGCGTTGACGATAAAGATTATCAAGAATTCGTCCCGCGCGTAGACGCGGCCATTGCCGAGTTCGGCAAGGTCGATATTCTGATCCAATTCCATACGTTCGAGGGTTGGGATCTCGCCGGGTTTTGGCGCGATTTGCGGTTCACCGCAGCCCACTACTCGAAGGTGCGGCGGTTTGCGATCGTCGGCGAAGCCGGCTGGCAAAATGCCATCACTCAACTCGGGCGTCCTCTGACCGGCGCCGAGGTGCGATACTTCAGCGAAGATCAAGCGGACGAGGCCTGGAACTGGCTCTCGCACGGCTGATCGGATTTATTCGCGCACAGCGGCATTCCTGACCACGCGAGCCGGGTGGAATTCTCGGCGGGAAGGCCGCATGCTCAGGTAGGCAATCGCATTCGCTTCTCGCAAACACCTGTCGCGCGATCGAGCGGCTTTGTGCGTTGGACAAAGCGCAGTTAACCTGCTCGCATCTCGCTGACCTATGCATCTACTCACCGCGAGGGGTTGGAGCCGTGCACTGCGCATTGCCGCATTGTTGATTTCCGCTGCGTATCTGCGCGCGGACGTCGAACCCGTGCAACGGGATCGCGAAGAAGTCTCGCTCGACTCCGGTTGGAAATTTCTTCGTCAAGACGCGCGCGGAGCCGAACGACGCCGCTTTGACGACAGCGATTGGCGCGCAATCAATCTTCCCCACACGTGGAATGTCGCAGATGCGACCACGCCGAACTACTACCGCGGCGCGGCCTGGTACCGCCTCCACTTCACACTTCCAACTCATCTGGTCGGCCGCGACCTCTATCTTTACTTCGGCGCCGCCAGTTTGAAAGCCGTCGTTTACGTCAACGGCGAACGTGTCGGCGAACACCGCGGCGGCTTTTCCGCGTTCTGCTTGGATGTGACTCATCAGATGCACATCGGGGAAAACATCATCGCCGTGCGCGTGGATAACTCCTTCGACCCAGACATCACTCCTCTTTCCGGCGACTTCACGCTCTATGGCGGCCTCTACCGTCATGCGCGTCTGCTCGCGCTTAACTCCGTCGCCGTCTCTCCGGTCGACGACGCCTCATCGGGCGTTTACGTCACGCCCACGGTTGAAAACAATAAAGCCCGCATCGTCACGATCTCGCAGGTTCGCAATACGCGCACGACCGTTGCTTCCGTTGTCGTCTTGACGACGATCTACGACTCCGATCACCACAAGCTCGGCACCACGTCATTTGCGAAGGACCTCGCGCCAGAAAAAACGGAGGAAGTCTATAGTCGGATCACGATCGAAAACCCCCGTCTTTGGAATGCCGCTCAAGATCCTTATCTATACACCGCAGCGGTGCAGGTCATCGAAGCCGACACCGTGGTCGATACGGTCGAACAACCTTTTGGCATTCGGTCCTTTGAGGTGAACGCCGCCCATGGGCTCATCCTCAATGGACATCAATATGATTTGCACGGTGTCAATTATCACCAGGGACGCGTCCCCGTGGGTGTCGCCGATACCGACGAAATGAAGGCGGAGGATTTTCAACTCATCACCGAACTCGGCGCCAACGGTGTCCGCTTCTGCCATTATCAACACGCGCCGGAAGATTACGCTCTGTGCGATCGTCTCGGCCTCGTCGCCTGGGCCGAACTTGGTTTGGTTAATAAAATCACCGACTCCCCTGCCTTCACCGAAAACTGCGAACAGCAACTACGGGAGTTGATCAAACAAAACTATAATCACCCCTCGATTTTATTTTGGAGTCTCTATAACGAACCGTGGGTGAAGCCCGAAACGCTCGAGGCGCAAACAAAGTTGGTGACTCAACTGATCAAGTTAACCCACTCACTCGATCCGCTGCGCCTGACGACCGGCGCGCAAGCTTCCGGCAACGACGCCCCCTATAATCGCGAACTGGATCTCACGAGCGTCAATCGCTACTACGGTTGGTACGGCGAAGCTCCCACCGAATGGTCGACCCATCTGAGTGCTCTCGCGGAAAAATACCCGGACCGCAAAGTGGGCATCAGCGAGTACGGCGCCGGGGCCAGTATTCTCCAACACGAGAATAATCCATCGCAGCCGAAGCCCGCGAGCAACTGGCACCCGGAGGAATGGCAGGCGATCGTGCACGAAGACGCTTGGGCGGCCCTTTCTCCACACGAAGGGATCTGGTGCAAATTTGTCTGGGCTATGTTCGACTTTGCCTCAAGCGGCAGAACCGAAGGCGATCGGCCCGGCATCAACGATAAGGGGCTCGTCACCGCCGATCACAAAACGCGCAAAGACGCCTTCTACTTTTATAAGGCGGCTTGGACCTCCACCCCGTTTGTTTACATCACCGATCGACGTTTTTCTCCCCGTCCGGCCGCGTCTTCGACCCTCAAGGTCTATTCCAGTTGCCCAACGGTTGAGCTCTACATCGACGATCAATTGTTGAGCCAGCGGACGAGTGCCAATCACATTTTCCGGTGGCCCGACGTCGATTTGCCCGTGGGGGTTCATCACTTGAAAGCCGTCGCGTCGCGAAATGGAAACACTTACACGGACGAGATCGCAATCCAGGTCGTCGCAGCTGAGCCGGCAAATGGATGAGCCGGCGCGTCATGCGCGTGTCATATGATTGCGAGCTGGTGCGGGGAAGACGAGTGACTACAGATTACGTCTTTCATGAAAATCTTCCCCCTGCTGATCAAATTTGTCCTCGGATGCAGCCTGCTGTCGGCCGCGTGGCTGCCCGCGGACCCGGCGCCCATCGCGAAACCGGCGACGCCGCGTGAATGGTGGCGGGCCGAGCAGTTCACGAGAATCCCCCAGCTCCCGAATGAGAAGCTCTTGCCGCGGCTTCACGTTCAAGGGAATCGCTTTGTCGATCCGAACGGTAACCCGGTGCTCCTTCGCGGTGTGTCCATTGCCGACCCCGATTTGCTCGAGTACACCGGCCATTGGAATCGCCAACTCTTCGAGCATCTCAAGGACTTCGGCGCGACGGTAGTGCGTTTGCCAATACACCCGGCCGCCTGGCGCGCTCGCACGCCCGAAAAATACGTCGAACTCATCGACCAAGCCGCAGGTTGGTCCGCAGAACTCGGCCTCTACTTGATCGTGGACTGGCATTCCATCGGGAATCTCAACAGCGATCTTTTCCAGAACCCCATGTACATCACCACGCGGGCCGAGACATTTAAGTTCTGGCAGACGATGGCGCAGCGCTATGCTCATCACAGCGCGATCGCGTTTTTCGAATTATACAACGAACCGACGACATTCCGCGGCCGCCTGGGGCGTGAAAGCTGGGTGCAATGGCGAGAAACCAATGAGGAGTTGATCGCACTGATCCGCGGCTGGCAGGCCGAAGCGATTCCATTGGTCGCTGGATTCGATTGGGCCTACGATCTCACGCCCTTGATCGAAGATCCGATTCGCGCTTCCAACATCGGCTACGTCGCCCATCCCTATCCGAATAAGCGCACGCAGCCATGGGAACCAAAGTGGCAGGAAGACTTCGCCTTCGCCGCGGCCCAATATCCACTGATCGCGACAGAAATTGGCTTTGATCTGAAGCCCGGCGAAGTCGTCAACGACGAGCACTACGGCAACCGCATCACCCGCTTCCTGGAAAGCCACGAGATCAGTTGGCTCGCCTGGGTCTACGATCCAAATTGGGGCCCGCAGATTCTGAAATCCTGGGATGGCTACCAGCTCACCGGAGCGGGAGAATTCTTCAAAGACGCTCTCCATCGCGCGCCGGCCTCGCCGGTCGAGCACGTTCAGCGCAAAGCTGGCGATTATTGAGCCGGCGGCTCGACCTCTCGTTTCTCGACGAGGCCTTTGACCCGGACGCGCTCGTTTTCGATCTTTTCGACGAGCGCGGTGATATCGCCCACCACGCCTTCGCTCACCGGCAGTTGCGTCGCGCGAGCAGTTTCAGCGAGAGCAAACTGATCCACGCAAAGCGCTTCAGCGTGAGCAAAAAGCGCCGCCAGCGCGGAAAGCCCCAAATTCAAGGCCGCGCCTTTCAAGGCGTTGGCGCGAATCCCGAGTGAGGATACAGCCGACCACCGGTCGAGTTTGCGCGATTCGGTCAACCACGCCGTAGTGCTTTTGTTAATACTGTCAAAAAGTGTGCGATAAACCTCGGGCGTGATCTGCAAGCGTGCGCAGACCGCGGCAATCGGCTGCATCGTTTGTTCTCCGCCCGGCTGCTGCAGTGCTTTTTGAATTCGATCGAGCACCTTCGCGCGGCTGAAGGGTTTCACCAAATACTGCGTCACCTTCAGACTGACGGCGCGAGCCACCGTCACGCGATCGTTGAGCGCCGTACAAAGCACGACCGGCAAATGCGCGCGCGAAGGCGTCTGACGCAGCCGTGTCAACAGATCCAGCCCGCTCATATCCGGCATCATCACGTCAAAAATGCAGACATCGATATCGTCGTGCGCGTTGATCGCGGACCACGCTTCATTCCCGGTTGTCGCTTCGATGACGGCGTGGTTCTCCGGCGGAGCCTGCAAAAACCCTCGCAACAACATGCGAGAAACGTCGTCGTCTTCGGCGATCAAAATTTTCATAGTCGCGGGGGGGGGCGGAGCCAAGTAACCGGTTCACGCTAAGCTGCGGCCGGTCGCAGACAAGCCGCTTCGCTCAGCTCATCGAAACGACGATCTTACCAGGCGCATGGGCCGATTGCATGTAATCGTGCGCCGCCTTGAGTTCCGCTAACGCGAACACGCGGTCGACGTGCACATGCACCTTTCCCATTTCGACGAGGCGGCCAATCTCTTCGAGCTGTTCCGTCTTCATTTGCACGACCACTTCTCGACCCATCGCGCCATCGGGTGCGTTTGAAGGCCGGATCGGCGTGCCACCGACGGTGCTGACCAAAAGTCCATTTTTCTTCAGTACGCTCCATGAGCGATCCAGCGTCTCGCCTGCGACGAGAGAAAACACCACATCCATGTCGCGAACTTCGTCTTCGAAACGTTGCCGCTGATAATCGATGACCTTCGATGCTCCAAGTTGACGCACGAAGGCAAGATGCTGCGTGCTCGCGGTCGCGATGACTTCGGCGCCATGATGCACGGCAAACTGGACTGCAAGATGTCCGACTCCGCCAGAACCACCGTGGATCAAGACCCGTTGACCACGGCCAAGTTTTCCCTGCTCAAAAAGCCCCTGCCATGCTGTCAACGCCGCTACGGGCAAAGCCGCCGCGTGAACAGGATCGACTGTCGAAGGCTTTCGCGCCAGTTCGCGTTCGGTCGCGATTGTCTGTTGAGCGTACGCGCCGCGTTCGTAATCGAGCATACCGAACACCGCTTCCCCTTCAAACCAACCCGTGACGCGCCGTCCCACTTTTGCGACCACACCACAAACATCACGGCCGATGACAGCGGGTAATTTCGGTTCGAAACGTGGGAACTGTCCGTCCCGGATTTTCGCATCCACCGGGTTCAGGCCAGCCGCGTGCACTTCGATCAAGATCTCATGATCACCGGGAGCGAGACTCGGAAGCTCATCGAGGACGAATTGATCCGTTCCTCCGAATTGGTGCAGGCGCATGGCTTTCATGCGCCCAATTTAGGCTGTCGCTGGCCGTCTTGCTATCAGCGGATCACTCCGGTCGCCGCTAGGAAAATACGCCCGGAAGAGCCCCAGAAGCGTTCAGGGATCGTTCGGATTGATCGCTTTGAAGGCGAGGCCCGCGGCCACCGCGGCCAGCACTTCCGCACTGAGGTGAATCCAGATGTTGCTAAACTTCAGCAAGTGCATGAGTCCGATGCCGAATGCCACGGCAGGATTGAAAGCGCCGCCCGAGATGGGCCCGACAGCAAAGGCGCCAGCCATCACGGTCATGCCGATCGCCAATCCAAAGTAAGAATTGCCCGCGGTGCTCTTGGCCGTGGCCGTATTCAAAACCACGTACGCCAGCGCAAAGGTGAACAAAAACTCAGCAAGAAAGGCCGGCCCCACCGCGATGACCTTTTCCGAGAGCGGAGGGAAACCGATCATGTATCCAACAACGTAGGACGCCACGGCCGCGGCGATGATCTGCGTCAGGATATACGGAATCGCGGTCGCCGCATCGCAACGTCCGCGAATCCACACCGCTAGCGTTACCGCCGGATTATAGTGCGCGCCGGAGACGTGCCCGCCGGCATAGACCATGACCATCAATACTGCGCCGATCGCCAGCGGCGGGATGACACCCGGTGCAGCAGGAATACCCGTGCAGCCGATGGTAAGAACGAGAAAGAACGTTCCGATAAATTCCGCGAGGTAGCGTTTCATCGCTGCACCCTAGGGAGTTTCACGCGACCGAGGCAAGCGAGCCGGGGCGAAAAATCACAGGGAAAACGTTTGTCTAACGGTTGAGTCAACCCCTCGCTGCGCCTCAGTTGATTTCCCGACAGCTTCACCCCTTTCTCTCGCCATGAAATTCCCCCGACCGATGCGATGGCCCCTGCTCATGGTCGTCGCCACTCTACCCCTCGGATTCTCCGGCGCCAATGCCTCTGAACCGACCCTGACGCTCAACGACCTCGAATACCTGGAAATGCCTGGGCTCAACGTGATGTTGGCTCACGACTTCTATCCCGAAGGCCATCAAGGGGGCGTTGGCATCATTCAAAATGATCAACGGGTGGCCACCAATGGCGATCTCCGCCTCGAACCGACTCCTGGTCAGTGGGAAGCGATTCCCAAAGTCGGCAAGCGCCAGATCGATCGCGCGAAGGGCGAGATCAGCGTGCACATGGAATATCCGGACGAGACGCGAGACCGGAAGGGGTTTAATCCGACCATCTACCCGAATCTAAATTTTGGATACACGATTCGCGTTCGTCCCGAAGGCCAATCGTTCCGCATTATAATCGATCTTGATGCTCCGCTGCCCGACGATTGGTCGGAAAAGGTTGGCTTCAATCTCGAACTCTTCCCCGGTGTCCTCTTCGGCAAGGATTACTATATCGACGATCAATTCGGCATCTTCCCACGCCAATCGAATGGTCCCGGCGCAGTTGATGAACGGTTTCACGACCGCGAAGACCCGTTCGCCACCGGATATCAGCTCAAGCCGCTCGGCGTGGGAAAACGTCTCACGCTCGTTCCGGAAAGCGAAAGTCAACGCCTGATCATCCAAGCCGTCCATGGTGGACAACTCCAACTACTCGACGGCCGCGCTGAGCACACCAACGGCTGGTTTGTGGTGCGCGCCTCGACGGAAAAAGGCGCGACCAAGGACGCAATCGAATGGCTCGTCACGCCGCATGCATTGCCGAATTTTCTGCACACTCCCGTCGTCCAAGTTTCACAAGTGGGTTATCATCCCAACCAAGATAAAATCGCCGTCGTTGAAATCGACGCTCGCGATCACGCTCGGCATCCGATCGAAGTCGACCGGATCAGCGAAAACGGCGGCCTGGAAAAGCTGCTTTCGGCCGATGGTCAAAAGTGGGGCAAATTCCTCCGCTACGATTATCTCCAACTGGATTTCACTTCGATCAAGAAGCCTGGCATGTACGTCGTGAAATACGGCGAACAACAGAGCGCAGCTTTTCAGATCAGCGAAACGGTTTATGACCGCAATGTCTGGCAGCCGACACTGGAATATTTCCTACCCGTCCAGATGTGCCATATGCGCATCAACGATCGATATCGCGTCTGGCACGATGCGTGTCACCTCGACGACGCGCGGATGGCGCCGATCAACTATAATCATTTCGACGGTTATATTCAGGGCCCCTCCACGCTGACCAAGTATCAACCTGGCGAACACGTCCCCGGTCTCGACCACGGCGGCTGGCATGATGCGGGCGACTACGATCTCCGCATCGAATCGCAGTCCGAAACGGTCTACGGTCTCGCGCTCGCCTACGAGAATTTCCACGTCAACTACGACAACACCTCCGTCGATCAAGCGAACCACCTCGTTGAAATTCAGCAACCCGACGGCAAGCCCGACATCCTCCAGCAGATCGAGCACGGAGCGCTGACGATCGTCGGTGGCTACAAGTCGCTGGGCCGCCTTTACCGCGGCATTCAAACCGCGAGCCTGCGTCAATACGTCCTGCTCGGCGACGCCGCGGATATGACCGACAACAAAGTGTATGACCAAAGCAAATACAAGGACAGCAAGCCCCCGGCGATCGGCTTGCCGGGCGGTCCGGACGACAACTGGGTCTTCACCGAGGACAATCCCCGCCGCGAGTTGATGGTGGCTTCCCACCTGGCCGCCGCTTATCGGGCGCTCAAAGATCTGAACCCTGATCTCGCCAACGACTGTTTACGCATCGCCGAAGAGCTTTGGACAAAAACCAAGGAGAAAAATCCGGGTGAACGGATCAGCGTTGCCGTCGAGCTGTTGATCACGACACACGACCAGAAGTACGCCGACTTTCTAAAACAGCATGCAGATCTCATCGCAAAGCACTTCGAATACGTTGGCTGGATCGCAGCCCGCACGTTGAAATTAATCGACGATGCCGACTACCATCGCACCTTCGAGACAGCGGCGAAAACGTATCGCGCGAAGATCGATGAACTCGGCAAAAAGACCCCCTACGGAGTCCCCTATGAGCCGGCGATTTGGGGCGCGGGCTGGACGATTCAACGCTTCGGCGTAGAACAATATTTCCTGCATGACGCGCTGCCGGAAATTTTCCCGGACACCTACATGCTGCACGCGCTGGACTTCATGCTCGGCTTTCATCCCGGTTCGAACACGTCCACGTTTGTTTCAGGTGTCGGCGCAAAATCGCTTATTCCTGCCTATGGTGCCAACCGCGCGGACTGGTCCTATATTCCCGGCGGCATTGGCTCGGGCACGGCACTGATCCGCCCTGATTTCCCAGAACTGATGGACTGGCCCTTCTTCTGGCAGCAGCGCGAATATGTTCTAGGCGAAGGAACGTCGGACTATATCTTCCTCGTGCTCGCCGCGCAGCATGAGTTGAAGAAGTAACCGCTGAGAGAAGGATTTTGTGCGAAGCCGCTCACCGCAAACTGAGCGGCTTTTTTACTCACTAAACAAGACATCCTTGCGATGCGGTAAGCCGATTTGGAGTGCGGCGATTCATCGCCGCCTTCAAAGTCGAAATTCATTTCGACTTCTGGCGACGTCGCAAGCAGTGGGTTAAATTGCGGACCAATGAATTGGCCCGTCCAAGGCGGCGATGAATCGCCGCACTCCAAATCGCCCCACGCCGAGGTGAGGTCCGGCAAGAACCACGCGGCTAAAACGGCGCGTTTTCGGAAATCCCGGACGCGCCATTTTCGTCTTCTGCCAAGACCGGCCGAGCCGAACGCAGGATAAAAAAGCCAATCAGAACGAGGGCGCCAGAAACCGCGATAAACCAATCGCCGTGTTCGGCGTAGAAAGTCTGTCGGCCTTCCCAGTGGCGATCGCGCGTGAGCTGAAACGTGTGTGCTCCGCGGTAGTAAATACCTTTCGCATCGGTTGTCATGTATCCTTGGATACGGCCAAATTCGTCGATCCACCCGCTCCAACCGTTGTTGCCGCAACGCACCACGGGGCGACGCAGCTCGACCGCGCGCAGCACCGAGTTCGCTACGTGCTGCCAAGACTCGCCTTCTTTCGTGCCGTACCAGGCATCGTTCGTCAGCACCGCGATCAAATCCGCGCCTGCCAAAACCGCCTCGCGCGAGTAACGCGGGAAAACATCTTCGTAGCAAATTTGCGGAGCGATTTCGAAAACACCCGACATCGTCGTCACCACAAGCGGAGCGCTCGATGTGCCGGCTTTATAATCGTCGTCGCCAACTGGCACGATTTTATTGAGCCAGCCCAATACGGGACGCAGCGGCACGTACTCGCCGAATGGAACCAGATGCTGCTTCGCGTAGGATTGCTTTTGCAGACCCGTCACTGGATCGATCAGGAACGCTTCATTGCGCCATGTTTCTGTGGCGAGGCTGCGATCCACGATGGAAATGGAACCCATTAACAGTGGTGTCCGGCACCGGCGCACGAGCTCTTCGGTCCAACTCTGCACCCGCTCGTCGCCTTTGACGGCATAGGGCGTGGATGCCTCCGGCCAGAGAATCAAATCGGGATGGCTGTTTGCCGCCTTCGCCGTCAGCGAGCCGAGTGTATTGAAAATAAAATCGGCCTGCGATGGATCCCACTTCAGCGTTTGCGGAATATCCGGTTGCACCGTCGCAATCCGGATGAACGGCTCACGCTCCTGCTTCGTCATCTGCGTGAAAAGCACGAAGTAGGTCGGTCCCATCAGTAGCAAGAGAGCGCACATGAACTCGGGGCTGCGCCGGCGCAGGCCGCGCTGCTTCTCGCGAAGCAGACGGTGTCCGTACGCGGCAAATCCGACGTTCATCACGATGAGCAAGAACGACACCCCGCTGGCCCCCGTCAGCGACGCGGTTTGAAGAACGACGCTTCGATTCCATTGACTTGCCGCCAGCGGCAGCCACGGGAATCCGGTCAGAAACCAGTTGCGAGTCCACTCGATCACGACCCAAAGGCCGCCGAGTCCGAGCATCGCGAGCACGCGCGTGCGCGAGTCGCACCCTAGCATGCGTGGCATCGTCCATCGCACCGCAACGTACCAAAGTCCTACCCACAGCCCGACGAAAGGGCCGAGCAGGAAGACCGCGAGATAGCTGACGTGATGCAGCCACCATAAGATCCACGTCCAGCTCGCCACCTGCGCGGCCACCATCGTCCAGCTATACAATTTCCAACTCGGCTTTGTGTAAGCCCAGAAGATCGCCGGCGCGGCAAAGGCGTATGCGAATTCAGATTGTGAATACGGCGGGAACGCCAGCACGGTCATCAAGACCGTGCACACGAACACAGCCAACGCGGTCAGCGTGGTCGCGTTCTGCCTCCAGAACGATGGCTGGTCTGTATACGGGTCGAAAACCGCTGGGTCCACCGAAGCCATTACGCTCCGTGACAGTTCTTGAACTTCTTGCCGCTACCACATGGGCAAGGATCGTTGCGTCCGACCTTGGGCAAGGAGCGACGAATCGTTACGCCGGGCAATTCACCTTCAGGCAAACCGGGTTCTGCGACCGCTGTCGCCGAGCCGCCATCGGTGATGGAGGTCGTGACCTGCGGCTGCGCGGGAGCGATTCCCTGTGTCGGCGCCGCCAGGGCGTTTTCCGGACCCGTCGCACGCGCGGTGCGGCTCAACAGCGTAAGCATGTTTTCGAACGACTGCAGATTCGTCGCACTGCGGAAGAGCCCGGTGCAGATTTGCAGACGGACATTTTTCATCAACTCCTCGAAATACGTGTATGCTTCCGCTTTGTATTCAACGAGTGGATCCTTCTGCCCGTAACTGCGCAGACCGATCGAGCGGCGAAGCTCTTCCATCTCGGTCAGATGCTCTTGCCAGTGTTGGTCGATCGCGTTGATCACCACATACCGTTCGAGAGCACCGAGCGCTTCGGGGATTTCAACGGATTCTTTCACCGCATACGCCTCCCGAATCCGGTTGACGATCAGTTTGCAGAGCGCCTCCGGCTGAGCGCCGGTGATCTCTTCGACTTTCAGACTAATCGGGAAATGCGTGTTGATCCAACCGATCAGATTTTCCGCCGAGACGACATCGGAGCCGCCTTTTTCACCGATGCCGGCAATGGCGACGCGATTCTCGATTTCTTCATCAACCTGTTCGAAGATAATTTCCTTCGGGCGATCGGCGTGGATCGCGCCGTTACGAATCCCGTAAACCACTTCGCGCTGCTGATTGAGCACGTCGTCGTATTGCAGCAGGCGCTTCCGAATGGAGTAATTCTGCTGTTCGACTTTTTTCTGCGCGCTTTCGATCGAGCGATTCAGCCACGGGTGTTCGAGCTCTTCGCCTTCCTTCATCGAACCTTCCATCAGGCGCGACGCGAGGTTGCCCTGCAGGAAGAGACGCATGAGATCATCTTCGAGCGAGAGAAAGAACTTGGTTAAACCCGGGTCGCCTTGACGCGAGCAACGACCACGCAACTGGCGATCGATGCGTCGAGACTCATGACGCTCCGTACCGATCACATAAAGACCGCCGAGATCGCGAACGCCTTCGCCCAATTTGATATCGGTACCACGGCCCGCCATGTTGGTCGCGATCGTGACCGCGCCGCGCTGGCCCGCACGGGTGACAATGTCCGCTTCCTGCTCGTGGTACTTCGCGTTCAGGACGGTGTGAATGACACCGGAACGCTTGAGCATGCGGGAAAGAACTTCCGAAGAATCGACGCTGACGGTGCCGACGAGCACCGGTTGACCGCGTTTATTGGCTTCCTGAATTTCCTTCACCACGGCGCCGTATTTGTCGCGACGCGTTTTGAAAATAGAATCGTTCTTGTCGATACGAATGCACGGCTTGTTCGTCGGAATAACCTGCACCTGCAGGTGATAGATATCGTTGAACTCCGTGGCTTCGGTTTCCGCTGTGCCCGTCATGCCCGCGAGCTTTTCGTACATGCGGAAGTAATTCTGAATCGTGATCGTCGCGTAGGTACGGGTTTCGCGTTCGATCGTGACATTTTCCTTAGCCTCGACCGCTTGATGCAGGCCATCGGACCAGCGTCGTCCCGGCATGACACGGCCGGTATTTTCGTCGACGATCATGACCTTGCCCTCTTGGACAACGTATTCAACGTCGCGCTCGTAGAGCGAATAAGCGCGGAGGAGCTGGGAGATGGCGTGGATCTCTTCAGAAATCGCCGCATAGCGCTGCTGCGCCTCGAGCTTAACTTCTTCGCGGCGTTCCGGGGTCAGCGAACTATCTTTTTCAAGATCGCTGAATTCGGTCGCGAGATCGGGCAATACAAAGGCGTCCGGGTTGTCGGGACGGAGAAAATTGCGGCCTGGCAATGTCAGGTCGGCCTGATGCTGGCGTTCATCGATGACGTAGAACAGCTCTTCCTTCAGACGATACATTTCGTCCTTGTTGAAGTCGCTATTCATCTCGGTCTCGGTCCGGTCAAGCAGCTTGCGCCAGCCTGGGGTCTCCATCAAACGCAGGAGCTGCTTGTTTTTCGGATGGCCCATTTTAACCTGCAACATGCGCCGCGCGCCGAGTTGCTTTTCTTCGGGAGTCGCATCGGCTTTTTCGAGCAGATCCTTACCCTCGGTGATCAAGCGATTACA
>Ga0068856_100004744_pt1 | contig 13495 bp, 12 predicted proteins | sample KBSCornC62_FD_66595 | JGI IMG/M metagenome (GOLD analysis project Ga0068856, IMG submission 66595) | Corn rhizosphere microbial communities from Kellogg Biological Station, Michigan, USA - KBS Corn C6-2 | ecosystem: Host-associated > Plants > Roots > Rhizosphere > Soil ...
AGCGTCCAGCCCGAGGTCTGGCAGTGCGTGCGCAGGATCGAGCTCTTCGCCTCCTTCGGGGAGAACTCCTGCATGATGCGATGCCACAGCAGCCGCGCCGCGCGCAGCTTCGCGATCTCGAGGTAGAAGTTCATCCCGATCGCGAAGAAGAAGCTCAGCCGCCCGGCGAACGCGTCGACGTCGAGGCCCTTCGCGATTGCGGTGCGCACGTACTCGCGGCCGTCGGCGAGCGTCAGCGCCAGCTCGAGCGTCTGGTTCGCTCCCGCTTCCTGGATGTGGTAGCCCGAGATCGAGATCGAGTTGAACCGCGGCATCTTCTCCGCGGTGTAGGCGATGATGTCGCCGACGATCCGCATGCTCGGCGCCGGCGGATAGATGTAGGTGTTGCGCACCATGAACTCTTTCAGGATGTCGTTCTGGATCGTTCCTGAAAGCTGGTCCTGGCGAACGCCCTGCTCCTCGGCGGCGACGATGTAGCCGGCGAGCACCGGCAGCACGGCACCGTTCATCGTCATCGACACGCTGACCTTGTCGAGCGGGATGCCGTCGAACAGGATCTTCATGTCCTCGACCGAGTCGATCGCCACTCCTGCCTTGCCGACGTCGCCGACGACGCGCGGATGGTCGCTGTCGTAGCCGCGGTGCGTCGCGAGATCGAACGCGACGCTGATGCCCTGGCCGCCGCCGTCGAGCGACTTGCGATAGAAATCGTTCGACGCCTCGGCGGTCGAGAAGCCGGCGTACTGGCGGATCGTCCACGGCCGGCCTGCGTACATCGTCGCCTGCGGGCCGCGCACGTACGGCGGAAACCCGGGCAGCGTGTTCGTCGCCGGCAGCGCCGCGACGTCCGCCGCCGTGTAGAGCGGCTTGACGACGATGCCGTCGGGCGTCTTCCAGGCGAGCTTGTCGAGGTCGCCTCCCGGAGCCGAGCGCGCCGCGGCGGCGCGCCAGGCGGCGAGTGCTTCGGGATCGTCGGCGGACGGAGGGTTCACGGCTTCGCTGCGGAGTTCCTGACAGATTATCGCGGGCCGCCACGGCGACAATCCCGGCCATGCCGCGCCCCGCCGTCAGCCTCGTCGCAGCCGTCGCCCGCGACGGCGGCATCGGCCACCGCGGCGAGCTGCTCGTCCGCCTGCCCGAGGACATGCGGCGCTTCAAGGCGATCACCCTCGCCCACCCGGTCGTGATGGGCCGCAGGACGTGGCAGTCGATCGGCCGCGCGCTTCCCGGGCGCCGCAACATCGTCGTGACGCGCGACGCCGGACTGCGCCTCGACGGCGCCGAGACGGCAGCGTCGCTCGGCGACGCGCTCGCGCTCGTCGGCGACGCCTCGATCGTCCACGTCATCGGCGGCGCCGAGCTCTACGCGCTCGCGCTGCCGCTCGCCGACGAATTGCAGCTCACCGAGATCGACGCCGAGTTTCCGGCCGACACCTTTTTTCCGGCCTGGGACCGCCGCCGATTCGTGCGCACGCTGCACGAGCCGCACGAGACCGCCGACGGTTTGCGCTACGCCTTCGTCACCTACAAGAAACGCCCTGAGGGAGATTGAGATGTCCGAGCACGGGATCCACGTCCACGGTCCGCACGACCACGTCCTGGAGCACGAGTCGCACGCCGACCCGCACGGCCTCGCTGGCCGGCTCGCCGTCGCGACCGCGATCCTGGCGACGATCGGCGCGATCTTCTCGTACATGGGCGGGCTGACGCAGGCCAACGCCGGCCTCTTCAAGAACAACGCCGCGATCAAGAAGACCGAAGCGTCGAACCAGTGGAACTACTACCAGGCCAAGAGCAGCAAGCAGAACCTCGCCGAGCTCGCCGTCGAGCTCGCTCCCGAGTCGCGGCGCACGTTCTACGGCGACGAGGTCAAGCGCTACAAGGTCGAAAAGGAAGACATCAAGAAGCAGGCCGAAAAGCTCGAGGCCGATGCGACCGACTGGGACAAGCGGAGCGAAGAGCAGCTCCACCAGCACCACCGCTGGGCGCAGGCGACGACGGCGCTGCAGGTCTCGATCGCGCTGGCGGCGATCGCGCTGCTCACCAAGAGCCGCCAGCTGCAATTCGGTGTCTACGGGCTCGGCGCGATCGGCATCGCGATCGGCGTTCTCGCCTGGCTGCACATCTGACGATCGGCCCGCGCCGGCGCGCCGAGGCTCAACGGTTGGTCGGCAGCTTGTCGAGCTCGCGGCGCATCTCGGCGATGTCGATCTGCCTGCGCGTGATCTCGGTGCGCATGCGGGCGACGCGGTCGAGGTACGTCTGCAGGTTCGTCTCGTCCTTGCGCCGTTCGGGGTCGCCGCCGTTGAACTCCTGCTCGAGCCTGGCGAGCTTCGTCTCCTCGCTGTGCAGGCGCGTCTCGAGCTGGCGGCGCGAGTTGTTCGCGCGCGCGCGCATCGCCGTGCTCTCGGGCGACTCGCGGACCTCGGCGGCGGCGGCTGCCGCCGGCACCGGCTCGCCCGCCGACGCGGCGCGACCGGGCGAGCGCACGACGGAGACCGCAGCGTCCTCGACCTTCTTGCAGTGGAGCTTCTCGGCCTCGCTCGGCGTCAGCGTGTTGTTGTAGTCGTTGCCGGGACAGCGGTACAGCACACTGGACTCGCCCTGCGGCCACGCCGGCGATGCGGCGAAGACGACCGAGGCGGCAAGGAAGGCGACGCGTGGGCTCATGCGGCCGATTTTCGCCCACGAAGGCAGCTCGCGGCTGCGGAGTTGCACGCAATGCCGACGGGCGGTCGCGATCGCCGGGGAAGCGGCGCGCGACCGCTTACTTGTCGTCGAGCCCGAGCTCCTGGATCTTGCGCGTGATCGTGTTCCTGCCGATGCCGAGCTTGAGCGCGGCCTCGATGCGCCGGCCGCGCGTCGTCTCGAGCGCCGAGCGGATCAGCTGCGCCTCGAACTCGCGTGTCAGCGTGTCCCACACCATCGGCTCGCCGGCGCTCAGCAGCTCGCGGGCGCGTCGCTCGAGCGCAGCGACCCAGTCGCCACCGACGTCGGCGTCGCGCTTCGCCCGCACGCTCGAGACCGCAGGCGAATCGAGCATCGGCTCACTCGCGGGCGGCGGCGACGTCGCGCCGGCGTCGAGCGTCGACGGCGCACGGCCGTTGCCGACGACCGCGCCGCCGCTGCGCGCCTGCAGTTCGGGCGGCAAGTCGTGGGCATCGACGAGCTGCGCCGGCGCCATCACCGTCAGCCAGTGGCAGACGTTCTCGAGCTGGCGGACATTGCCCGGATAGTCGAAGGCGACGAGACGCGCCAGCGCGGCGTCGGTGAATCGCTTGCCTTCGACGCCGAGCTCGCGCGCGCTCTTGTGCAGGAAGAAGCGCGCGAGCGGCGCGATGTCTTCCTTTCGCTCGCGCAGCGCCGGCAAGCGCAGGCGGATGACGTTGAGGCGGTGGAACAGGTCTTCGCGGAACGCGCCGGCCTTGACGCGCTGCTCGAGATCCTGGTGCGTCGCTGCGATCACGCGCACGTTGCTCTTCATCGGATTGTGGCCGCCGACGCGGTAGAACTGGCCGTCGGCGAGAACGCGGAGCAGCCGCGTCTGCAGGTCGAACGGCATGTCGCCGATCTCGTCGAGGAAGAGCGTGCCGCCGTCGGCCTGCTCGAAGCGGCCGCGCCGCGTCGTCTGCGCGCCGGTGAACGCGCCGCGCTCGTGGCCGAACAGCTCCGACTCGAGCAGATCCTTCGGGATCGCCGCGGTGTTGATCGCAACGAAGGGCCCGCTCGCGCGCGGGCTGTGCTTGTGCAGCGCGTTGGCGACGAGCTCCTTTCCGGTCCCCGACTCGCCGGTGATGAGGACGGTGACGATGCTCTGGCTGAGCCGCCCGATGGCGCGAAAGACGTCCTGCATCGCCGGTGCCTGGCCGAGGATCTCGGGCACCTCGGCAGCCGCAACATCTCGCGCGCCTTCGTGCAGGCTTTCCTCGACGGCGCGGCGGATGAGGTCGACCGCCTTCGGCACGTCGAACGGCTTGGTCAGATAGTCGAACGCTCCGCCCTGGAAAGCGCTCACCGCGCTGTCGAGGTCCGAGTACGCGGTCATGATGATGACCGGCAGGTCGCGGTGCTTCGACTTGATCGCGTTGAGCAGATCGATCCCCGAGCCGCCCGGCATGCGGATGTCGGAGACGAGCACCTGCGGCGCGCCGTCCTCGAGCGCGGCGAGGACGTCGCGCGAGTTCGTGAAGCTGCGGACCGCGAACTCCTCGCGCGTCAGCGCCTTCTCGAGCACGAAGCGGATCGATTGGTCGTCGTCGACGATCCAGATGGGTTTCATCCGCGCTCGCTCGTTTCGTTGCGGTCAGCTCAGCGGGATGACGATCCGAAAGATCGTCCGCCCTGGTTCGCTCTCGAACTCGACCGTGCCATGGTGCTGCTGGATGAAGCTTCGCGCGAGCGTCAGTCCGAGACCGGATCCTCCTTCGCGCCCGGAGACGAGGGGAAAGAAGATCCTCTCGCGCAGCGCTTCCGGAACCCCCGGCCCGTTGTCCTCGACATGCAATTCCAGTGCCAGACGATACCGGTGCTTGCCGAGCGTCACCTGGCGGACGACCCGGGTGCGCAGCACGATGCGCGCGTCGCCCGCCTCGATCCGCGCCGACAGCGACTCGGCCGCATTGCGAACGATGTTGAGGAGCGCCTGGATCAGCTGCTCGCGGTCGCCGCTGAACTCGGGGATCGAGGTGTCGTAGTCGCGCACGGTCGCGAGGCCGCGCGGGAACTCGGCCAGGATCAGGGCACGGACGCGCTCGCAGACCTCGTGGATGTTGACCGTGTCGACGACATGCGGTCTGCGGTGCGGCGCAAGCAGGCGATCGACGAGCAGCTGCAGCCGGTCGGCCTCCTTGATGATCACCTGCGTGTACTCGGTGAGCGATCGCTCGTCGATCTCCATCTCGAGCAGCTGCGCCGCGCCGCGGATGCCGCCCAGCGGGTTCTTGATCTCGTGGGCGAGGTTGCGGATCAGCTCGCGCGACGCCTCGGCGTGCTCGAGCGCGCGTTCCTCGCGGTCGTGGCGGTGCTGCTGCTCGATCTCCACGATCTCGAAAACGACACTCGACGAGCCGTCCATCTGGTTGACGGTGACGTGCACCGGCAGGCCCTCGCTCGCCGCCGGTCGTTTCAGCACCGCCTCGAGCCGGCTGGTTGCGAACGCGTTGCTGCTGACGGCGGCGGCCGTCTCGCGCACCGCTCCCGGGTCGACGAACCAGTCGAAGAAAGGCGTCTTCGACATGCTTCGGCGCGACAGGCCGAGGACGGTCTCGAACGACGAGTTCGCGAACTCGCACTCTCCCGCGGGAGTGACGATGGCGACCATGGTCGCGAGCAGGTCGAGCGCGGCGTGCGCCTCGCCCGCCGGCGTCGAAGGCGCGGCCGGCGCGATCACTGGGCCGGCGGCGGCAGCTTCTGGATTTCGCGGCGAAGAGCGGCGATGTCGATCTGCTTGCGTTCGATCGCCGAGCGCATCTCCGCGACCCGGTCGAGGTACTTCTGGTAGTTCTTCTCGTCGCCCAGACGCTCGGGCTGGCCGCCGTTGAATTCCTTCTCCATCGCGGCGAGCTTCGTTTCCTCGGACTTGAGTTCGTTCTCGAGGATCCGGCGGGCGTCGCTGTCGCGCTGCCTCTGCGCGACCGGATCGACCTTGATTCCCGACGCCGTGGTCGCGGTCGTCGTCGCCGTGCTCGTGCGCGGACGCGTCGACTGGATCACCGTCACCGGCGCGCCTTCGACCTTGCGACAGCCCATCTTCTCGGCCTCGCGCGGCGTGATCGTGTTGCGGTAGTCGTTGCCCGGGCAACGGTAGAGAACGGTCGAGTCGACCGTGTCGACGGGGGAGGCCGCAGCCGCCGAGCCCGCAGCGCCGGCGAGGATGGCGACGGCACAGAAGCGGGGGATGGTGCGCAGGCTCATGCAGGTCTCCTGACCGTCAACGTCCAGCCAGGCTGCGGCGCCGACAGGGTTGCCGATTGTCCTCCGAGTCGCGAGCGCAGCCGCTTGAGCGGTGCCAACGAAAAGGGGACGGCAACGCCGTCCCCGCTAAAAAGTGCCGAAGGCTACAGGGAATAGTACATGTCGAACTCGACCGGATGCGTCGTCATCCGGAAGCGCGTGACTTCCTGCTGCTTCAGTTCGATGTATGCGTCGATCAGGCCGTCGGTGAAGACGCCGCCCTTGGTCAGGAAGCCGCGACCCTTGTCGAGGTAGTCGAGCGCCTGGTCGAGGCTCGAGCAGACGGTCGGGATCTTGGCGTCCTCTTCCGGCGGCAGATGGTAGAGGTCCTTGGTCGCCGCCTCGCCCGGGTGGATCTTGTTCTCGACGCCGTCGAGGCCGGCCATCAGCATCGCCGCGAACGCGAAGTACGGGTTGGCTTGCGGGTCCGGAAAGCGGACCTCGATCCGACGCCCCTTCGGGTTGGAGACGTACGGGATCCGCACCGATGCCGAGCGGTTGCGCGAGCTGTATGCGAGCTTGACCGGCGCCTCGAAGCCGGGCACCAGTCGCTTGTAGCTGTTCGTTCCCGGGTTCGTGATCGCGTTCAGCGCGCGCGCGTGCTTGATGATGCCGCCGATGTAGTAGAGCGCGAACTGCGACAGCCCCGCATAGCCGTCGCCGGCGAACAGGTTCTTGCCGTCCTTCCACACCGACTGGTGCACGTGCATGCCGGAGCCGTTGTCGCCGACGATCGGCTTGGGCATGAAGGTCGCGGTCTTGCCGTACGAGTGGGCGACGTTCTGGATCACGTACTTCTGCACCTGCAGCCAGTCGGCGCGCTGCACGAGCGTCGAGAACTTGGTGCCGAGCTCCATCTGGCCGGCGTTGCCGACCTCGTGGTGGTGGACCTCGACCGGCACGCCGAGCGACTCGAGGATCAGGCACATCTCCGAGCGCATGTCCTGGAACGAGTCGATCGGCGGCGTCGGGAAGTAGCCGCCCTTGACGGTCGGCCGGTAGCCGTGGTTGCCGTTCTCGTACTGCTTGCCGGTGTTCCAGGCGCCCTCTTCGGAATCGATCTCGCAGAACGAGCCCTTCATCTCGACGCTCCAGCGGACGCTGTCGAAGACGAAGAACTCGGGCTCCGGGCCGAAGTAGGCGGCGTCGCCGAGGCCCGATGCTTTCATGTACGCCTCGGCGCGCTTGGCGAGCGAGCGCGGATCGCGTTCGTACGGCTTGCCGTCGCCCGGCTCGAGCACGTCGCACGTGAGCATGATCGTCGGCTCTTCGAAGAACGGATCGATGTTCGCGGTCGCCGGATCGGGCATCAGCAGCATGTCCGATGCCTCGATGCCTTTCCAGCCGGCGATCGACGAGCCGTCGAAGGCGTGGCCGTGGCTGAACTTCTCCTCGTCGAAGACCGAGATCGGAACCGAGACGTGCTGCTCCTTGCCGCGGGTATCGGTGAAGCGGAAGTCGACGAACTTCGCCTCGCTTTCCTTCACCATGTTCATCACGTCTGCGACGGTCTTGGCCATCAATGCTTCTCCCAGGCGGCTGCTCGTGTGTGGAATCGGGGGGCGCGAACGCAAGGAGCCGAACGGCGCAGCCCCAAAATCGCGCAGCGAATTTAGCAGAATGCATGCCAGCGATTCCCGGGCAAGGACGCCATCGGGGTGCATCCCGCGCACCGCGCGCGGGCGCGATCGCAGCGTCAGCGCACCAGCTCGGGGCCGAGCTTTCCGTCGAGCGCGACCACCCCTTCGCGCAGGCGCGCGTAGGCGGCCTCGAGCCGCTCGGCGTCGCCCTTGACGCCGAGCTCGATGTGGCGGCCCCAGTCGGGATGGTCGACGCTCGGCAGGCTGAAGACGCGGATTCCGGGGAATTCGCGCTCGACCGCTTCCATCAGCGGCGTCAGCGTCGCCTCCATCGCGCCGAACACGATCACCGAGCGCTCGACCGTTCGCGGCGCGACGTGAAGATGGCGAAAGTGGGTGTCGAGGACCCATTCGATCATCGGCCACGCCATCACCGGAAATCCGGGCACGAAGAAGACGCCGCCCGTGCCCGAGCGCACCGCGAAGCCGGCGATCTTGTTGTACGGGTTCGGGATGATCTCGGCGCCGACCGGGAAGACCGCCATGTTGAGACGGTGCCGGTTGTCCTCGCGGTCGGGGTCGAACACCGTTCCCTGCTCGCGCGCGACGTCGCGCATGCGCTCGATGACGAGCGCCTCGGCCTCGGGCTGGAGCGCGAGCGGAACGCCGAGCGCTGCCGCGGCGCATTGCCGGGTGTGGTCGTCGGGGGTCGCGCCGATGCCGCCGCACGAGAACACCAGGTCGCCGCTCGCGAACGCGTCGCGCAGGTCGGCGGTGATCCGCGGCGGGTCGTCGCCGACGTAGCGGGCCCAGGCGAGCTGCAGGCCGCGCGTGGCGAGCAGCTCGATGACCTTCGGCAGATGCTTGTCGGCGCGCTTGCCCGAGAGGATCTCGTCGCCGACGATGACGAGGCCGATGTTCATGCCGCGAATCCCGGCGGCGCCTCGATCGACGGCGGGCGCTCGGGCGGCAAGGGCATCGGCGTCCCGCGTGCACCCTGGCTCGCGCGCAGCCGCTCGAGCGCCGCGAGCAGATAGTGCGCGAACCAGAGCGAGGAAAACGCGAACACGAGCGTGTACAGCCAGATCGCGACGACGATCAGGAGCGGCGCGAAGACGAGCGCGAGCGCACTCACCGCCCAGAGCAGCGACGGCGCTGCGCCGAGCGCGCCGCAGGCGATCCCCATGCCGAAGAGCGGCCAGCGCTCCTCGCGCAGCAGCTGCAGCCGCTCGTCGCGGCTGGCGTGGTCGGCGAGCACGTCGTGCGCGAACACGCGGTACGTCAGCCAGCCCCAGATCAGCGCCGGCAGGACGAGGACGAGCGGCGGCACGAACCAGAACGGGATGCTGACGATCAGCGCGGCGAGCGCGACCAGCGTGCAGCCGATCGAGACGGCGACGCCGCTCCAGAAGCCGGCGCCGTGGCGCCGCTCGAGCGTCGGAAAGCGCCGCGCCGCGACGAGGCGAACGATCGCCGGCGTCATCAGCAGGGCGGCGACGAGCAGCGAGACGACGACGAACACCGGCACCGCGAGCGCGACGACGACGAGCGGCGCGAGCACGCTCGCCCAGCCGCCGGCGCCGACCGCGCGCAACCAGGCGAAGAGCGGCTCGAGGAGGGCGTTGTTCTCGAGCCAGGCGCGCATGTCGGCGACGGCCGGCTCCCAGAACCAGTAGCCGAGCGCTGCGGCGGCGCCCCCGACGATCAGGAGCGGCAGCAGCGACAGCGCGATCACCTTCGGGTGCAGGCAATACGCGGCCGCGCGCCAGAACGAATCGAGCAACTCGCGCGTCATCGGTAGTCCACCGACTGGAGTGTAAGAGGCTGCCACTTCGTCACGCTTTCATGGCAGAAGGGCCGGACGGCCGGCGAGATCGAGTCATGTCGCACCGGGCCGCTGCCGATAATTTCTGGATGCCCTGGCTTCACTCGCCGACCCTGCTCGTCGCTTTCGCGATCGTCGTTGCGCTCGCCAGCGTCGTCTCGATCGCCGTTCATCGCCAGCAGCAGGGCCGCCGCGGCGCCCGCTGGTGGCTCGTCGCCAACGCCGTCCTCGCCGCCGCGCTCGTCGTCCACGCGATGAACGGGCCCGGTGAGATCGGCACGCCGATCGCGGCGGTGCTCGCGTTGCAGTGGCCGATCCTCACCCTCGCCGGCATCCGCCGCTTCTATGCGCGCGGCGGGACCCGGATCTCCGAATGGCAGGACGGCGTCGTCTTCGTCGTCGCCGCGCTCGCTGCGGTCGCGAGCTGGATCGAGCCGATCGAGTTCGCGGGCGCGCCCAAGGTGCACGCCGTCGCCGCCTTCGTGCTGACGCTCTACGCCGCCTCCGCGATCGCCCACCTCGAGGACTTCGCGAGCAGCTCGACGCTGCGCACGTTGCGCCTCGCCTTCGTCACCGCGGCGCTGGCGCAGGGCGCGTGGCTGGCGCTGATCGGCGCCGTCCTCGGCGCCCTCGTTCCGGTCGGCGACGGCTCGCTGGTCGCGATGCTCGCGACCGCGGCGATGGCGGTGACGATGACGCAGCTCGCGCCGGTGATGAACCTCGAGCGCAGGATCGCACACCTGCTCGCGTCGCAGCGCAAGCTCCGCAATCTCGTCGACGTCGACGCGCTGACGCGGCTGCCGAACCGCCGCCACTTCCACGAGCTCGCCGAGCGCGCGATCGAGCAGGCGCGAGACGCCGCGACGCTGATCGTCTTCGACGTCGACCGCCTGAAGCGCATCAACGAGATGCTCGGCCACGCGACCGGCGACGAGGCGCTGCGCCAGATCGGCACCGCGCTGCGCGAGACGCTGCGCCGGCGCGACGTCGCCGGCCGCCTCGGCGGCGACGAGTTCGCGGTCATCCTGCCACGCACTCGCCTGGCCGACTCGGCGATCGTCGTCTCGCGCATCGTCGCCCGCCTCGACGATCGCCAGGTCGCGCCGCGGATCGCTCGCGTCGCGCTCAACGTCGGCGCCGTCCAGTTCAAGTCCAACGAGACCGTCGGCGACGCGCTCCGCCGCGCCGACGCCGAGCTCGTCGCCAAGCGCGACGCGGCGCGGCGCGTCGAGGGCAGCGCAGCGCCTGCCGCGGCGGAGGAGCCTGCGGGGGCCGAATCGACCTCGGCGCCGGCGATCTCGGCACCGACGCCGTCGGCGTTGATGAGCCTGATCCCGGTCGGCGAAGTGAAGGCGGCGCCGGTCCGCTGATCGCCGCGGTCGGACGGCTGCACCGACAATCGGTGCGATGCCCGACCTGCCGCTCGCCAGCATCGTCACCGCGGCGCTCGTCGTCGTCCTCGCCTACAGCGTCTTCGGCATGACGGGATTCGGGGCGACGCTCGTCGGCGCGCCGCTCCTCGCGCACCTGCTGCCGATCCGCTTCGTCGTGCCGATGATGCTCGTCTTCGACCTGACCGCCGGGCTGCTGCTCGGGCTGCGCAGCCGCAACGACGTCGACCGCAGGGAGCTGCTGCTGCTCGCTCCGTTCATCGCGCTCGGGATGCTGCTCGGCGTGACCGCGCTCGTTCACGCGCCCGATCGCTGGCTGCTCGGCGGCCTCGGCGCGTTCGTGTTCGCGTATGCGTGCTGGAGCCTCGTCCAGCGCGGCGCACCGCGCCCGGTGTCGGCGCGCTGGGTGGCGCCGGCCGGCGTCGCGGGCGGCGTCTTCACCGCGCTCTACGGCAGCGGCGGACCGATCTACACGACGTACCTCGCACGCCGCGTCGGCGACGCCAAGCAGCTGCGCGCGACGATCGCGGTCCTCATCTTCTGCACCGCGTGGGCGCGGCTCGCGCTCTTTTCGGCGAGCGGGCTGATGCTGCAGCCGTCGCTGCTGCCGCTCGCGTTCCTGCTGCTGCCGTGCGCGGTGCTCGGCTACCTCGCCGGCAGCCGGCTGCACCACCGACTGCCGCCTCGGCAGGCGGCACGGATCGTGTGGGGGCTGCTGCTCGCGAGCGGTGCGTCGCTCGTCTGGCGCGCAGTCGTCGGCTGATGGCGGTCAGGAAACGCGGACGACCCGCCAGCCGCGCTTCGTCGCTTCCTCGCGCAGCCGTGCATCCGGGTCGACGGCGACAGGCGTTCCGACCGCCTCGAGCAGCGGCAGGTCGTTGACGGAGTCGCTGTAGAACGTCGCGGCGTCGAGCGCCGCCGGCGGCAGGTGCTGCGCGTCGAGCCACGCCGCGATGCGCGCGACCTTGCCGGCGCGCATGTTGACGATTCCCGCGGTCCGGCCGCTGAAGTCGCCGTTGGCCGCGATCTCGAGCTCGGTCGCGATCAGCTCGTCGATGCCGAGCGACGCCGCGATCGGCGCTGCGAGGAACCGGTTCGTCGCCGTGGTGAGGACGAGCCGTTCGCCGGCGTCGCGATGCTGTGCGACGAGCGCGCGCGCGGCGCTGCCGATCCGAGGCTCGATCTCGGCGCGAACGAAACGGTCGCGCACCGGTGCCCACGCCGCCGCCGAGCGGCCGGCGAGCGTCGCCGCGTAGAAGCCCGCGAACTCGTCGGCCGAGATCGCGCCGCGCGCGTAGCGCTCGGCGACGTCGCGGTTCGCCACGCCGAAGGTCTCGCGTTCGAGGACGCCTGTCTCGACGAGAAAGACGCACCAGAGGACGTCGGTGTCGCCCGCGAGGAGCGTGCCGTCGAGGTCGAAGAGCGCGAGACGGGGCGACGTCAACTCAGGCGGCGCGCAGGTGCCACGCGCGCGGCCGCGTGAACGTCTGGATGCCGTACGTCGAGAGCGTGACGCCGACGCCGGAGTCACCGACCCCCGACCACGGCAGGCGCGGGCTGACGCGGTCGCAGCAGTTCCAGTAGACGCTGCCGGCGCGCACGGCGCGAAGCAGCCGCGACGCACGCGCCTCGTCGCGCGTGTAGACGCCGGCCGTGAGGCCGTAGCGCGTGTCGTTCATCAGCGCCAGCGCCTCGTCGTCGCTCGCCACCCTCTGGATGCCGATGATCGGCCCGAAGCTCTCGTCGCGCATCACCGCCATGGTGTGGTCGACGTCGGTCAGCACGGTCGGCGCGAACCAGTTGCCGGCACGCTCGATCCGCTTGCCGCCGGCCGCGAGCTTCGCGCCCTTGGCGAGCGCGTCGGCGACCTGCGCGTCGAGGACGTCGAGCTGCGGGCGGCGCGTCAGCGGGCCGATATAGCTGCCTTCGGCGAGCGGTTCGCCGATCTTGAATGCCGCGACCGTCGCGACGAAGTGGCGGACGAACTCGTCGTGGATGCGCTCGTGGACGTAGATGCGCTCGACCGAGCAGCAGCTCTGGCCGGTGTTGTACATCGCGCCGTCGGCGAGCGACTCGGCCGCGGTCTTTGCATCAACGTCTTCGGCGACGTAGGTCGGGTCCTTGCCGCCGAGCTCGAGCTGCAGCCGCACCATGCGCGCGCCCATCTGCGCGGCGATCTTCGCTCCGGTCGCGACCGAGCCGGTGAAAAAGACACCGTCGACCGGTTGCTCGAGGAGCGCCGCGCCGACGTCGCCGGCGCCGACGACGGTGATGAAGACGTCGCGCGGGATGCCGGCGCCGTGCAACAGCCGCTCGATGTGCTGCCCGGTCAGGGTCGCGAATTCCGACGGCTTGTAGAGCACGGCGTTGCCGGTCAGGAGCGCGGGAACGAAGACGTTGCCGCCGACGAAGTACGGATAGTTCCACGCCGAGACGTTGGCGACGACGCCGAGCGGATCGTGATCGATGCGCTCGGTCATCGCGCCGTCGGCGAACACCGTCTCGGGTGCGACGGTCTTCTCGACCGCGGCGAGGAAGAAATCGATCCGGCCGAGGAACCCGTTGAGCTCGTTCTTCGACTGCTGCAGGGGCTTGCCGACTTCTTGGGTGAGCGTGCGCGCGAGCGTGTCGAGCTCGCGCTCGACCGCGGCGCGAAAGCCCCGCATGGCGACGATGCGCTCGACCAACGGTGTCGCCGCCCAGGACGGCTGCGCGCGCCGCGCGCGGTCGAACTTCGCAGCGACGCT
>Ga0068856_100004745_pt1 | contig 13493 bp, 9 predicted proteins | sample KBSCornC62_FD_66595 | JGI IMG/M metagenome (GOLD analysis project Ga0068856, IMG submission 66595) | Corn rhizosphere microbial communities from Kellogg Biological Station, Michigan, USA - KBS Corn C6-2 | ecosystem: Host-associated > Plants > Roots > Rhizosphere > Soil ...
GCGCCGCCAGTCTCGCAATCCGCCAAATCGTTCCCGCCGGCAAAAACATCATCGGCCTGCAACTCGGCTACTTTGCGCCGTACATCTTCCTCTTCGCCATCGGAATCGTCGCATGGCGCTTCGACTGGCTCCGCCAACTCCAGTGGAAACACGCCCGCCCCTGGATCGTCACGCTCATCGCCGCATGGCCCGCGATGCCCATCAGCATTGCCATCGCCATGCGTGTCTTCCCACCCGGCAAAGCCAACTTCGGTGGCGGACACACATGGCCCGCGATTATGTACGCATTCTGGGACCCATTTGTCTCATGGGGACTCATCGCCGCATGGCTCCTCATCGCCCGCGCATATATGAACAAACCGTCAGCATTCTGGTTGTGGCTCAATCGCCGCGCATACGCGGTCTACATCATTCATCCACCCGTGCTCGTCGGCATCAGTCTGTTGCTGCATTCATTCGTCGCGCCTGCAATTCTCAAGTTCGCCATTACGGGCACCCTCAGTTGCATCGCAACATGGCTCATCGCTGATCCACTCGTGCGCATACCGGTCATTCGCCGAGTCGTTTAGCAACAAATGAACTCGCGCGCGCATCGTGAGGCAACCTTCCGCGCATTTCTGCATGCAACTTGCCCCAAGCCGCCTGCCATCTGACCTCCGAGGAGGATAGTTATGGCAACAAAAAAGGCAGCCAAAAAGAAATCCAGCAGTTCGAGAAGCAGTTCCTCGCGCGGAAGCTCCAGCCGATCCTCACGCACCAGAGCCAAGAAGAGCACGCGTAGCAGCAGTGCAAAGAAGAGCACGCGCGGCTCCTCGGCAAAGAAATCCAGCTCCCGCAAATCCAGTTCGAAGAAATCATCGAGCCGCAAGTACTCGCCCTCTGCCGGAAAAGATGTGCAGCGCGAGATGCACGCGATGAAGCGCGGCAAGTTGAAGTCAGGCCGCAGCGGCAAGAAGGTCACCAATCCAAAACAGGCAATCGCCATCGGCCTCTCCGAAGCGCGCCGAGAAGGTAAAAAGGTTCCCTCAAAAAAGAAGTAGTGTCAGCGGACGCTGGCTCCCTTGTCATCTGCGCCGGCTTCCGAGAATCGTTCTACAGCGGTCATCCTGCCTCAACCGCACGACGGCCGCTGTCTCAGACAATCACAGCCTCGCTCGAAGTTCCCCGCCCTCAACCTTCGCCTCCAGCACCTCTGCCTTCACATCGGGATCCTCGCCTGTCGATCCCGTTACCACGTCGAACGCAAACGCATGCCATGGACACACGATTCTCCCGCCCTCGATCGTTCCTTCGCCCAGCGGGCCGCCCTCATGCGGACACGTTCCGTCCAGCACGCACACCGCACCATCCACGTTGCCCACGCACAGCGCGCGTCCCTCCACAACAAACTCCTTCACCTTACCCGCAGCCGGGATCTCCGCCTGCGAACAAATCCGTACAAAATCCGACATCTCTTATCTCCTCGCCTGACGACGTCTCACATCGCTTGTTCCGCCCAATTAGCATAAACGTGTGCCGCCCTTCGCAGGCAACAGAAGCCTCGGCAATTGCGAAACAGCATGAGCAAGTCCAAGCCGTCCGCCAAGTCCCGATCCGCACCACCGCTGCAATCTCCGCAGCGTCGGACACTGGCTGCGCAAACAACCCCGCCTACAATCTCCGGAACGTGGCTTCTAGGCGGTCTCGGCCTCGCCCTTCTCGCTGCAGTACTCTGCGCATGGGGAACCCTATGTATTCTCTTCTGGCAAGGCAGTTGGCAGCTGCTCTATCACCCCACCTCAGCCGTCACCAGAACTCCAGCCAACTTGAATCTCCCCTTTGAATCCGTCGGCTTCGCGACCGGCGCATCCGGCGAACCACAACTCCGCGGCTGGTGGATTCCCGCCGCATCAGAACCCCGCTTCACCGTCGTCTATCTCCACGATCAGACGGGCAATCTCGGCGACACGGTCGATGCGCTCCTGCCATATCACGCAGCCGGCCTCAATATCTTCGCCTTCGATTACCGCGGCTACGGCCAGAGTCATTTCGAGCACCCCAGCGAAAAGCACTGGCGCGAAGACGCCGAAGCCGCGTTGCAATACCTCACCGGCACGCGGCACGTCCCCGCCACATCCATCATCCTCATCGGCCGCTACCTCGGCGCAAATCTCGCTCTCGAAATCGCTGCGGCTCACCCCGATCTCGCAGGCGTCATTCTCGAGCAGCCTGACGAGCACCCCATCGCCAACATCTTCAACGATCCGCGAGCCCGCCTCGTTCCCGCACACCTGCTCGTCAGCGATCGATGGGACACAAACTCCGCCGCTTCCAATCTGCTCATCCCTTCACTTTGGTTTTACTGGGCTCCGGCCGAAATGACGGCGCTGGAAGGCGAAGCTCCTCAGAGCTATCGCAGTGTGCCAGCGCGCAAAACGATCGTGTGGCTCGGCAAATCACTTGACGACGAGCAACAGTTCCGCAGCTCTCTATCCGCGTTTCTCGATCAATTGCAGAAGCCCGTCAGGTAAGGACTACCGCGGCATATCCCGATGCACTGCCTTGGCCACATACCCCGCCTTCGACAGCCGCTTCCCCATCTCCTCGGCCATCATCACGCTTCGATGTTGCCCGCCGGTGCAGCCAAACGCAATCGTCAAGTAGCTCTTCCCTTCCTTCACATAGTGCGGCATCAGGTAGAGCATCAGATCCGTGACCTTATCCAGGAACTCCCCAGTCTGCGGAAATCCCTTTACGTAATTGGCGACCTTCGCGTCGAGCCCTGTCTTCTCTCGAAACTCCGGCACAAAATGCGGATTCGGTAGAAACCTCACATCGAACACAATGTCCGCATCCAACGGCACCCCATTCTTGAATCCGAAGCTCAGACACGAAACCAGAAGACGCTCCGTCTGATCCCCATGACCGAACCTCTTCAGAATTTCTTCCCGCAATTCATGCACATTGAATCGCGACGTATCGATCTGCGTATCCGCCACATTGCGCACTGTGTCGAGCATCTGCCGCTCTTCCACGATTGAACGTGACACGCTCTCTGATCTGCGCAATGGATGCGGCCTGCGCGTCTCCGAATAGCGCCTCACCAACACCGGGTCCTGCGCGTCAAGAAACACCACGCGTGTCGGCAGCACCCGCTTCACATGCTTGATGATCTCCGGAAGCCGATCGAGCGCCTGCCCCTCCCGGACGTCCACCACAATCGCGGCGCAATCAATCTCCTTTGATTTCGCCACCAGCCCCGCAAACTCCTGCATCAACTCCAACGGCAGATTGTCAACAGCCTGATAACCTAGATCTTCAAACGCCTTCAGAGCGGATGCCTTTCCGGCGCCGGAAATCCCCGTCAGAATGATCAGCTCTTTTCCCGCTGGCTTTGCCGTCTTGTTCGCCTGGTCGCGGCGGCGCACACCTGTCTTGGGCTGCTTGGGCACCATCCGCCCATCCTAGCACTCCGACTGAAACGTGCAACTCAGAGGAAACAGAAAGACAGCGTCACCGGAGTAACGCTGTTTTCATCTCATGGAACTTCTACCAGCTCCATTTGCCCATCACGTCTGCGATGCAACACATACAAATCGCCGGCGCGATTCCTGAAGATCAGCAAATCTCGATCGCGGAACTCAGCATCCTTCACTGCCTCTTCAATCGTCATCGGCTTCACTGCGATCGCCTCACCGCTCGCTAGAACGTGTGGTTCAACAAATGCCGCACTTGCCGGAAATGAATGCACAGGAATCGCGGTCTTCACCTTCGCTCGCGTCAACTTTCCGTTCTCATGAACTCCCTCGGGCTGCGCGCCGCGTTTTGCCTGCACTACGGGTGGCGCGGTCAGCACCTTGTCCAGCTTCGGCATGCGCTTTCTCTCAAACTGCCTGTCACGATACTTCAGCGCCTGGTTCTCTGCGTGCTGAATCGCGATGCGCAGGGCCGCTTCCAGCGTGTCGGCCTTGCCCTCCGCTTCAATTGTTTGCACTCTCGCCTTGATCGTCAGCTCGGCGATCTGGAGGTGTCTCTGCGCGCGAAATACCACGCTCGCGCGCGCTCCTCTGCCCAGAATGCGGGCAATCCGTTCCAAACCCTCTTCGGCTTGAGAACGCACTCCCTTCGGAACGCTAACTTGTCTCGCGGTGAACTCCACTTCCATCGTCAGCCTCCGCTCTTCCTTCTCAGGTATTTAAAACCCCGCCCGAGAACCTCGGATTCTACCGCATTCCGCCTCACTGCGCGAAACGCCGCAATCCGACCGTGCAGAGATTGTACGATTTCCGGTTGAAAAGCGATCCTCAGCTCCGGGACGCTGAAACAGCCTGCGCGTGCACTCCAACTGAGCCGCTATCGTGCAGTTCAAGGCTCCGCTCCGCTGCGGCCGCCTCGATCTTGCTGTTCACCTCTGCTCCAAATAGCAGCATCAGCCCCGTGATGTAGAACCACATCAGCAGAATCACCACCGCCCCAAGCGATCCATACGTCAAGCTGTATGTGTTGAAATAGTGCAGGTAGAGCCGAAAACCGAGGGACGCTAGCATCCACCCCACAATTCCAATCACCGCGCCCGGCGTAATCCAGTGCCACCGCATGTCGCAGTCCGGTGCCCAGTAGTAGAGCACCGCAAACGTCAAAGCAAGCAGAACGCCCGCCACGATCCAGCTCACCAGCCGCAGGGCCGCAATTCCTGCGACACGCAAAATTGTGTCATGCACTTGAACCCCAATCAGGTTTGCGAAGTAGTCGCCCGCCAGCATCGAGCCCAAGCCAGCCGACACCATCACGATCAGCAGGATGGTCAATCCAATCGCCTGAAGCCGCGCAATAATGTACGAACGCCTGTCTTCGATTTTGTACACCGCATTCAGAGTCTCCTGGATTGCCGAGACCCCCACCGAAGCAGACCAGATCGCCGCAATCAGCCCGAACGTCACCTTGCCCGACGTCGCCGCCGCAGTGGTCTCGTTGAACGTCTTCAGCACCGCTCCCATGGCGGACGTCGGAATGACGATCGCCAGATGCCCCAGGAGCTGCCCATAGAATTGATGTGCCGACCGCGCCACGAGCCCGAGAATCGAGCTGGCGCAGATCAGCGTCGGAAACAACGCAAACAGGAAATAAAACCCCAGTTCAGCCGCCCACCCAAATACCCGGTCTTCAAAAAGCCCTCGCCAAACTCGCTTAACTACTCTGTTATAGGGAATATCTTTCAGGTCCCAGAATGACATGAGCGGCGACCGGAAAACTGTCTCCCAGACCCGCCGCTCATGCCGCGGCAGCGTCTTATTCAGGTTGGGTACCGCACCCGGGACTTGTTCAGCTGAGCCCATCGATATCCACCTGCCCCTACATCACGTTTTGATGCCTCATCCTGAGTACCCGTTCGAGCCCGCTTTACTCTGGCTAGCCCGTCCAATCCCCGTCTTTCACTGAGCAAACACCTACAAAGCGCGTGCATCCAAACCCCCGATGGTGTGTTCAGCCGGTAGTGCACGGAATTCTTTCCCTTCCCTCATTCGGATTGCTGCTTTGCTCTGCCTTTTACTTCTCAGCCGTATCGCCTCGCGAGTGCCCTCCGCACTCGCACAAGCCCCCTCTACGCAGTCCGCCGAGGCCAAAAAGACCCCACAGGACTCGAATACTCCGCCTGCTGAACAGATCCTTTCGTCTTATGAAGGACAGGCGGTCACTTCCGTCGAGATTGCTGGCCGCCCCGACCTCAAGACCTCCGACTTCGGGAAGAAGTTTGCTCAAAAAGAGGGCCAGCCCTTCGCTCGCGAGAAGGTCAACGCCACGGCAGCCGCTCTCAAGTCGACTGGCCAGTTCCAGAACGTCCGCGTTCAGGTCGAGCCCTTGTCGAACGGACTTCGCGTCCTGTTCATTCTCGACCCGGCCGTCTACTACGGCATCTTCCAGTTCCCCGGCGCCGAGCGTTTCGCCTACTCTCGTCTCATCCAGGTCTCAAACTACACCTCTCAGGCTCCCTACGACGCCGCCACGATCGAACAGGATCGCCAGCGTCTCCTCCGCTTCTTTCGCCAGGAGGGCTACTTCAAAGCCAACGTCACCACCAGCCTTCAGATTGACGCGAAACACGGCATCGTTAACGTAGTCTTCCGTTCCGACCTCGGCAAGAAAGCCAAGTTTGGTGACGTAAACATCACCGGTGTCGGTCCGGCGCAACAGAAAGAACTGCACGACCAGGTCACCGGCACCCTTGCGCGTTTTCGCGGGGCCGCCGTTCGCCGTGGCAAAACCTACAAGCGAACAACGCTGAATAAAGCCACCACCCGTCTCGAGTCACATCTCCAGAAGAAGGGCTTCCTCTCCGCCCAGGTCAAGCTTTCGGGCGCTGAATTCCATGCCGACACAAACCGCGCCGACATTCAATTCAACGCAGCTCCGGGAACCAAAACCAAGGTCCAGATCCAGGGCGCACACCTCTGGCCCTGGACAAAGAAGACACTCCTCCCCGTTTACCAGGGCGTAGGAGTTGATCCCGAAACCGTTCAGGAAGGAGAGCAGGCCCTCAGCTCTTATTACCAGAAGAAGGGCTACTTCGATATCAAAGTCTCCTCTGAGATTACCGGCGACGATCAGCTCCGCACAGTCCTCTATCGCGTTGCGAAAGGCAAAAAACACAGCGTCACCGACGTGCACCTCACCGGCGAGCAGCAACTCAAAGCCGACGACCTCACTCCGCACATTGCCGTCCAGAAAAAACACTTCCTCTCCCACGGCCAGTTCAGCGATCAGCTCGTTCGCGCCAGCATCAAAAACCTCAAGGGCGTATATCAATCCCAAGGCTTCAGCAGCGTTCAAGTCACGTCCAACGTCATCAACCATGGCGGCGATATCGAAGTCACCTTCCACGTCACAGAAGGTCCGCGTGACATCGTAAGCTCCCTGGCCATCCAGGGCGCCAACACATTTCCGGAAGCGCAGTTCGCTCCCAAAGGTCTCAAGCTCGCAGAAGGCCAGCCCTATTCCCAGGCCAAGGTTCAGTCCGATCGTGCGGGCATCATGGCCAACTACTTCAAGGCCGGCTACCTCACCGCCAGCTTCCGCGAGACTGCCGCACAAGCCTCCAAAAACGATCCCCATCACATCAACGTCATTTATCACATCTACGAAGGCCCTCGCGTCTTCACCGGAGAAGTCCTAACCCTCGGCCGCAACTACACACGCCAGCGTCTCATCGATCAGGACGTGAATGTCCTCAGGCCCGATCAGCCTCTCACTGAAACAAACCTCCTTACCGCCGGCAGCAGTCTCTACGATCACACTGGAGTCTTCGATTGGGCAGAAGTCGATCCCAAACGCCAGATCACTACTCAGACCAGCGAAGACGTGCTCGTTAAGGTTCATGAAGCGAAACGCAACGACTTCACATACGGCTTCGGTTTCGAACTCATCAATCGCGGTGGCAGCATACCCTCCGGGACTGCCGCTGTCCCGAGTCTCCCCCCTGTCGGCCTCCCGTCAAATTTCAAGACCAGCCAGAACACCTTTTACGGCCCTCGCGGTTCCTTCCAGTACACAAGAAACAACTTTCGCGGCAAAGGCGAAACTCTCACCTTCACCGCCTTCGCCGGCCGCCTCGATCAACGCCTCGGCCTCTTCTACATCAATCCCAACTTCCGCTGGACATCCTGGAAATCGACTTTTTCTTTCACTGGCGAGCGCAACGAGCAGAACCCAATCTTCTCTTCTCAGCAGGAAGTTGGCAGCTGGCAGGTCCAGCGGTTCATCGACGGCGCAAAACACAACCTCTTCTTCGTTCGCTACAGCTTCAGCAAAACCAACCTCACTCGTATCGAAATCCCGGACCTCGTTCCCGTCGAAGATCGGAACGTCCGTCTCTCCGGCTTCGGCGCAAATCTCACTCGCGATTCACGCGACAACGTTCTCGACGCACACAAAGGCGTCCTCAATTCCATCGAAGTCGATCTCAACTCCACCAAGCTCGGTTCCAGCGTCAACTTCGCCAAGCTCACCACCCAGGCTGCGATTTATCGTCAGAAGGTTCACGACATCGTCTGGGCCGGAAGCATACGCGTCGGCCTCGCTCAGCCCTTTTCTGATAGCCGCGTCCCGCTCAGCGAACGCTTTTTCACCGGTGGTGGAGATTCCCTTCGCGGTTTTCCCCTCGATGGCGCCGGCCCTCAGCGAAACATTTTCGTCTGTAGTTCAAACGAGACCGCCCCCAATTGCCCGCAGATCAACGTTCCCCGTGGCGGCAACGAGCAACTCATCATCAATGCCGAGGCTCGCATCCCCCTGCCCATCAAGAAAGGCCTCAGCATCGTTCCTTTCTACGACGGCGGAAATGTATTCCCCAACATCGGATTTCACGACTTCACATCGCTCTACTCCAACAACGTAGGCATCGGCCTGCGCTATTCCACGCCGGTCGGGCCCATCCGAGTCGATCTCGGACATAACCTCAATCCCGTTCCCGGCGTGAAATCGACGCAGTACTTCATCAGCATCGGCCAGGCATTCTAGGAGTATTCCCGTGGCTCTCCTTCATCATCCATCCGACAACGAACAACGGCCTGCACACCCCACTCATCATCGCCTTCTCTCCATCGCGAAGTTCATTGGTGCAGTCATCGTCTTCCCCATCATCTTCGGCTTCATCATCGCGATGTTCCTGCTCAACAGCTCGCACGGCCACGCGTACCTCCTTGGCCAGATACAGGACCAGGCCACCAAAGCGCTCAACACCGGTGTTCACCTCCAGAACTTCAAGCTCAATCTCTCCAATCTGAGCGTCGACCTTTACGGCCTCAAGGTAGACGGAGCCAGCCCCCACACCAATCCCCCTCTCCTTCAGGTACAGCACGCACAGGCGGGTGTTCGCGTCGTTTCGGTCGTCGGAGCCAAGTGGTACTTCGATAGCATCCGCATCGACAACCCCGTAGTGCAGATCTACGTCGACAAAAATGGCGTCTCCAATCTCCCCACCCTCAAGAAGAGCAACTCCAATAGCAACACCTCCATCTTCGACCTCGGCATCCGCCACGCCGTCCTCACTAACGGAGTCGTCCTCTACAACAGCCAGCCCAGCGCCATCACCGCTGACCTGAACGACCTCCAGTTCAACGCCACCTTCGATCCCGGCCCCAAACGCTACTCCGGCACTCTCAGTTACTCGAACGGACAGCTCAACTACGCCGGCAGCCAGGCCCCGGCGCACACCCTCCACGTCCAGTTCGACGCCGATCCCAACACCGCCCACCTCTCCTCCGCCAAAATCGCCATGGGGGATTCGAACGTCGCTCTCATCGCCACTCTCAGCAACTACGGCAATCCCTACTTACAGGCGCAATATAACGCCACTGTCGACGGCCAGACCTTCGCCAATTTCCTCCACAACCCATCCATCCCTGCCGGACTCGTCGTCGTCTCCGGAACGGCGCAATTTCAGTCCTCCCCCAATCGCCCCCTGCTCCAATTGCTCGTCGTGAACGGGGACCTTCGCAGCCAACAGCTCGTAGCCAAAACTCCAACCGTGCGCGCCGAAGTATCCAACATCGCCGCTCACTATTCCCTCGCGAATGGCGACGCTACCCTGCGCGATTTCCGCGCCAGCCTCCTCGGCGGCGAAATCACCGCTCAGGGCACCATGAAGAGTATCGGGACCGATTCCGCGCGGAACAACTTCAGCGCTGCAATCCGCAACATCTCCCTCGCCCAGGCAAAGCGCATAACCGGAAAGTCCGCATCCACCGGACCCGTCGAAGTGGCCGGATCTCTCAACGGCACCGCTAATGCCTCCTGGGGTAAGACCATCAACGACCTCGTGGCAAAAGCCGATGCCACCGTCAACGCAAATGTATCCAATTCGCAACAGGCTCACATCATCAACGCTTCAGCGGCCCCAGCTACGACGCCGAATCCCAACCCGGTAACCGTGAACGGCGCTCTCCACGCCACCTACAACGGCGCCAACCAGCAGCTCGCCGTAACCCGCAGCTTCTTCCGCACCCCTCAAACCAACATCGACCTCAACGGCACCGTCAGCAAAAACTCCAGCCTGAAAATTCAACTCCAGGCCAAAGACCTTCGCGAACTCGAGACCATCGCCGATCTCTTCCGCACGCCCACTGCCGGCCAGCCCGCTCCGCAGCCGCTCGGACTCGCCGGCACCGCAACCTTCAACGGCGTAGTCCGCGGATCGACCTCCGCACCGCACCTCACCGGTAAACTCGAGGCAAACAATCTCCAAGTCCATGGCTCGACTTGGAAGCTCATCCGCACCAACGTCGATGCCAGCCCTTCGCGCGTCGGCTTACAGAACGCTGAACTCGTTCCCGCATCACAAGGTCACATCGCCCTCAATGCCAGCGCTCAACTGCGCAAGTGGTCATTCGAGAAAACCAGCCCCGTACAAGTCCAGCTCAACGCCTCGCAACTCGACATCAGCGAACTCGCTAAAATCGCCGGTCAGCAGGCGCCCATCACCGGAACACTAGCCGCCAACGTCAACATGCACGGCAGCGTGCAGAACCCCATCGGGAACGGCAACGTAACACTGGCCAAGGCCGCAGCCTACGGCGAACCTCTCAACACTGCGAAGATCACCTTTGACGGCAGCGGTGACGAAGCCCACGCCAATCTCGACCTTGCGGCTGCCGCCGGCAACATCAACGGCAAAGTAACCGTCAGCCCCAATCGCAAAACCTACACCGCTGAGCTCACCTCATCCGGCATTCACCTCGACAAGATTCAACAGCTCCAATCCTCCAGCGCGAAACCCACCGGGGTCGTCGCAATCCGCGCGAAAGGCCAGGGCACCTTCGACAACCCCGGCCTCGACGCCACCATCGAGATCCCCACCCTCACCGTTCAGAAGCAGACCATCTCCGACATTCGTCTTCATGCCAACGTCGCCAACCATCTCGCCATCGCCCAGCTCACTTCGTCAGCCGTAAACACCGCAATCAAAGCCAACGCAAAAATCGTTCTCACCGGCGACTATCCTGCTGACGCCACATTCGACACCCAGGGCATTCCTCTCGCGCCCATACTCGCCGTCTACGCACCCGACCAGGCGGGCAACTTCTCTGGCCAGACCGAACTTCACGCCACCCTTCACGGCCCGCTTAAGAACAAAAAGCTCCTCGAAGCTCACGCAACCATCCCCGTTCTCAAGCTCGCCTACGGCAGCGACATCCAACTCGCCGCGACAGCGCCCATCAAGGTCGATTACAAAGACGGAATCGTAGACGTGCAGCGCTCCGCAATCAAAGGCACAGGCACCGACATTCAATTCCAGGGCCACGTCCCCACCACGGGCAACGCGCCCATGTCCGTATTGCTTCTCGGCTCGCTCGATCTCCACATCGCGCAGCTCTTCGATCCTGATCTCCGCACCGGGGGTCAGATCAAGTTCAACGTCAACTCTTACGGCGCCACGCACGCCCCGGGCGTCGAAGGCACCATCGACATCGTCAACGCCTCCTTCGCCTCTCCTGACCTACCCGTCGGTCTTCAAAATGCCAACGGCACGCTCGCTCTTACAAAAGATCGCCTCAATATCACCAGCTTCCAGGGACAGGTCGGGGGCGGCACGCTCGCCGCACAGGGCGGAGTCGCGCTACGTCCCTCTATTCAGTTCGACATGGGTCTAAGCGCGCGCGGCATCCGCCTGCTCTACCCCCAGGGAATGCGCGAGTCCATAGGTGCCAATCTTCGACTGACCGGAACCACCGACGCTGCGCTCCTCGGCGGCACAATCAATCTCGCGAACGTCTCGTTCACTCCGGGATTCGATCTCTCCAACTTCATCGGTCAGTTCTCCAACGGTGTCGAAGCTCCGCCGACGAAGGGCTTCGCTCAGAATCTCGGCCTTAATCTTTCGGTCCACTCATCCAACGCCGTCAATCTCGTCAGCCGCACTCTCAGCGTCGGCGGCACTGCCAACCTCCAGGTCCGCGGCACCGCTGCCGAACCCGTCATCCTCGGCCGCGTCAACCTCAGCGGTGGCGACATCATCCTCAACGGCAACCGCTATCTCCTCACCGGTGGAACCATCCAGTTTGTCAACCCAACAATGACGCAGCCCGTCGTCAATCTCACCGTCACCACCACCATCAAGCAGTACGAAATCAGCCTCCGTTTCGAAGGCCCCGTCGATCAGCTCCGCACCCAATACACCGCCAACCCCGCGCTGCCGCAGGCCGACATCATCCACCTCCTCGCATTTGGACAAACAACCGAAGCCAGCGCAATGGACGCCACGCCCGCAAACCAGGCCGCGGAAACACTCGTAGCCAATCAGGTATCCAGCCAGGTCACCAGCCGAATCTCCAAGGTCGCCGGAATCTCACAGCTTTCAGTCAATCCAGTTCTGGCCAACGGCAGCGGTCAGAACGCCGGCGCCAACATCACCATCCAGCAGCGCGTCACCGGAAATCTCTTCATCACCTTCTCCAGCAACGTCACCACAACCCAGGGCCAGACCATCCAGGGCCAGTATCAGGTCACGCCCAGCGTGGCCGTTAGCGCCACCCGCGATCCTAACGGAGGCTTCGCCGTCGACGCCCTCATCAAGAAGAGCAAATAAACTCGCACGCAGCAAGCCCCGATCACGCAGATCGGGGCTTCAGTTGAAAAGGCTCGTTTACCTGCCTGTCCCCACTTTAATTGTTCCCGGCCCTACATTTCTTGGGTTCGGAGCGCCACAGTTCTGACCGCTTCCCACAGAAGAATAGTGAATGGTCGTAGTAGAGATCGCGGTGCCTGTATATGGGCTGCTCGGGCTTCCTGCAACTCCGACGGGGAGCGGAGGATTGAACGCATTCGCATTTCCAGAGCTGATACAGAACTTCTCGGGCGTGCGGTAGTTGATCGTCAGACTGTCGCCTACCTGCATCTCCACGCCGGGATTGCCTGGGATCGTAATTTCGTAGCTTGCCATTCTCGCAGTCCTTTCAGGGAAGTTGAACAGAAGTTGATGTTTCCACGCCTTCAATGCGCGTGGGCTCACAAAAGATCACTTCAGCAAAACCTTGATGGCCGGATCGCTGAGAAGGCCCTGCAGCTCCGGATCATCCGCGAACTGCTCCTTCGTAAGCCCTTTCTGAAACGCCTTGGTGGCGTACGAAATGGCCTGCTTCCGGTCTCCGATGTTCTCACAAACGTCTACGGCGATTTGCAGAATCTCAGCACTGTCAGGTGCCAGCGCCAGCGCAGTCCTCAAGTTCGCGAGTGCTTTCTCGCGCTCATGCTCGAGAGCATACACATCTGCCAGCCTTGCGAATGCTGAGGCATCTCGCGGATGCAGCTCCACGGCTTGCTCCAGCAGGCTCAGCTCTCGCTTACGCGCAGCGGCTGCCTTCTCCGGTTCCTTCAGCCATTCGTAATCGATTCGGAGGTTCGCCCATACGATATAGCTTTCGCTGTTCATCTCAAGAGCCTTCTGCGTCATCTCAGAAGCCTGTTGATACTTGTCCTGCCTGTCATATAACGCACCCAGGTTCGCATAAGTCGGGAAACTC
>Ga0068856_100004747_pt1 | contig 13490 bp, 14 predicted proteins | sample KBSCornC62_FD_66595 | JGI IMG/M metagenome (GOLD analysis project Ga0068856, IMG submission 66595) | Corn rhizosphere microbial communities from Kellogg Biological Station, Michigan, USA - KBS Corn C6-2 | ecosystem: Host-associated > Plants > Roots > Rhizosphere > Soil ...
CGTTGCCGAGAGTTTGGCGACCACCGCGCTGAACGGATTTTTGCTGTAATCACGAACGGAGAACTCCAGAATTTCAGAAGAAGGATCTTCCAGAGGAGCGGCAGCCGCGAAGTGCTCCTGCTGGGCACTGCTGTCGAGCCCGCGCAATACGCCTGCCATACCGCCGCCAATATTAAATACATAGCTTGTTCCATCCAGCGGCCGCCGATCGTGTGCTTCTGCCAGCGCTTCCAAGTTTTGTTTTAGTTTACGATACCGCCACAGCGCGGTCTGGGCCTCCGGCTTGGGGCCATCTTTGATAAGATGCTCTAAATCTAGCGCGAGGAAGCCATCAACGATGTCGTTCGCGTGCCGATGCGCTAGGTTGCCTAGGTTGCTGCTCCAGCCCATTCTGCCATCGCCGCCGGGCGTTATTTGGAGGTGGAATGGCCGCAGACTGCCATGGCCGGTAAGCTGTGGCTCGCGCAGGCTAGCCCGGTCATGGTATGCATGAATCCGGGCAATCACTCCGGCGCCTTCACGCGTTTGGGTGGCGACAATATGCTGCCCAAACAGAGTAGGCCTGGGCAGAAAGTAGGCAGCTGCCCGCACTCCCACCCCAATGGCGCGGTCCCGCAATCCCAAAGGTTGCTGGGTGTTGTACGCCGGCCGATTAACTTGCCATACTGTGTTGTCGGCCCCAGTAAAGCGAGGTACTGAGTCAGGCATAGCAGCCTCTGTCAGACGGAATCGTCCGTAATAATCCAGCTGCAATCCATGCTTTAGAACTTCACGCGCAACATTACTCATCCTGTTGTAATAGCATAGATATGCACTCATAGCAAACATATGCTTTTTATACATGTCTTAATTGCCAAAGAGTATGGATGGCTGAATGCTATAATAAATCTGCACTACGGGGTTGTAGCTCAGCTGGCTAGAGCGCGGCATTCACATTGCCGAAGTCGGGGGTTCGAGTCCCTCCAGCCCCACCAAATCACGAAATTTACAAGAGATCGCCAGTTAATATGCACACACTCATTATCTATATCGCCAAATACCTTATCATTGTGCCAGCGCTGGCATGGGTTGCGGTACTGTGGTGGCTGCCTAAGAAACAGCGCCTGTCATTTGTGGTGCATACCGCAATTGCAGGTGTTTTTGCACTCGTACTCATTAAGCTCGGCACTACGCTGTACCATGACCCGCGGCCATTTGTACGTGACGGGGTCCATCCGTATTTTGCAAGCTCCAATGACAATGGCTTTCCATCTGACCACACAGCTGCCAGCAGCCTTGTGGCGTTTCTGGTGCTGCGCTTTCGGCGCAACATTGGGCTTCTGCTCATTGCAGTAGCGCTGCTAATCGGCACCGCACGGGTAATTAGTGGTGTGCATCATGGAATTGATATCGCCGGCGGCTTGGTGTTTGCCGCCCTTGCCGTACTAGTGGCCTGGCCGCTCGAGCAGCAAGTGACGAAGCAGTTAGTAAAGCGCCTTAGTAAACAGTAAGCGAGTTATTGCCTACATTCCCGGCAGCATCGTAGGCTTTGATAGCTATGGTGTGGGCGGTAGCGCTGCCTGAGCCTTTCTTGCCGCCGCCCTTGAGGCTGAGCGTATAGGTGAGGCTAGACTTGCTTGTCGAGGTAGTCAGTTTGTTGTCAACGTAGAGTTCCATCTTGGTTACCCCTACATTGTCTGTAGCAGTCGCTGCAACGTTGAACTTCGTGCCCGTAGCACCGCTTATAGGACTAGTAATGGACACACTCGGTGCGGAGGTGTCTGGAGGTGGCGCAGGTGCGCTGAAGTCAACAAATGCATTGGCCGTGGAGGGGTCAGTGTAGCTCCCTAGGTTCGTAGCATTGGCGTTCGATAGGGTGACACTAGTACTGCTGCTGCCCGCTAGGGCCGTGAAGTTTAGCGTAGCTATCAAGGAGTCGGTATTTACACTAGCAGCGCCGATGCCAACACTATAGGCCAGTACAATGCTGCCGGTCGTGCTAGTCTGCTGCAGAGTATCGGTGAAAGGGCTGCCCGTATTGCTGACGGAGACAAACTGGAGTTTGGTCGGGTCGTATGTGACTGTTGCCTGCACGGCGTCCACGTTGCCGCCGGGGTTAATGCGCAGGCTAAGCGCAACCGGTTTCCCTTGCACTACGTTGGTCGTGGCTGGCGACAAGTAGATAGAACCGGTAGAAGCAAAACTGCGCACGAGTGCGTACGAACCCACTATCCCCACTAGCAAAACAGCAAGAATAACCTGCAAGCGGCTGAGCCGAAATCTTTTGGTGGCTGGAGTATTTTTTTTGACTTTTGAAGCGGAGGTTTTCTTGGAGGCTGGCATGCCGATTCCTTCTGTTAGACAAGCATAAGCAAAGAATACCACACCCGTACGTCATCAATGGCATAGTATCTGGGGTACAATGGATGTATGCCTATAAATGATACCTGCCCGTTTTGTAATGTTTCGTCGAGAGTGCTCAAAGAAAATGCCTTAGCCCAAGTGTTCCTCAGCAACCCGCGCAAAGTACCGGGTCATTTCCTGGTAACCCCCAAGCGGCACGTCGAGCAGCCATGGGAACTCAAGCCCGAGGAACTGCAGGCGATTTTCGAACTTATCTTCTTTGTGGAGCAAAAAATCATCGGCAAATTGGGCGAAGGCGCGAACATCCGGCAAAACTACCTGCCGTTCGTGAAGCAAGGGCAGGTTAAGGTTAATCATGTGCATTTCCATGTTATCCCGCGCTCCCAAGGCGACTACCTGTACAAAGTTGCTGAGCAGTACGAAGACGGCCTGTTTGCCGAGCTTGACCCGCTCGAGCACGACGAGGTCGCCAAACTGCTGGACGAGTGATATACTAACAGGGATGAAAGCTCTATACGAATCTGTGATGCGCATGATGCCCAGCAGGGCATAGATTCTCCTTGGCTTATTTTCTCTTTATTAGCTAAACAGGTACACTAGAAATCATGACTAATTATTATGTAACGACCTCTATTCCGTATGTAAATGGCGAGCCGCACATCGGCTTTGCTATGGAGCTATTGCAGGCCGATGTTCTGGCGCGCTACGCCCGGCAGCAAGGCAGCAACGCCATCTTCAGTACTGGTACCGACGAACATGGCGGCAAAATTGCCGAGAAAGCTGCCGAGCTCAAGCTCACCCCCCAGCAGCTGACCGACCAAATGAGCCAGAAATTCCGCGATCTTGCCACGCTGCTGAATGCCAGTAACGACCGCTTTGTCCGCACGACCGATAAGCCACACGAACAGCGGGCCCAACTGATCTGGAAGGCACTGGCAAAAGACATTTACAAAGGCAAATACACTGGCTGGTACTGCACTGGCGACGAAGCGTTCTTTACGGAGACAGAGGTCAAAGCCAATAACGGCGTGTGCCCCAACCATAACCGTCCCTACGAGAAAATTGAGGAGGAAAACTACTTCTTCCCACTCAGCAAGTACACCAAGCCCGTCCAGGAGGCGATAGAATCCGGCCGGCTAGAGATCGTGCCCGAAACGCGCCGCAACGAAATCCTCAGCGTCATCAAATCCGGTCTGGATGACATCAGCGTCAGCCGCCCCAAGGACAAAATTAGCTGGGGCATTCCGGTGCCAGGCGATAAAACTCAGGTCATGTATGTCTGGTTCGAGGCGCTCATGAACTACCTGACGGTAGTTGGGTATCCGGAACACGACGATTTTAAGAACTTTTGGCCTCCAGACGTCCAGATAGTGGGTAAGGACATCATCCGCTTTCACGCTGCTATTTGGCCGGCAATGCTGCTCGGCTTAGGTGTCGAACTGCCCAAGAAGCTGTATGTCCACGGCTTCATCACCGTAGAGGGCAAAAAGATGAGCAAATCGCTGGGGAACGTTATCGCCCCTAAGGACATCGTGCAAAAATACGGTGTGGATGCGTTCAGGTACTATTTCCTCCGGCATATTCCCAGCTACGGCGATGGAGATTTCAAGCAAGAAGCCTTCAATAACGCGTACAATAACGAACTTGCGAACGAGCTGGGCAATGCCGTTCAGCGCACCGCCGCAATGCTGCTCAAGTATCAAAACGGTCTGATTGGCGACACGCCAGACCCGGAGCACGACACGCGCCAATACCATGAGGCACTGGCGCGCTGCCAGTTCGACCGCGCGCTGGATGAAGTTTGGGAGCAAGTCCGAGGGCTCAACCAATACATCGATGTCGAAAAGCCCTGGGTGATTGCCAAAGAGGGCGATGAGGACCACTTGCGCGAAGTCTTGGCATATCAAGTGAGCTGCCTGCTGGAAATTGCTGATCTACTTCAGCCGTTTCTACCTGACACGGCCGCCAAAATACATAACATGTTCATCGAAGGCATCGTCCGCCCGGTAGAGGGCACACTCTTCCCCCGCCTCGATACACCGGCTAAAACCGAAAGCTAAACCATGGCAGACGTAAGCCTGTTTGATACGCACTGTCATATTCACGAGGCTGCTCAAAAGACGACGCCGGTCTACGATAAATGGCACGAAAGAGGTGATGTAGATCCCGAAAAAATGCTGGCCGATGCCCAAGAGGCGGGCGTCGACCGCATTTTGTGCGTTGGGACGACCATGCCAGATAGCCAACAGGCTATTGAGTTTGTGAAAGACCGCGAAAACATGTGGGCCAGCATTGGCATACATCCTCACGAGGCAGCAGACGCCCTCCAAAAAGGGCATCTGAACGCATTTGCAGCCCTTGTAGGTGGTCATAAGGTAGTGGCAGTGGGTGAGTGCGGTCTAGATTACTTCTATAACCACTCGCCAAAAGAAGAGCAGATTAAGGTACTGCGGTTCCAGATAGAGCTAGCGCTGGAGCATAACCTGCCGCTAACGTTTCATGTGCGCGAGGCATTTGATGATTTTTGGCCAATCTTCGAGAGCTACAAAGGCATTCGAGGTATTCTCCACAGCTACACCGATTCTATGGCTAACCTAGAACGGGCGCTTGGGCATGGGTTGTACATAGGCGTAAACGGTATCGTTACGTTTGCCAAAGATCCGCAGCAGCAGGCTATGTATGATGCCATTCCGCTTGACGCTTTACTCCTTGAAACCGATGCGCCCTTCTTGACTCCTGTCCCTTATCGTGGTACAATCTGTGAGCCCAAACATGTACGCGTGACCGCTGAATTCGTTGCGAACCGGCGAGAGCAAAGCCTCGAACAAATAACTGCGGCCACGACCATGAATGCCAAACAACTGTTTGACGTGGCATAAGAGACGATACGACTATGAGCACGAAATTTCCATTATTTGGCTTAAACATGGCTGGCGATCGACAGGGTGCCCAGCCGGAAGAGCGCGCTGATGTACAGCGCGGCGTTTCTGAACGCCTGCACGTTGGTTATCAGGCCTCTGTATATGCCGAAGAAGCCTTATTCCGCCAGCTGGACCCTAAGCCGTCCAATTCGTACAATTCTGCCGAAAAATTATTCCAGCCAAAGTGGGTGCCGGACGGTATTACAGAAAATACAGTCAAACTGCCGCCGCAAGCGGAACCCGAGGCACAGACCGTCAATCAGGCAGCTCCCGTCCTAGATTCCTCCACCCCACTCGAGAACATGCCCGCCTCCAGCGAGCGGCAGCGCAGCGGGGAAGAAGAGATGAACCGTCAGGAGCACATTGACCGTATACAGGCCGAACTTGCCAAAATTCGGGAGGAGCAGCAATGAACCTCTTAGGCTACGTATCGCAAAAGAAGCAGAGCCGCCAGGTCGCCCTGCAAAAGTCTTTGCTGCATTTCGAGGCGCGTATCGGCGGGCAGTTGTTTGGTCCCATCCCTAAGGGTCATCGCCGTGAATTTTTCTGCCTCGATGAGCGTACTTGGGTATGGCATGAGGAATGGGATGACCCGCAAACCGGGAAGCACCGCATTCTTACCACCCGCTATGATGTCCGCCCTGATGGTGTGTTGAAGTCGCAAGGGAGTAATTCGTACCAGCGGCTCAGCGACGCAGAGGCCCAGAATTTGCTGCGCGCAGTGCGCCAGTACCGTGAAGTTGTGCTGCCGCAGCTCCAAAAAATGATTGCCACCTAAAGGAACGCCTGCCTTGCAGTACATTTCGGGTGAAAGATTCCGCTCCTCGCTCCACCGTACGGATCGGAACGCTTACATTCCGGTGCTCGTCTTTCGTCCCAAACTGCACTACAATGCAAGCGTTCCTACAGAATTATGAATACGACCATGAGTACTATCTATTTGGACTATGCTGCTGCCACTCCTGTTGATCCGCAGGTGCTGGAGGCAATGGAGCCGTTTTTTGTAGAACAGTTTTATAACCCCTCGGCCACCTACCAGGCCGCGCGTGGTGTTGCGGCCGAGCTAAAGCAAGCCCGGGCAACAGTAGCGCACTGGCTCGGTGCGCGGGCTAACGAAATAATCTTTACCGCAGGCGGTACGGAGGCTAACAACCTGGCCATTGACGGGATATTGCGGCAATATCCAAATGGAAATGTAGTGGTAAGCGCCATTGAGCACGAGTCCGTACTCGCCCCTGCCCACCAGTTTGATTGCCGTGAGGTGTCCGTCGGTGCCGATGGCTTGCTGAACCTGGCTGCACTGGAAAACGCTATCGATGAAAACACCGTGCTGGTGAGTATTATGTATGCCAATAACGAAGTCGGCACCGTCCAGCCCCTTAAAGAAGTAGCGCAGATCATTGCCCGTAAACGAACGGCCCGGAAGAGTAAACTGCCCCTGTATGTACATACTGATGCCTGTCAGGCTGCAAACTACCTGGATCTGCATGTCTCACGCCTCGGCGTGGACATGCTGACACTCAATGGCGGCAAGATCTACGGCCCCAAGCAAAGCGGCGTGCTCTATGTGGGGGCACACGTGAAACTGCAGCCGCAAATCCTGGGGGGCGGCCAGGAACGCAATCTGCGCAGCGGTACCGAGAATGTCGCCCAAAGTGTGGGCCTCGCCAAGGCGCTGGATCTTGCCCAGAGCATGCGTCACGAGGAGTCCGCGCGCTTAAGCAAACTCCAGCAGGTATTTATTGAAAAACTAGAAGCGGTGCCCGGTGTGATTATTAACGGCTCACGCAAGAAACGCCTGCCCAACAACGTGCATATTACCATCGAGGGCAGCGATAACGAGCGAGTCCTGGTGCAGCTGGACGAAGCAGGTATCCTGGCTGCCGCGGGCTCGGCCTGCAGTGCCAGCAATGAAGAACCGTCGCACGTCCTGCGCGCCATGGGCATTAGTGACCGCGATGCCCAAGCATCGCTTCGCTTTACCATGGGCCGCCAAACTACTCTAGAAGCCGTCACAAAAACGGCCGCCACCCTCCAGCAGCTTATCGCACGAAAATAGCGCTGGCATGCGCTATACTTGAGCATAAGATGCTAACGTTTAAGCGCAGTCTCGCGGTCATAAGTTGCCTGCTCCTACTGATGATGCCATCGGTGGCTAGTGCAGCCACAAAAACCCCCAGTAAATCCAGCCCTACCACCACCACCGATACCGGCACGAATGGGTCTACCAGCCAGTCAGTGACACAGGGATATGCTGCCGATACCACAACCCAAAAGGGGATGATTGTCTCCTTGGATCCTAAGAACTCCAGCAAAGTACTGCCGCTCACAACCGACAACGCCGACCACATGCTCGGGGTAGTAGTTGCGGCCAACGACGCTACTGTTACGCTCTCCGAGGACAGCAACAATGGCCAAGTGTTCGTCGCCTCGTTTGGGCGCTATGATGTGCTGGTCAGCACCCAGAACGGTCCCATTAAAGCCGGTGACTACATCACTATCTCTTCGCTGGCAGGCATCGGCATGAAAGTTGATACGTCGCAGCCAGTGGTGTTAGGGCGAGCGCAGGCCAGCTTCACGGGCACAGGTGCGGTGGATGGCACCACGCAGCTTAAGACCACGAACGGCACGCAGGTAACGGTGGCACTGGGGCGTATTCCGGTGGATGTAAGTATCTCGCACAACCCCCTGCAGGAAAGCGTCGATAAAGGGCTGCCTACCTTCCTTAAGAAGGCCAGTGAACAGATCGCAGGCCGCCAGGTAGGCACGGCCCGCGTCTATATCGGACTGAGTGTGCTGATCGTAACGAGCCTCATTGCAGGTGCCATGCTGTATTCGGGCATCCGCGGCGGCCTTATTGCTATCGGCCGTAACCCACTGGCCAAAAAGCAGATTGTGGGCGGCATCTTCCGGGTAGTGTTATCAGGGGTGATTGTTTTTCTTCTCGGCATCTTTGGCGTATATTTGATCCTGAAGCTCTAGCATAAGCGCTTCCAGGCAAACTGCCCCTGTTAACCTCCTGTGGATAGCGGCCCACAAAATATTATGAATTTTTGGTGGTAGATTATAGAATATAAGGGTAAGCACTTTTGAGTACGATTAGGCTGCTCACTACTCTAGTCGATACTGCAATATGGTGGGAAAGATATAAACAATGTCAATCTGGTGGCTCATAACGATCCTCGGCGCTTTAGGGGCTAGTGGTATTGGGTTCATCTGGCTTATCGTGCATGTCAACAAGGGCAATGGCGCGAATCAAGTGCAAGCTGACCTGCTAGATAGCAGTGCCCAAAATGTCGAGCACATCTTCAACGAAGAGTTCCGCGAGGAGCTTAAAAACCGCGGCCGCCTCCACTTCGAGAAAATTATCGGCGAAAACGCCATGTTCCTGCAGCAGGACCTCCGGCTGACGACTTCACAGCTAAACGAGTACATGAAGACCGAGATCACTAAAAAGCTGACTGAAGAATTCGACAAGTACGAGCAGTCCATCATGGACGCCAAGCAGCTGGCTATCGAATCCATTCAGAAGACCAATGCGGCCATTGATGAACAGCGGGCGCTCTTGGGGCAGCAGGTTCAAAAGGAGATTGTCGCCGAGAAGCAGCAGCTGGTGCAGCGGTTTGAGCAGAACATGACGGATATCATTAACCACTACGTGCTGGCGGCCATTGGAAACCAAATAGATCTGAACGACCAGCTGGAATTCATCCTGGCCGATCTGGAAGCAAATAAAAAGGCAATTATCGATGACATCACCAACGGCGCCTGAGCAGCAGAAGTTTGTGGGTCTACCCCTGATGGTAGTAAGCCCGGTTGACCTGGGCCGGCTGCTGCGTGAGCTGGAGACGATTGATAACGGCTTGCTGCAGCAAACTCTCCAGAAGCAGGATCCCAAGCTTCCTAAGACGTCTAAGATGATGGACGAGCTTATTACGCTCAACCACCTGAACCTGCTGGAGAAACCGCAGCGTGAACGTCTAAAGCAATTTCTGCTGGCGGTCAAAGAAAAGGCCCCGCTGCTGCACATGAGCTTTAGCGCCGACCCTTCGGAGGCGTTTATAGAGAAACTGATGAGCTGGATCCGCGAGAACATGCATCCGCTCGCGCTGCTGACAGTAGGGCTGCAGCCAAATATCGGGGCTGGAGCGGTTGTGCGCACCACCAATAAATATTTTGATTTTTCGTTGGCGGCAAACTTCGCTACGCAGCGTGAGCTGCTGATGTCTAAACTGCAGGAAACGACCCGCCCAGCCGCTGCCCAGCCTGTCGCGGCCGTTCCGCAGGAGGCGGCACCGTGAGCACGGGTAACCAGCATTTCGATAAGCTTGTCGCTGCCGGCAACCCCGTTGGTGAAGTGATTGCCGTCGACCGATTCTTATTGAAGGTGCGCGGCCTGCAGCCGTGTGCTATCCATGCGCTGATTATGTTCGAGGACGGCAGCAAGGGGTTCGTGCATCAGATTATGACCGACCATGTAGTGATTCTGCACCTCGGTGCCGACACGCTGCGCACCGGCATGGTAGCGGTAGTGCAGCATCAGGAGCTAGTATGCAAAGTTGGCAAAGATTTTGTAGGACGCGTAGTGACCGTGACTGGTGAGCCGCTGGACGGCAAGGGGCCGATTGCGGCCGACACGGCCTGGCCGGTCTTTAATGTTGCACCGCCGCTTTTTGAGCGCAAGCTCGTCGAGGACCAGGTGGAAAGCGGCGTGACGGCCATCGACGCGCTTTTCCCGATGGTGCGCGGCCAGCGTATGGCGCTCCTGGGCGACAGTAAGTCCGGTAAAAGTACCGTGGTAACCCAGCTAGCCATTAACCAGAAGAACACCGACCAAATCGTGGTCTACTGCCTGATCGCCAAGCGCCGTAGTGACGTCGATACCTTATTGAGCCGCCTTCAGGAAGGTGGTGGCATGGAGAAGTCCATTGTCGTTGTGAGTACGATGTTCGAGTCGCTGATTATGAGCTACATCGCGCCATACGTGGCCTGTGCTATGGCAGAATACCTCTGGCAGAAACTCGACCAAGACGCCATTATTGTCTACGACGACCTTACCAGCCACGCCCACGCCTACCGAGAGGTGGCGCTGCTTTCGGGCGTGAGCCCTGGGCGCGACAGCTACCCCGGTGACATGTTCTATGCGCACTCATCCTTGCTCGAGCGGGCCGGACGGCTCCAGCGCACCGGCAAAACGCTCACTAGTGTGCCGGTAGTACACGCCGCCAACGGTGACATTACCGCGTACCTGCCAACGAACATTATGTCTATTACCGACGGCCAGTGGATTCTCGATATGGGTATCTTCCGCAAAGGTATCCGCCCGGCGCTCAACATTGGTCTATCCGTTACCCGTGCCGGTGGTGTCGGGCACAACAAGCGCCAAAAAGCCCTGGCGGCCGCAACGCTCAAGCTCCTGGCCGACTACCGTCAGGCAGAGGAATTTTCGCACTTCGGTTCCGAGCTGGGCCCGGAGGCCAAACGCGCTCTATCCGTTGGTACTAACATCTTCCAGGTACTCACCCAAAGCCCAACCGAGACGTACTCGCTCATGGAGCAGCAGCTGATGATGGACATCGTGCTCAACCTGGAGGACGGCGCCGAAATTGACATCAATTCCCTAAAGCTCAATGTGCGCGAGGCGGCCAAGAAAGTCACCAAGGACGAAGAATTCGATGCTGTACGCGATGAGCTAAAGAAGAAATGTCTGACCAAAGCTGCCCCAGCGCCAGCTGAGCCAGAGGCACCGGCACCCAAGCCAGTAGACGAAAAGGCGCAAAAGAAGGCTGACAAGGAGCAGGAAAAGCAAGATAAGAAAGATCAAAAGGCCGAAGATAAGGCTGAGGCAGAAGCTGACAAGAAGGCGGCCGCCGATGCAAAAGAAGAAGCCAAGGACGATGCTAAAAAAGAAGAATTAGCGGAGGCGAAGAAGTAGTATGCGCCAGCCGAACGACATCGAACGCGACGAGATTGCCATGGGAACACTGGTAGAGCTAACCAGTGTGTTCGAGGGCATCGCCAGCATGCGCATCGCCCAGACTAAGAACCAGGTGCTCGAAAGCACCAAATTCTTCAATGCTCTCTGGAAGATTTATTCGCAGCTGCGCGTAGACTCACTCTTTGACTTTGGCCGCGACACCAACCACGAGCAGCACGAACTCATCGATAAAGAACTGTATATTGTGATTACTGCCGAAGGCGGCTTTAGCGGCGACATCGACCAAAAGGTGATGCGTCTCATGACCTCGACATATGACAAAGATAAGAACGAAATAATTGTCATCGGCCACCATGGTGCTGTGCAGCTGGCACAGCTAGGCATTAGCTTCAAGAAATACTTTAAGCTCCCTGCCAAGGACAAGAATATCAACGTCACCCCCATAATCCAGGAGGTACAAAAGTACAAGAGCACCAGCGTGTTCTACCAGGAGTACGTATCACTTATGAACCAAGAGGTGAAAAAGATTGAGCTGGGCAACGCCGTGAAGGAACGCGGCGCTGCCAGTGAGGCCGCTGATGAAGTTATTAGCGAAGCCAACTACATCTTCGAGCCCAACAGCTACGCGGTGGCAGCCCACCTAGAGCGCTCTATGATGCAGATCGCCATCAGCCAGCTTATCTTGGACTCCAAGCTGGCCCAGTACGCCAGCCGGTTCCGCGCCATGAGTGCCTCGCACCAGCGGGCCGATGAGTCCAAAGCTGACCTGCACCTGGAGTTCAACCGCTCCCGCCGCGCAATTAAGGATGCACGCCTCAAGGAGATCATTAATGGCCTCAAGAAGAGCCAGGCAGGGGCGGCGAAGGCTTAAGTTATGTCGGGAGTTATTGTTTCACTCAAAGACCTCATCGTGCGTATTCAGTTCGACGAAGATGCGCCGAGTATCAACGAGCTGGTGGTTGTAGACAACCCGGGCAAAACCGAGCTGCTGGTAGACCACCTGGAAGCCGGCGGTGTGGCGTTTTGTCTCAATGTCCGAACCGACCGCTCACTCATGAAGGGCATGACGGTGCAGCGCACACACCACGGCATTGAAATCCCGCTTGGCGAGGTGACGATTGGGCGAATCCAGAATGCGCTGGGTGACTCACTGGATGATCAACCCAAGATAGAAGGGCCGGATATTCAGCGCAAAGATATTATGAAGCTGCCGCCGCGCAATGACAGTTTCCAGGTCGGCACACCGGAAATCCTGGAGACAGGCATCAAGGTCATCGACTTCTTTACGCCGTTCGTGAAGGGCCGCAAGATCGGCGTCATCGGCGGTGCCGGTGTGGGTAAGACTGTGGTGACCATGGAGCTCATTAACAACACGGCCAAGAGCGGCAACAGCCTGTCGTTCTTCGCAGGCATTGGTGAGCGTATCCGTGAAGGTCACGAACTGTGGGATACCCTGCGCGAAAATGACCTGCTCAAGAACACGGTCATGTTCTTTGCACAGATGAATGAAAATCCGGTGCAGCGTTCGCTCATTGGCATTTCGGCAACCGCAGCGGCCGAATATTTCCGCGATGAACAGCACAAGGACATCCTGTTCTTTGCCGACAACATGTTCCGATATATTCAGGCTAGGAACGAGCTGTCGACCATCCTTGACCAAGTGCCGAACGAAGGTGGGTATGAGCCGACTGTATTCTCCGATGTAAAGGTGCTGCAGGACCGTCTAAGTTCCAACCAAAACGGCTCCATTACCGCGGTGCAGACCATCTATGTGCCAGCCGACGACATTTCCGACCCCGCCGTGCAGTTTATTCAACACGAAATGGACTCCATCCTTGTGCTCTCACGTAAAGTGGCCGAGCAGGGTATCCGCCCAGCGGTCGATATCAACCTGTCATCTTCCTCTCTCTTAACACCAGAGATCGTGGGCGAGCGGCACTACCTGCTCAGTGTCCAAGTTATGGCGCTGCTGCAAAAGTATGAATCACTCAAGGGTATCATTGCGATTATTGGTGAAAACGAACTGAGCCCGGCTGACCGCGCCGACTATGCCAAGGCCAAGAAACTCATTAAGAACTTCACCCAAAACATGAACGTGATGACTAAGCACACCGGTGTGCCTGGTGACTTCTTTACGCGTGAACAGACGCTCGACAGCATCGAGGAGATCATAGTCTAATGGCCGTCCGGCAGGATGCCAGTACCGGCGAGCTGGTCGATGACGGCAAGCAAGATGCCTCGGTAGCAGCCAGTACGACCGCAATGCAGGTCAAGGTATATTCGCCGTT
>Ga0068856_100004749_pt1 | contig 13483 bp, 12 predicted proteins | sample KBSCornC62_FD_66595 | JGI IMG/M metagenome (GOLD analysis project Ga0068856, IMG submission 66595) | Corn rhizosphere microbial communities from Kellogg Biological Station, Michigan, USA - KBS Corn C6-2 | ecosystem: Host-associated > Plants > Roots > Rhizosphere > Soil ...
CATCGACGCCACCGCGCCGCTGCCGCCGCACATGCTGCAATCCTGGAACCTGCTTGGCCTAGAGGCCGACCGGTTCGATCCGATCGAGAACGCGCCGGAAGAATAGACCGTCTCAATCCGGGTTGAGGTCGACACCGGCGCGCTGAATGCCGCGCCGGATTCCCATCAGGAACGGCGTGGTGTTTCCGCAGCTTGGCGCCGGCGGTTGCCGGAGGATGGGCGGGATGCTTCGCGTGGTTCCGGCGATGGCCTGAAAGCCGGCGATGAAGCCGGACCGATAGTCGTCGTGCGGGACGTTGCCTTGCTCAACCATGTTTCCCTCCAGCGTGGGCCACTGTGGCGGGACCCTAACATCGGCCGAGGCTGGACAGGGTTGATCGTCTTGCAATCTGCTCGGCGATCACGTCATGGCTGAAGGAATGGCGGCGCCCGGCTTGCGGGCCGGACGCTGAATGTCGGTCAGGATTTTCAGCCCGATCAGGATCAACCAGGGCGCAGTGGTGCCGTAGCTTCGCGCCAGCATCCCGCCGATGATGGTCGCCACCTGCAGCATCACGATGCGGGCGAGCGTGCCGCCGATCGCCGCGCCGACGCCGTCGCTATGCGGGCTCGGAACATCGGCGATCGGTCGCCGCGGCAACAACCGGATGGCGCGCGCAAAATCATCTCGCTTCGGGCTTTGGTAGAAGCCGGCGGCGCCGGCAAGGAAAGTGAACAACAAGGGCTGCCAGGCCCCCGAAGCGATGACGAATTTGGCAGCGAAACTGGTTGGGCCGTGGACGTCGGCGGCGCTGGCGCCGGAAAATACCGCCCACAGGATCAAGAGATGCGCAGCCATGCTGATCGCGACAAAGGGCACGAACAACTGCAGCAGCAGGCGGTTGGTGGCGGCAACCACACGGCCGTTGACGGTCATCTCGCCGAGCAGGCCTTCCGGCAAGATCGCCAGCCGCAACAGCGCCCAGAAGCCGATCACGGCGGTTTCCATCCAGTACAGCATCAGGATCTGGAACATGTCCCAGCCCCAGACCATGACGCCATAGACTTGCAGCATGTTGCCGGCGAAGGCGAGCAAGTTGTGAAGAACGAGAGCAGGGGTCCAGCCCGGCAAATTTTCGGCGGCGGCGGAAACGGCCAAGGACGGTTTCTCCCCGCGATGCCCCGACCGGCCTGCGGCTCCCCTATGGGTAGTCGTAGCGCGGCGGAAGGTTCGAGGTCGCTCTGCTATCTTGCTCATGAGCGGCCGGACCCTTCATCACCGCGCGATCCCGTGCTAGAAGGCTTGCCAACGACGGTCATTCAGCGAGCCGCCGGCGCTTCAAGCCCAATCCGGCGGTCTGCTCGACGACAAGAAAAACAAGAAAACAAGAAAAAATGTCTGGGGAGACGCCGATGATGGATCCAGTCAGACGCACCATACTGACGACAGGTGCTGCGGCGACCGCCATGGCCGCCGCGCCGCGCGTGTTTGCCGAGCAGGCCGGGCAGGGAGGATCCTCGATGAACATGTACGACAAGGGCGACGTTCACATCCGCTTCCAGGAAGCCGGCTCCGGCTTTCCGCTGCTGCTGATCGCGGGCGGCGGATTGAATTCGACCATGGCAGGTTTTACCAGCGAGAACTCGCCGTTCGATCCGGTCGCGGAGTTCAAGGGCGAGTATCGCTGCATCGCTTCCGACCTGCGTAACGCCAATGCCGGCGGCTCGTCGGGGCCGCTCGAGGCCGATCGCCCCTGGGATTCCTACACCGACGATCACCTCGGCCTGATGGACCATCTCGGCATCGACAAGTTCATGGTGATGGGGTTTTGCATCGGCGGCCCCTTCATCTGGAATCTGTTGAAGCGCGCGCCCGATCGCGTGGTCGCCGCGGTGCTGGCGCAGCCCAGCGGATCGCGCCCCGAGGCGCGCGACCTGTTCTATGAAGGCAACATGAAGAACTGGGGTCCGGAACTGGTTAAACGCCGGCCCGAGATCACGATGGAGCAGGTCGACAAATTCCTGACCCGGATGTACCGGACCAATCCCGATTTCGTTTTCACGGTGACGCGCGATTTCGTGCGCCAATGCCAGACGCCGGTCTTGATCCTGCCGGACGATATCCCGGCGCACCCTTACGCGGTCGCGATGGAAGCCGCGATGCTGGCGCCCAGGGCCGAGGTCAGCATGTTCCCGTGGAAACAGCCGAAGGAGCGGATTCCGCTGGCGGTCCGGCAAATCCATTCCTTCCTGCGGGCGCACCGGCCCGCCACCGCGTAGGCGGGCGTCTTCATAAAATCAGGACGTTACGGCCGGGCTCTCATGTGAGTCCGGAGCCGCCGGCTGCGGCCGGCTTTCGCGAGGCGGGTCGCCAACGGCCGTCTTGACGGACCAGTACGTCATGTATAGTGTACTAGTTAATGCATACAGACCTACTCAACGCGCTTCGTCTCGATAGTTCGGGCGTTCCGATCTACGTCCAGCTGCGCGAGCAGATTTTGCGCAGCCTCGGCGCCGGCGTGCTGGCCGGCGGCGAGCAGATGCCGACCATGCGGGAAGTTGCGGTCGCCCTGAAGATCGACCTCAACACCGTCCGGCACGCTTACGACGAATTGGAGCGGCTCGGCGCCATCACCCTGATCAGGGGGAAGGGCAGTTTCGTCGCCAAGCCTCCGCCGCCGATGGGCGTTCGCGCCCAGGCAATGCAAGTCGACAGCCTTGCCAAACAGGTACTCGCGACCTCGGCCGCGGCGGGCATCGATCCCGTTGCGCTCGCCGACCGAATAAAGGCCCTCGCAAAGCAGAAGGAATAGTAGTCATGAGCAGCTATTTTAACGCAAGAGGCGCAAACCGGCTCGCGATCATGCTGGCCGTCGTGGTGCTGGCGCTTGCCGGTCTGGTGGGCTGGTTCGCGCATGACGATAACTCACGCACCGGCTATGTGGTTGCGGCAGCGCTCGTCATTGTCGCGATCCTGATTCCGCAGGCCATCAAGGTCGCGGACCAATGGGAGCGGGCCGTGGTGCTGCGGTTGGGCAAACTGTCCGCCATTCGCGGTCCCGGCATTTTCTTCATCGTGCCGTTCATCGACGAGGTGGCTTCCTGGCTCGATCAGCGGATCCAGACCACCGAGATCAATGCCGAGAAGGCGCTCAGCAAGGACACCGTGCCGGTGAATATCGACGCGGTGATCTTCTGGCAGATCCACGATCCGCAGCGCGCCGCGCTCGAGATCACCAACTACCGGCAGGCGATCACCCAGGTCGCGCAGACTTCGCTGCGCGAAGTGGTCGGCTCGTCCTTGCTGTCGACGCTGTTGTCCGAGCGCAAGCAGGGCGACCAGACCCTGCGCGACGAGATCGGGCGCAAGACCGCGGAATGGGGCGTCGCGGTGCTGTCGGTCGAGATCAGGGATATCGGCGTGCCGCCGGGGCTGCAGGACGCGATGAGCCGGCAGGCGCAGGCCGAGCGCGAGAAGCTGGCGCGGGTCCTGCTCGGACAGGCGGAACAGGAAATCGCGCAAAAATTCGTCGAGGCGGCGGAAATCTACGCCCGCAGTCCCGCCGCGCTTCAGCTGCGCGCGATGAACATCATCTATGAGACGACCAAGGAGCGCGGCGCCACCATTTTAATTCCGACGGCGATGGTCGACAGCATGAATCCCGCCACCGCGCTGGGCGTCGTGGCGGCGGCGAGGGGCGTCACCGCGTAGTATTGGAGGAGGCGATCATGATCCGCGATGCGCAAATCCGGCCGGGCGCCGATCGGCGCTTCACGATGCCAAAGGCAGCGCTCGTGCTGCTGGTGACGACGATGCTGGGCGTGACCGGCGCAGGCGCGGCGCCGCGCGCGCCGGACGTCATGCAGGGCGACGGTCGCGTCTCGGCTTTTTATGCCTGGGATGCGGCGATACCCGAACCCGGACAATTGCTGCGTCAGGAGAAGCTCGAGCCGACACTCGGGCTTGCGAAGGCCGGCGCGCAATATCGCATCCTCTATAGCTCGACGGATGGCATCGACGGCAAGTCGCCGGTCACCGTGTCCGGCCTGTTGTTCCTGCCGCCCGGCGAGCCGCCGGCCGGCGGCTGGCCGCTGCTGGCCTGGGGGCACGAGACCGCGGGGATGGCCGACATCTGCGCGCCGTCATGGGTCGGCTACTCGCCGCGGATCGAGGCGTTTCTGAATGCGTGGCTCGCGCGCGGCGTGGCGGTGGTCGCGACCGATTATCAGGGGCTCGGCACGGTGGGACCGCATCCCTACATGGTCGTGCGGCCCGGTGCCTACGGCGTGCTCGACAGCGTGCGCGCGGTTCAGAAATCTTTCCCCCTGCTCGGCAAGAAAACCGTGCTCGCTGGCTACTCGCAAGGCGCGGGCGCCGTGTTCGGCGCCGCCGCGCTGCAGCCGAGCTACGCTCCGGAAATGGACATCCGCGGCATCATCGCCACGGGCACGTCGTACACGACCCCCGAAACAGTCGCGACCATGCGCAAGGAGACCGCCAATCAGGCGAGCTATACGCTGATCTATCCGCTTTACGTCGCGCTGGTGATGCAGCAGTTCGATCCCGCGTTGAAGGAGAGCGACATGTTCAGCGACAAGGCGCTGCCGCTGTTCGAGGCGACGCGGCACGCCTGCCTCGGCCAGCTCGTGATCGACGTGCTCTCTTCCGGCCTGACGCGGAACGAAAGCATCAAGCCGGGTTACGAAGCGGCGCTGGACAAGGTCATTCCGTTGCTGGATTACCCCTCGCTGAAGCTGCCAAAGCCGGTCTTCATGGGGATCGGCGAACTCGACAGCGACGCGCCGGCGCGCCTGCAGCTGGAACTGGCGAAGAAGGCCTGTGCCGCCGGCACGACGATCGAGGCGCATCTGTATGCCGGCGCCACGCACGACGCGGCCGTGGCGTTCTCGCTTCCCGCCGCGCTCCGCTTCGCCGACAAGGTGATGGCGGGGGAGGCCATCACGCCTGTCTGTGCGCCCGAAGACGAGTGAACGGCGAAACGCGCCCGGCGATGCCGGGCGCCTCCCCTCAGTTTTCCGCCTGCTTGTACATCTTGGCTTTGTCGAGCCGGTACGACCACGGCAGCCCGGCGTTTTTCCATCCGTTGACCACGCGCTGGCCCTTCTTCGGTCCACTGGTCGCCATGTCGCCCTCGTAGCCATCGACGACGGAATAGACGTTCTTGAATCCCGCTTCGGCCAGCAGGTTCGCAGCGGCGGCGCTGCGGTCGCCGGAGCGGCAGATCAGGACGATCGCATCGTCGGGGCCGAGACCTTTCGCGCTCAACCGGCGGCGTACCTCGGGCAGGAAGTCGGGGTTGAGTTCGAGCTTGTAGGTTTGCTTGACGGTGTCCCAGACCGCGAAATCGGGCTCCTTCATATAGGGCACATTGGCATCGGCCTGCGCGGGCATGCCGAGGAACGCCACCTCAGGTATGCTGCGCACGTCGAGGAACAACGTCTTCGAGGCATTCTTGTCGACGAATTTCGCGGCTTCCTTCGAGGACAGATACTGCCCGATCTTGGTTCGCTTGGGCGGCGGCACTTTGGCTGGATCGAACGCGTAGGCGGTCGACGAGGCCATGAACAGCAGAACTAACCAGGTAACAACGGCTCTCATTTTGTCTCACTCCTGAACGGGTTTGTGGTTTGGCCAAAGCATGCTTCGCTCGAAAACGCTCTAGCGCGAGGCGGCTTGTTCGACTTTCGATTCTCCCAAGAACTTCATGAATTTCGTGAACAGCACTTCGCGTTCCTGCGGCGACAGTTGTTTTCCGGACGACGAGCCGTAACTCTGCATGAAGTTACCGAAAGCCTGTTTCAGCTCGGGCGAAGCCTGGTCGGGCGCCTGACTGGTGGTCACGGCCTGGTTGCGATGCGAGGCGAGCCAGTCGGCGGCGGCCTTGTAGCGCACCCAGCCGGGCATTTCGGCGGCGAGGTTGACCTCTTTCCATTTCGGATGCCGCGACGGGCTGTCGAATTCGTTGATCTTGCTGAAGAACGCATCGACGAACTTTGCGATCCGCTTGTAGCGCGGCGAATTCTCCGGCCAGGTGTAGGCGACCAGCAGTGCGCGGTTGGCAACCGTCGGCACCGTCGTTCCCTCGGGGACCAGGTTCGGATAGAGCTCATGCGTCAGCTGCGCCGGCAGATAGTTCGCCGATAATTCGTGAAGGTCGTGCTTCGGCAGGCTTTGCTGATCGAGCGGCAGGAAGTGCAGATTGTCTTCCTTCTTCACCTTTGAAAACGTGACCTGGGGCGCGCCCGTCAGGATGATCATCGCGGCGAGTTCGCCGGTTCTCAATTTCTGCAACGCTTCGTCGTTGTCGTAATTGGAGCGCTGCACCTGGATGCCGAGATTGTTGAAAATGGTGTCGGCCGTCACCTCGGTCTGGCTGTCCTTGAGGTTGAAGTTGACCTTCTTGCCGCGGAGGTCGTCGTAAGACGCGATGTCGTTGCGCGCCAGGACCTGGAACTCGGAATTGTAGAGTTTGGTGATGTATTGCACGCGCTGCTCGATATTGGCGTACAGCGCCGGATCCCGCTTCTTCAGGAGCCGCATGTTGTCCTCGTCGACGACGCCCATGTCGACGTTCTTGAGGAACAGCACGTCGTTGAGGTTTTGCAGGCCGCCATTGCCGAGCACCGGCAGCAGACGGATGCCGTCGGGACCGAGATCGTTGACGACGTTTCTTATATCCTCGGTGAACCTGGCGCAGGTGCAGGAGATGCCGGAGACCACGACCGACACGGCGGTGTCGTTGGCCTGACGCTTTTTCTCGTCGTAGCTGATGCCCGGTTTTTCGGCGAGCGCAGGACGCGCCGCCAGGCTCGAGGACGCAACGAACGCGGCCAATGACAGATAGATCAGTTTTCTGACGTTTGCTTGGTAGATACTCATGGCTAGTCCCCTGTTGAATTGTCTGTCGGCACGCGATCGATACCGGCGAAGTGCGGTCGAAGGAGGCGACGGGAGGTCGCTGTTGGTCAGGGAAGACCCGTCGGCGTTGCTGTGGTTGCGACGAGCGGTCGGCTCGTCTGCGGTCAGCGGTTCGTGCTTGCGAGCACGTCGAGCCGCTGGGCGGCCTCGCTCGATCCGAGCCTCACGGCGACCTCGTACCATTGCCGCGCCATCGCCACGTCGGGCACCATGCCGAGCACGCCGAGTCTGTCCAGAATCGCGGGATCGTAGGTTTCGGCGAGCGTGACCGCGGCCTGCGCGTCCCCGTCGGTGGCCACGCGCTGAAGCACGAGGCGGGCCGCGGCGATGTCCTTGCTCGCGATCAAGCCGCCCGCTCGCTTCAGGGCGGCGGCGACTTCGTCGGGAGCAATACGATGGGGCGCGCTGACCGGGGCCACCGGCGCGGGCTCGGCGACGGCCGGAGCAACAGCCGGCGCCTGGCTCTGCAACGCGCTCTGATAGGCGCTCCTGACATCCTCGCGGCTGGGAGCGGCGTTCGCCATCGTGATAACGGGAACAGCCGGCGTCCTGCTGGCCGGCGACGATAGCCGGGTCGGGTCTTTCAACGGCGCCGCCGGCGGCAAGGATACGGTGGACGGCGCGGCTACCGAAGGAGCCGGAAAGATGCTGGTTACGCTCGCCATCGCCGCCCTGACGTTCACGGCATCGCGCATGGCATCGGAAGAAAACAGCGCGAACAGGACCGCGACGGCCGCGGCCATGCAAACGGCCGCGAGGATTCGTGAGGAGATCGACAGGCGCCGCCGGCTCGGTAACGAGGGAGAGATGTATTCGCTCGGTTGTGGCTCGCCGTCACTGTCCGAGACATAAAGGGGAACGTCGCGCTCCCCGCCGAATTCTCGCGGCGCTGATCGCCGCGCTTCGAAAGGTGTCGTTCGATAGTCTCCCGTGTGTATCCGCTCCAACATGGCGTAACTCCCTGTCACTCCGACGCAACCAGGGGGCGATCTCGGCGCTGATCTTTTTTGTTTTCGAAAATGCCCCGCACTGGAAAATATTCAGCGATTCGAATCGGCCCAAAAAGCGACGACCACGCGCGGCAATTAGGAAAGATTTGGGCTTGATGACGTCATCACTGTGACGTTCAACAGGAGTTGTGGCGCAGTCGCGCGCGAGGGGATCGGCGTTTTCCGATCAAAAGCGGAGCTTTTGCGCCTGCAAGAGCGGCCTTGGCCGACGTTCCCGGCCGTCGTTCCCGGTCAGGATAGAATCACCTAAGGGTAGACGCTCGGATGGACTTGGAAAGTGCCAATGGATCGTCGCGAAGGCCGGGCTGCCGCCCCGACGAGCCCGGACAGGCTTAGCCCGGATAACCTCAACCCGGATGGCTTTGGCCTGACGCCGGCCGAACTCAGCGCGGCCGGCCTTGGCCATATCAGAGCCGAACGCTATCTCGATGCGCAGGTCTGCTGCCAGCAGGCGCTGGCGATCGATCCGGATCATGCGGACAGCCTGCATGTGATGGGGCTGCTGTCGATCCAGAGCCGGCAGTACGATCACGCCGTCGAGTGGATCGCCCGCGCCATCCGCAGGGATCCGAGGCCGGAATATCTGGTGAGCCTCGGGCGCACGCTGCAATTCCTGGGCCGCCACGAGGACGCGCTGAAGACGTTCGACAAGGCGGTGCAGCTCAAGCCCGACGATGCCGAATTATGGAAGAACCTGGGCAACGCGCTGGTGGACGTCAAGCGTCCGCAGGACGCCTTGCTGAGCTTTCAGCAGGCGCTCAAACTCAATCCGCGGCACTGGAACGCCGCCTATCAATGCGGTGTGCTGTTGCGCGAGCAGGGCCGGCTCGAGGCGGCGCTGCCCTATCTCGATCTTGCTTGCGGCGAGCAACCGGACCAGCCGCTGGTGCTGGAATTGCGCGCGGTCGTGCTGTTCGGCCTGCGGCGGTTCGACGAGGCGCTGGCCGATAGCCTGCGGGCTTATGCGCTCAATCCCGATAACGCCGACACCTGCAACAACATCGGCGCCGCCCTGCAATGGCTCGGCCGCGACGAGGAAGCGCTGCCATGGCTCGATCGCACCATCGAGCTGCGGCCGGACTACATCGCAGCCTACAGCAACAAGATGCAGGCATTGCAGCAGCTGCGCCGGTTCGACGAGGCCGTTGCGGTCTACCATCGCCTGAAGGAAGTCGATCCCGCCAACGCCATGGCGGATTGGGATCTGGCGCTGATGCAGCTCTTGACCGGAAATTTCGAGGCGGGCTGGGCCGGGCGCGAGGCGCGATGGCGGCTGCCGACCACCTACCCGCAAATCCCGTGCCCGCTGTGGCTCGGGGAGGGCAGTCTGGAAGGCAAGACTATCCTGCTCGGCGCCGATGAAGGGCTCGGCGACACCATCCAGTTCGCGCGCTATGTGCCCGACGTGGCTGCACGGGGCGCCAATGTCGTGCTGCTGGTGCAGGATCCGCTGCTTCCGCTGATGGCGGGCCTGCCTGGCGTCTCCAGATGCGTTCCGATCACGGCGGCCAGCACGCTGCCGGCGTTCGACGTTCATTGCCCGCTGTGCAGCCTGCCGCTGGCGTTCGGAACCAGGCTCGATAGCATTCCGGACGGAACGTCCTATTTGCCGCCGCCCGCGGCGAGCCGCGTGGAGGCCTGGGAACGGCGTCTCGGTATTCACGACAGGCTGCGGGTCGGCCTGGTCTGGTCCGGCAATCCCGACCACAAGAACGATCATAACCGGTCGAGCTCGCTGCGCGCGTTTTCCGCGATGTTCGACGTCGACGCGACGTTTGTCAGTTTGCAGAAGGACCCGCGACCCGACGACAGGGCCGTTCTCGGCGAGCGCCGCGACATCGTCGATCTCACGGCAGATCTCACCGATTTCGTCGAGACGGCGGCGCTGATCTCGTGCCTCGACCTCGTCATCACGGTCGACACCAGCGTGGCCCATCTCGCCGGTGCGCTCGGGCGTCCGACCTGGATATTGCTGCCCTATACGCCGGATTACCGTTGGCTGCTCGATCGCGACGACAGCCCCTGGTATCCCTCGGTGCGGCTGTTCCGGCAGGAGGCATCGCGCAACTACGCTGATGTCATCGATCGGGTGCGAACGGAACTGGCTGCGCTGGCGATGGCGCATCGGGCCGCCGGGAAACCATTCGAAGCGGAGCCACGTGACTTCGAAGCGGCGTGGCAACGCGCGGTCTTTCTTCATCGGTCGGGAAGGGCGGAAGAAGCCCTTGGTTATTTTGACGTCTGCGACGAATTGCGGCCGCACCGTGCCGAGACGATAGGCGCGCGTTCCCTTGTGCTGCGAGACTTGAAGCGATTCGAGGAATATCTGGCCGCCGGCATGCAAGCGCACGCGCTGGATCCGAACAACGCCGCAATCTGCAACAATGTCGGCGACGCGCTCTTGATGCTCGATCGCCTCGATGAGGCGTTGCAATGGTTCGACCGCGCGCTCGAACGCCAGCCAACCGCGATATTTGCCCTCGAAAACAAGGCAGCCGTGTTGCGGAAGATGCACCGCTTCGATGAACTCTTTGCGGTGTACGATCGCATCGTTTCGATAGACCCCGCCAATGTGAAAGCCGAATGGGCGGCGGCGCTTGATCGCCTGCGGCTCGGCGATTTCGAAGCCGGCTGGAAAGGCCGCGAAGCACGGTGGCGAATGCCGGAACCGCCGCTGCGCTGGAACGGTCCGCAGCCGGTGTGGCTCGGAAACGAAAGCATTGAGGGCAAGACCATCCTGATCTATTCGGACGAGGGGCTTGGCGACGCCATTCAGTTCGCGCGTTACGTGCCGATGCTGGCGACGCGCGGCGCTCGGGTCGTTCTGGTCGTTCAGGATACGCTGCACTCGCTTCTGTCGACGACATCAGGCGCCTGGCAATGCTTGCCAAGTTCTGCGCCAACGTTGCCGGCAATCGACCTTTGCTGTCCCATCAACAGCCTGCCACTCGCGTTCGGAACGGCACTCGATACCATTCCGCCGCCGGCTCGCCTGTCTCCGCCTGCCGACCGCGCAAGGGCTTGGGAAGAGCGCCTTGGTGTGCGTGAAAGGTTGCGGGTTGGCCTTGTGTGGTCGGGCAGCGTTACGCATTTGAACGATCGCAGCCGGTCGATCCCCCTCCGATTTTTGACGCCCGTCCTGGACGCAGCGGATGTGACCTGGGTGAGTTTGCAGAAGGATCCGCGGCCGGACGACAAGGCGATGCTCCTCGGGCGGGCCGATATCGCCGATCTTACGACAGAACTCACTGATTTCAGCGAGACGGCGGCGCTGGTGAATTGCCTGGACCTGGTGATCACAGTCGACACCAGCGTGGCTCACCTGGCCGGTGCGCTCGGGCGTCCGACCTGGATATTGCTGCCCTATACGCCGGACTACCGTTGGCTGCTCGATCGCGAGGACAGCCCCTGGTATCCCTCGGTGCGGCTGTTCAGGCAGGGGACATCGCGCAGCTACGCAGAAGTCATCGATCGGGTGCGGGCGGAACTGGCCGCGATGGCTGCGCAATATCGGCCGGCAAAGATTTAGCGCTGCCACTATCAGCGACGCCCGCGACGTTTCCGGCCATGCCAGAATCATCTAAAATTTGCCGTCCAGACTGGAAGGGCAGATGAACAGCCGCGAACGCCGGACTGCCGCCGGCGAGCCATCCTCGCTGAATCCGGATCGGCCTACCGCCGATACGCCTGCCGCGCTCTATCAGGCCGGTCTCGCCGATCTGCGGGCCGAACGGTATCTCGACGCACAGCTCCATGGTCAGCAGGCGCTGGCGCTGGATTCCAATCACGCCGACAGCCTGCATTTGATGGGGTTGTTGTCGCTGCACGCGACGCAATACGACCATGCGGCGGAGTGGATTTCCCGCGCCGTCGCGCAAGATCCGCGCCCGGAATTCCTTTACAGTCTCGGCACCGCGCTGCGGCACCAGAAGCGCTATCAAGACGCCGTCAACGTCTTCGACAAGGCGGTTCAGCTCAAGCCCGACAAAGCCGAGCTGTGGACGGCGCTCGGCAAGGCGCTGGTCGACCTGGAGCGCCGGGACGAAGCGCTGCTGAGTTTCCAGCATGCCCTGAAACTCAACCCGCAGCTCTGGGACGCGGCGCACGAAAGCGGCACGCTGCTCAATCGGATGGGACGGCGCGAGGAAGCGCTCGCCCACTTCATGCGCTGCGCCGAGCTGAAGCCGAACCATGCCGCCGATGACGCCACCACGTTCAACAATATCGGCAACACCCTGCAATCGCTCGACCGCAGCGCGGAGGCGCTGCCATGGCTCGACCGGGCGCTGGATCGCCGCCCTGATTTTGTCGATGCCCTCGTCAACAAGGCCATTGCGCTCAGTCAATTGCGCCGGTTTGACGAGGCCTTCGCAATCTACGCCCGCATCAAGGCACTCAATCCCAACCATGTCGTGTCGAACTGGAATGCCGCGCTGCTGCATCTGCTGACCGGCGATTTCGAGGCTGGCTGGGCCGGGCGTGAAACGCGGCGGGATATCCCCTCGCTGTCGGCGGGTTACCCGAAATTCACCGAGCCGATGTGGCTGGGCCGGGAAAATATCGAAGGCAAGGCGATCCTGATCGCCTCCGACGAAGGTCTGGGCGATGCGATCCAGTTTGCGCGCTATGTGCCTGGCGTCGCGGCGAGGGGCGCGCGGGTCATTCTGGTTTTGCAGGACGCGCTATGTTCGCTGCTGTCTGGACTGCCGGGGGTCTCGCAGTGCATTCCGAAATCGGTGGCTGCGAACGGCGTGCCGCCGTTCGATTTTCATTGTCCGCTCTGCAGCCTGCCGCTGGCCTTCGCGACCAGGCTCGACAGTATTCCGGCCGACATGCCGTATCTGCCGCCGCTTGCGACCGGCCGCGTCAAAGCCTGGGAAGACCGCCTCGGCCCTCACGACAAATTGCGCGTCGGCCTGGTCTGGTCGGGCAATCCCGAACACAAGGGCGATCATCACCGATCGACCTCGCTGCGGGCCTATTCGGCGTTGCTCGACGTCGACGCGACCTTTGTCAGCCTGCAAAAGGACCCCCGACCCAACGACCGGGCGACGCTGCTTGAACGAACGGACATCGTCGATCTCACCACCGAGCTGACGGATTTCACGGAGACGGCCGCGCTGATTTCCTGCCTCGACCTGGTGATCACAGTCGACACCAGCGTTGCGCATCTCGCAGGCGCGTTGGGCTGCCCGACCTGGATCCTGTTGGCCTATTCGCCAGACTACCGCTGGCTGCTCGACCGCGACGACAGCCCTTGGTACCCGAGCGTGCGGCTGTTCCGGCAGCCGGAATCGCGAGACTACGCACCCGTGGTCGATTGCGTGCGGGCGGAGCTGACGGCGCTGATTTCCAGATGGGAGCAGGCAAAGGCGTAGCGAGTGCCGGGATTTCGTCACATTCCATAACAAAGACGGTTTTTACGGCTGTTCTCGCGTTCCAGGCTGTGTGAGAAGTCGCGGGTTTGCGACTGGCGGCCGCGGCGGTGATTGCGGGGCACAAAACTCCTCGTCAGGCTGTGGAGAGTTCAAGCGCTTGCAGCAGCGCTGGCACT